>Ga0194129_10005388_pt1 | contig 16355 bp, 13 predicted proteins | sample TA2KigCa35mmetaG_FD_150862 | JGI IMG/M metagenome (GOLD analysis project Ga0194129, IMG submission 150862) | Freshwater microbial communities from Lake Tanganyika, Tanzania - TA2015038 Kigoma Deep Cast 35m | ecosystem: Environmental > Aquatic > Freshwater > Lake | place: Tanzania: Lake... | reverse complement strand
CTATTTTCAGATTGAAGTTCAATTTGTTTATTATCTTTTTCTTTAATTATGTCTTTTAATTTTTTATTATCATTCAAGCTATCAAAATAAGCAGTTTGTATGTTTTCTATTTTTCTTTCAAGTTCAGCTATATTTTCTTGTTGCAAAATTGTTTTTGCTATGTATGTGTCTAGTTGTGTTTTCATATCTAAATTATCTTGTGGATTTTGAACAAGATTTCTTATTTCTTGTTTTATTTTTATTATTGTATTTATAATTATCGCCCAATATTCTTGATAATAAATGGTGTGACTTCCATTATTTCTACCCCAAGGTTGAATACTTATAGTATCAGATGAAAAACATTTATAAGCCATTCCTGTAGTTCGTTGTATTAATCCTTGAATGACATCAATAAGATAGGTTGGAATAGGAATATTATCATTAATTGAAACAATAGTTTGTATTTTTTTGTATTCTTCTCGATGAGGATTAGCAAATGAAGGAGGTTGAGATTGAATTGCTATATTGACATTACCATTTATATAAATCTTGAAAAAATACTTTGTAGAAGTGCTCGTTTCCCCAGTCCATGTATTTACATAATTATCTGGACCAGTTACTTCAATATCTAATACATATTCAGTCATTAGTCTATATTATAGTTAATCTATATTATAAATAAATCTTTATTATATTTATTTATAATACATTGTAAGGCGCGGTTTTAAATCTTCAAGGGTGTAAATCAAAACACACACATATATAGGATTTATTCAATAAATACAATTTCGGAACCGCCTCCAATATTGGAAGTTTCATCATTATTATAGATTGCTGAAAATTTTTCTAAGTCGGCATTCATTTCTTTTTTACTTTCATATTTAACAATATAAGTTGTTCTGTCTAATTCTACATCAAACATTTCAACCACTCTTTTAGAATCATATAGCATCAATGCTCTAATTAACTCCATATTAAAGTAACCTGTAAATCGAATAATTCTATTCCAAGTTTTAGAACATTGTATATCAAAATTTTTAACATCATTTATTGGATTAATTGCGTTAATATCATTACATAATTGGTCTGTCATCATAACAATCGCATCATAAATATCTTTGAATATTTGGTCTTTTAATACAGACCTATGATTTGCCATTAATTTATCTGATAATTGTTCCTTAGTTAGTTCTCCAAGGAAGTATTTTATTTCAAGTGTCCTAACATTATTTTTTTTATTTTCAATACTGGTATTTAGAGGTCTAATACAAGTTGCGTTAATATGATTTGAGTAACGAATAAATCTAGTAACCATTCTAGAATTTTTAGATCCATAACGAATTAGATTATGCAATGCCTCGTCTCTAACATTTCTACACAGTTGTCGCGGTGTTCCTACTAATGCGCTAGGATTATTTTTTCTCAAATATTCATAATAATGTGGATTATGAATATGTGTTGTTTCAATGGTGCCTTTATTCCAACTGAACGCGGTTTTACATTCAATACACCACATTTGGTCGCATCCATCAATTTTGGATATTCTGGTTCCGCATTTTGGACACGGTTTTGAGTCTTTGCGTAACATTTTGGCAGATTCTACTGAATCAGGATTACATTCGTGGTTTTCATTCTCTACTTCTAAACATTTAGAACAAGTTTTTTTATCGCAAAGTTCGCAATAATATTTATCATTTAGCATTCCGCGACAGTCTGTATTTTGACACGGCATTACTAAGTTCTTTTTTAGTTTAGGTTCCGGTTCTGGTTCTGGTGCGGCTCCTCCGCCTATATTATTCATCATTCTTCTATAAGCACCAGCACGACGCCGTTCTCCGTTCTGAATGCGGTTTTCATTTTCTATTTCATAGATTTGGTCGTAATATGCGTCCATTTGTTTTCTTAATTCCGATATTTTTTCTCTTAATTCGTTAATTTTCTTTTTATTAGCTTGGTCATTTCTATATTGAATTGCTAGTGGTATTATTTCTTCGCGTTTTGCTAATGAGTTTTCTGTTATTATTTTGGTTTGATGTTCTTTTAATGCTCCATTTACAAAAGATGCGCCCAAATTATTTTTTACAAAATCGAATGACCACTTATTGCGACACTTCATACAATGTGGTTCTTGAATAGTATTCAATAAATAGGTTTGGACACAAGTTTTACAAGCATCATAATCACACATACACACAACTTTGGCACAAGTTGATTTGTTGTATTTGGCAACGCAAACAGAGCAGGACATTTTCTTTAGTTTTAGTTTTGATTTTAATATTGATTTTAGTAATTTTTGCTTTCTGTTTTAAAAAGCAAAAAAGAATCAATTTTTCAGGGAAACCAAGTAGGGGAACCAAGTAGGGGAACCAAGTAGGGGAACCAAGGTTCCCCTATGACCCCTCCTTCAAATAAAAAACCTAAAATAAAACCATATATTAAAAATAAAAGGAGGGGTCATAGGGGAACCTTGGTTCCCCTACTTGGTTCCCCTACTTGGTTCCCCTGAAAATTGATTTTCGAAAAAAAATTTAGACACTGGAAACAAAAATATATAGATAACAATTAAAAATGAAATCAACAACTAAAACAACTAAGAAACTTAATATAATCAAGAAACCCACTCAAAAAACGAGTGGTGATGAATATCCATCATTCCGTTTATTCCATTTCGACATATTAAATATGACTCGTTTTGAATTAGATGGTGCTTCAGACGACACATCAACTAATTCGGATGATTCAAATAGAGAAAAAAAAAGAGGTGACGACAAGTTATTTGTGGTTCAGATGTATGGAATTAATGAAAAGGGCGAAACTGCCAGCATTTTAGTAGATGATTTTGAACCATTCTTCTATGCTAAAGTTGCTGACGACTGGACCACAATTGAAATGAATACATTTGTGCGTGATATAAAACAATTGATTGGTGATTACTACAAAGACTCGCTAGTCAGATGGGACCTTGTAGATAGTCAAAAACTTTATGGATTTGCTGCCGGAAAAAAGTCCAAGTTCATAAGACTCACATTTAAAAACACAGTTGCTCTTAATAAAGCAAAGAATTTATGGTTTGTTAAAAATGAACATAGTGGAAAATCTCTGTGTTACTACAAAACAAAACAGGGCAAAAAAATATATAGAAAAGAGTGTTTGCCAGCATTAATTGGAACTGAACTGTATGAAGCAAATTTATTGCCTCTTCTCCGTTATTTTCATATTAATTCTGTGTGGCCAAATGGATGGGTCTCTATCACAGGACAACGCTCATTTAACAATACAACTACTTGTAAATATGAATACACTGTGTCGCAAAAACAAGTAATTGCTATGCCCGAAAAAGAAACTGTAGTTCCCTACAAAATTATGAGTTTTGATATTGAGGCGGGAAGTAGTCACGGCGACTTTCCACTGCCAAAAAAGACCTACAAACGTCTAGCAATGAATATGATGGATTCTTTTGGTAACGAAAAGGCAACATCAACCGAATTCAAGGCAATGATAATGAGTGCTTTTGGATTTCAAAAAGATGCGCATCCCAATATTGATTTAGTGTATCCAAAAGAAATTCAAAACAAGAAAATGATAGAGAATCTTGCCGATTATGTATTAAAAACACCGATTGGTGAATTAACTAGCAAACAGTCCGACGATGCGCGTCGTTTATTAACACTCGATGCTATGTTTGACAAAATGAAGTCTTCTAATAAATTTGTTAAACTCGATGACGATGTAGAAATAGAAGATGATGATAATGATGATATAGAAGAACCAGATGAAGAAGATATTGCGGATGATAGTGATGTTGAAGAGGCAAAACCCTTACCAAAAAAAGTTAAGAGAGTAATACAAATTACTATTTTGGATGTCATAAATAGTGATAATTATGACCGAGACGATAAAATTCGACAAATAGATGAATTGCTCACTACGGCATTTCCACCATTGGAAGGCGACCCAGTAACAATGATTGGTTCTACTCTACTTAGATATGGTGAGAAAGAACCATATCTTAATCACTGTATTACACTTGGTGGTTGCACACCTATACAAGGTGCTGTAGTGGAGGCAGTGCCCATTGTGAATGGTAATAAAGTGGATGCTGAACGAGAAGTATTGATGCGTTGGCGAGATTTAGTTTTGCGAGAGGACCCAGACATCATTATTGGATATAATATTTTTGGATTTGATTATGAATTCTTGTTTCGTCGCGCGGAAGAGACACACTGTGTAAATGAGTTCTTACAGATGTCGCGGAAACGCGGAGAATTCTGTGGAAAAAGGGACAAGTTTGATTCTTCGGCAATAGAGATTGAACAAACAAAGATTGCTATTGCGAGTGGTGAATACGATTTGCGATACATCAATATGGGTGGTAGATTACAAGTTGATATGTATAATTATTTTCGTCGCAATTTTAATTTGTCATCTTACAAACTGGATGATGTGGCGTCACAGAATATTAGCGATGATGTTTCCAAAGTGGTAAATGGAACAGATTTTACCGAGTTGCATACTAAGAATATAACAGGATTACATATTGGCGATTTTATACATATTGAATTGAGTTCATTCACATCGGATTACTATATGGGCGGTAAAAAATTCACTGTTAGAGACATTAGAGAATCGCAGACTGGTAGTAAGATACTTGTTATTGATGGATTACACGAACACAATATAGATAAAACCAAAAAAATCCGTTGGGGTATGGCAAAAGACGATGTGAGTCCGCAAGACATATTCAGAATGAGCAATGGTTCAGATGATGAACGCGCGATTGTTGCCAAATACTGCATACAAGATTGTAATTTAGTTCATCATTTAATGAGAAAAATAGATGTTTTGACCGAGTATATGGAAATGGCAAATCTGTGTTCGGTGCCCATATCATTTCTTGTGTTTAGAGGACAAGGCATTAAATTGACTAGTTTCGTGGCAAAGAAGTGTATGGAGAAAGGATATTTGATGCCTGATTTAGAAAAGTCGGGTTCCGATGGTGGATATGAAGGTGCTATTGTATTACCGCCCAAAACCAAAATTTACATTGATGAACCGGTTGCGTGTGTGGATTATTCATCTCTGTATCCATCATCGATGATTAGTCAGAACTATTGTCACAGCAGTAAAGTGTGGGCAAAAGAGTATGATTTATCAGGAAAACTTGTAAGAGAGGAAGGTGAGAAAGATAAGGCAGGAAATTACATTTATTATGGATTGCCGAATTATCAATATGTAGAGATAGAATTTGACACATTTGAGTGGCGTCGTAATCCAGAGCGTCCGGCAGCAAAAGCACAAAAGACAAAAGTGGGAAAACGAGTAGTTTGTTGGGCACAATTGCCGAATAATGAGAAATCGGTAATGCCATCCATATTAATGGAATTGCTTAAGGCGCGAGAAGATACAAAAAAGAAGGCGAAGAAGGCGTCGGCAACAGATCCATTTATGGCAAATATTTTGGACAAGCGCCAACTTGCTTACAAAGTGACAGCAAATTCTTTGTATGGACAGTGTGGTGCGCGCACATCTACTTTTTATGAGAAGGATGTTGCGGCATCAACCACTGCTAGTGGGAGAATGTCAATAACTTATGCAAGACGAATCATAGAGGAGATTTATGCGAATCGCCCTTGTAAGACGGAGAAACACGGAATGGTTATGACGAATGCTGAATATGTGTACGGGGACACTGACAGTGTATTCTTCATATTTAATCTGACAAATGTAGAAACAGGAGAGAAAATCGTAGGCAAGGATGCGTTAGAAATAACGATTGAATTGGCACAAGAAGCAGCACATTACTCAACAATGTTTTTGAAACCGCCGATGAATTTAGCATATGAAAAGACACTTATGCCATTCGCATTGCTTTCAAAAAAGAGGTATGTCGGCATTTTGTATGAAGAAGACCCAAATAAAGGAAAATTAAAATATATGGGTCTCTCACTTAAACGCCGTGATTCTTGCGATTATTTGAAAGACACTTATGGTCAAATTATCAACCTTGTAATGAAGAGTGGAAATGTGATGGAGGCAATCAAATATTTAGAAACAAGTTTAACAACACTTATTGCGGGTGCGGTTCCAACAGAAAAATTGGAAATAACCAAGGCGCTACGAGGATATTACAAGAATCCTCAACAAATAGCGCACTGGGTATTGGCAAACCGAATAGGACAAAGGGACCCCGGAAACAAACCGAAGGCGGGCGACCGAATGCGATTTATCCACATTACAAATCCGAACAAAAAGGCATTACAAGGTGATAAAATAGAGACACCAGAATATATTACACAGGCAAAGTTGAAGATTGACTATGATTTCTATATTACAAATCAGTTATTAAAACCCATTTGTCAATTTATGGGTTTGGCACTTGAACAAATATGGAAAAATCAGGGGAAACTTTCAGCAGTGCGAAAACACACTGATGAATTGAAACAAATAGAGCGCGAATGTTGCGATTTCGAGACATTTATAAAAAAGAAGGAAAAGTTTTGTTCAGAAAAGGTAAAGGCACTGTTGTTTGATAAATATTTATTACAAATAAAAAATGACAAAAGTGGAAACCAACCAATAACAAACTTCTTTGGCGTAAAGAAATAAAAAAAGTTAGATTTTTTTTATGTATTCTGAACAATGCTACATCTACAAAAAGGGCATCTATTATTTTGCATAAACCAAGTTCTGAGTGCGGACTCTTTGAAAACGTGTCCGCATCTATTTATGCGCATAACAGGTTCTCTATCGGCAATGTGATCCATTGTGATTGGACAAATGACTTCGTTTCCAGACGCATCAACCGAGAATTCATAACAAGTTGTGTTTGATTCAATTTGTTGTGCTGTGGGAATTATGGGACCACCTCCTCCCCCTCCTCCCCTTCTATTCAGAGAAGCATCAAACAGTGATGAAAATATTGGCGCAATATCAACTGTTACAGAAGGACTAGACGCATTTTCCTCGCACCGTTCCAACAGGTGAATCATATCACGAATATTATTATTATAATCATTCATCAAATCCATAATTTGTGATGATGTGATTGAAGAAGATGACGAACTGTTTCTTAATAAATCAATCATACTCGGAAAGTTGCGTCTATGACGTCTATTATTCATTTATTATTATAATATAGAAATAATTCACAATTCTTTCTATATATATTTTCACAGAGACACTATGAAAATAAGCAAACAACAATATGAGGAAAATGGATATACAGGATTACAAAATCTTGGTAATACTTGTTTTCTAAATTCTTGTATGCAAGCATTGGTTCATACTTATGAAATCCACGATTTAATAAATAAAAAAAATATCATTGATAAATTACAGTCGCAAAAAACTTCTAACATACACGACAAACAGGTGTTTTTTGAATGGAAAGAATTGGCAGAAACTATGTGGATGGGCAATGGTGTAGTTCGTCCAATAAAATTTGTAACAACAATACAACAAGTAGCACACAAAAAAGGCATTGATATATTCACAGGTTGGGCGCAAAACGATGTTACTGAATTTCTCCGTTTTGTAGTAAATTGTTTTCACACCTCTATTGCCCGAGGTGTAAAAGTGAATATCACAGGAAATCCGGAAACAAAGACCGACCAATTGGCAATCAAGTGTTATGAGATGTTAAACAACAGTTACGCAAAGGAGTATTCAGAAATCCAAGACCTCTTTTATGGAATATCAATATCCGAAATTAGCAATGTCGAAACAGGAATTACTTACTCATTAAAACCAGAGCAATATTTTATTCTTGATTTGCCTATACCTACTAATAAAAATGAAACAATAACACTGTATGACTGTATGGAAGAATTTACAAAAAACGAGTTGCTGTGCGGAGATAATCAGTGGTATAATGAAACCACAAAAACAAAAGAGGATGTAAATAAAAAAATAAGGTTTTGGAGTTTTCCAAAAATACTTGTGGTAACTTTGAAACGATTTAATTCAAAAGGCATAAAAACAGAGGCATTTATCGATTTTCCAATTAATGATTTTGTGCTCTCCAAATATGTAGAGGATTATTCTCCTAATAAATATGTGTATGACCTCTATGGAATTTGTAATCACATTGGTTCTACAGATGGAGGACACTACACGGCATTTGTGAAGAACACAATGAATAAATGGACATATTGTGATGATGATAAAATATCTATTGTGAATAATTTAACACAAATGATTACTCCTATGGCATATTGTTTATTTTACAGGATGAAATAAAATGACATTATCTACTATATAGTGAAATAATGTCATCAACAGCAACTACTACACCATCGGCAACTACTACACCATCGGCAACTACTACACCATCAGCAACTACTACACCATCAGCAACTACTAAAGCATCGGCAACTACTACACCATCAGCAACTACTACACCATCGGCAACTACTACACCATCGGCAACTAAAAAATCAGAAATAAAAAAAACATCGGCAGATGATAATTATTATGATAACCAAACAATGATGATGACAATAGCATTTTTAGGAATATATTTTTCGGTGTATGCCATTTCAGGAATGTTTTTCAAGAGATATGATACAAATTCACAATCTTCGATGGGTGCAACTGTAGATTTAATAGTTTTTGGAATAGTATTTGTAATTGCGGGAATATATTACTTTACTCTTTCCGAAACAGATAAATCATCGTATTTTGATGATTTGAAAAAGAACATTCATAATTATTTCAACAACGCATATTCTGTATTACAGGTATTAGTATTTATTGGTTTGTTCCATTTGGGTGTATATTTGTTCAAAATAAGAATTTCATATCCGGACAAATCACTGTTTGAAAACTTTTTAGAATCAAAAGCACTTATTTTATTGATAGTGTTATTGGCACTGCTATTTTTTAAAGAAGTTCTAGGAATAAGAGTCATTGATTATATTTATGACACAAATTTGTTTGGAAAGATGAAGAATGCTATTGGAATAAAGGATGATGAGAAAGAAGAGAAAGAAACAACTGAAACAAAAGACACAACGATAGAGGTGAAACCAGAATCTAAAGAAGAAGTATTCAACATTTCAAACAATTTATTCACATTTGATGATGCTGATAAGGTGTGTAAATCGTTTGATGCGCGACTAGCAACATACGATGAAATAGAGGATGCCTACACACACGGTGCGGAATGGTCAAGTTATGGATGGAGTGTTGGACAACACGCATATTTCCCAACACAAAAGGACACTTGGAACAAATTACAAACAGTTAAAGGACACGAACACGATCTTGGAAGACCGGGGGTGAATGGTGGATATTTCGATAATCCAAATATCAGATTTGGAGTCAATTGTTATGGTGTAAAACCCGCAATGACGGACTCGGAAAAAAGATTAATGAGTTCTCGCAAAGATAATGTTTATCCCAAATCGGATGAGGACATATTGTTAGACAAGAAAGTGAAATTTTTCCAAGACAATAAAGATAAATTGCTTCTAATTAATGGATACAATACAAATAAGTGGTCAAAATTCTAGATGGTGTAACGATTTCTCTTTGTTAAAAATTTGATTCCATTTTTTCCGGATAGACACAATAATTTTTTCATAATATAATTAATTATTGAATTTCCAACAAAGGGGTGTTCAGAAGTGTCAATGGGAGTGACACCGAAACCATTAAAATTGGCAACATTAAAAAATATTGTGTCTACTAAGGGATTATCACACAATGCTTTGTGGATGCGTTCAAATCCATTGTTAATAATTTGCTTTGTGAAGACATTCAAACAAAAATAACATCCATCACTTTTTGAACACACTCCGATAGAGAAACTACGATTTCCATTCCAAATTCTTAATGGATTGTATCCAAAATCCGAATTATTACACCACAATTCTTCATCTACATCCAAATAGATGAAAAAAGCATTTCTATATTTTTCTTGTTTAACCATCCACGAAAAATTGCCAATGCCATCAGTTTTGACAGTTTCAACAGCAATGACATTCATTTGTGTATGTGGGTCCATATACATTACAAAACAGAATCTTTCACAAATAATTTGCGACCTGTTCCATTTATTTCTTTTTCTTCACAATCTGTTTGATATGTTTTCATATTATACTCCAATCCGTGTTTAATGCACCAATTAATACATTTATGTGTATGATTCCGAATATAGTATTCTATTTTGTCACTCCGATGTTTATTGTCAATTAACAACAGTGTATTGTAAATATTCTCAATTTGTGTTTGTCCTATGATTGCGTTGCATTCCTCTATCTTGCTGTAGAGAAACAGTGGAATACGGGACTGTCCAAGAAATCCAGAAATAAATGTCTTATGTTGGTCTCTGCTAAGCATTTTCTCAAGTGCTTTCTCAAATATATTGTAGTAAGGAACACTATTACTAAATCGGAATCCCATACACACAATGTATTTTTCAGAATTAGCATATCTGCTTGTATTTGGTTTTATAATATGCACCCTATCATAGAAGGATGATAAAATGTAAATAATGTCAGCAGTCGGTTTAAAAAAACAGTCAAACATTTTAAGAACAAATGAACCGCCGAATTTCTGCATGCAAACCGCATAGGCAATTTGAGCAAATAATAATTCGTGTATGCTGAGTTCCTGATTATTGAAATCCGCGCTGAAATCAAATCCGCCATCACCAGTAATAATATCCATTGAATTCTTGTATTTGGATGTTACATATCTGAAATTGGTCATATTTAATATGTTTCCAGTGCCATCAGACCCCTTTTCCAAAATTACATTTTCATTGTTTCTTAGAAAACTGCGTGTTTTCCGCCATCCGGGCACTTCATCATTAGTAGAATCTTCAATTGTCATTCCATAAAACAAATCTTGCTCATATTTGGGACAAGTTTTTTTGCGATAATTCAATACTGCCTCTATAAATCCGCCCGGACCTTCGGCAATTCCGAACATTTTAATTGCTGAACTAGGGACTTTTGGTTTAAACCACTGACCGTTTGCGTTTAGTAAATTAAAAGTGTCAATGATTTCCAGCATTTTAAAATAGGCGCGCGATATTGGACGATATTTACAAATACTGTTTTTGTGAAATCCGCCATAGATATTTTCATAAGGATTTGTGTATCTTTTGTAAATATCCCAATCATTTTCATATTTGCTAATTTTTTCTTTAATTTCAGACAAATAATAATAAATAGAAAAAGACATATAGGGTTCCGGTTTTGTCTGTGTCAAACAGCAATCGATTGATTTCCACGGTGTTGTTGATATGTGTGGTAAAGAAATGTATGTCATAATAAACTACATTAATATATATTAAAACATCTATGTGGTTTTGTAATAAGATTATTGTTTGCTTACATAATTGCTAGGGTTCATACAGGCAACTTGTGATGGATATATTTGTCCCGACATACAACGGTCTTGTTCGTCAACCGCGATGCATCCACGTTTTCCTTCATATTCACCAACTAAACACCAACCTGATTTATTAGATGTGATTGGTCTTTGGACTGGATTTGCACTTGCCGATGGAACAGGTCCAACATAGGTAGTTCTACTACTACTGCCAGAATTTGATGTATTTAATATATTGTCTAATCCGGACGAAAGATTTCTATCTACATTGCCACGACTGGCATCTTTTAATAAATTGCCGATAGATTGTAGAGTTCCTCCGGCAATATCTATGCCAGTTTTAGTGACATCAGTGGCAACATCGGCACCTGTATTAATGACGCTGCCAGCAGTGTATCCAAAAACGGACAAAATTTGGGCAAAAAGGGGACCTACTAAACTTATAATGGAATCAAACAAGTTGCCGATAGCAGTAAATATATTTATTCCTAAAAATGATAGTGCCAAAATTATTAATAAACCAACAATGATTGTGTGATTGCTAATACTCATTGTTTGGTCGGTTGATTGACTTTCGGGAAATTTGAAACTTGTAGGAGTTTGTGCTTGTTCCATCTATATACACACAGTAGAGAATTATGTTATCTTGTTAAGGAAAAAAATATTGGGAGTGCGTTTCAAAATAGATTATTAATTAGTAATGTAATATAGATAATATAAAATGGGGGCATTTTTTGAATCAGCATTATTATTTAGTTTAGCAGTTTTGATTGTATTAATAGGGTTATTAATATATTATTTCAAAGGTCGCATAACTGATTTGGAGCAGAAAAATAGTAAATGTCTAGAATTAATTGGTGATGTTTATAAATCACATAAATTGCGTTTGTCCCAAATTGAGTTCGCAATTTTAGAACTAAAAAAAGGAATAACCGCGCCAACATTTGTTGGTGGGTCAGTCACACAGGAAGAACCACGAATCAAGATAGAGTTATCTGAACAACCTTATTGTATTTATAATAATGATGATGACGATGATAATAACAGTGACAGTGACAGTGATATTAGTGATGATGACGATGACGACGATGATGATGATGATGACAATAATGGTGGTGACCAAACCAGAACAATCAACATCAATTTGGACACAGGCATTGATTTGACAACGATAGAGAATTTAGAAACAGACGAATTGGAAATAGATATGATTGAAGAACCAACAGAAACAACAGAACCAATCGATATGAAAGAAATTGAACCGATTATTGTTAATAAAATAGACAATGATGAAGAAGACAACGAAACCGTAACTACACACAATACTATTTCACGTGATTCATACAAGAAAATGAGTTTAACTGCTCTGCGGGGATTTATTATCAACAATGGATATCAAACTGATAATGCTAAACTGCAAAAGATGAAAAAGAACGAACTGATTGATTTAATTATTGAGTCATCGCAATAAAAATAATTCTCAAGAAAACATAAGTTTTCTAAGGGTCCTGCGGACCCGACAGTTGCTCCCTTCGGGAGCAACCTCTGAGAACAGTTTTATGAGGGTATTGCGAACCCTCATAAAATACACTGTTGTTTTTACTTATAGAAACAACAATGAAACACATAGAATCTCTATTTATGGACTGCTGGAAACGATGGATAATCTCTTTTTGCGTCGAGTTGTTCTCTTGACAAATAGATGTTCTTCAGGTCACTCTCTTTAAAAACAATGCGGTCTTTTGTAGGAGTATAAGAGGCGTGTTTAGAGTGTTTTCCGGAAACAGATGCGAGTAAATAATCGGCAAATCGTCCTTCTTCTGAAAATCCAGTGTCATTGCTAGCATTGCGGAAATCGGTCATCATAATATCTTTGGCATTCTTAATCATATAATCTCTATATTGAGCATTGTTAATGATTCCCGTGTTTTGTAATAAAACATTGTGTCCGAGTGGTTCCGAACGTCCATTCGCAATAATAGAACGACCATCATTCATAAGTGGGGGAAATCCATCATACCGATTGTTTGAATGATATCCTAAATTAGATGCCGGAATGGTTTCTTTGATTACAGGATATGCACAATCTAAACTAGTTGGTGAAAACATTATATACAAATAGTAAATAAATTATTCACAAACAATTACATAAGTCTAATTTCAGTCATTTTGTTTGGTCGTGTGAATGTTGTAACAAGGTCGGGATATTTCTGTTGTATTTTTTCGGCAGAAATTTTATTGGAGAGAAGTCTTTCTTCAGTCAATTTACCAAGTCCGCCCGGCGAATGATAAATCGTTTTCAAACAGATGTCATTGAATCTCATAACTCCGCCGTCTTTTAGATAATACATAATTGTTGTTTCATAATCTTCTTTTTCACTAACTGTTGGAATCAAATCTCTATCGTGACGGCAAATAAATCCATAAGCAGTTCCTAAAATAAGTCGCAAATCCATTGTCACATTGTGTTTCATATAGTAAGCATATCTCATTGGATAAATTCCCCATATATAGAGATTGTTTGCCTCTATGGATGCGAATGCTTTTTGTATAAATTTGTCCAATTCACCTTGTTTGAAATCAATCAGTTTCTGTCCATCTCTACTGAGACGCAGAAATTTTTCAACATCATCATCAATACTAAACACTCGTGTTCCTTCAGCAAAATATTTCACAATGTATTTGCGTTGTTCTGTAATTCCTTTTACACCCACAACTATTTTGCCATACAATGTATTAGAAACGGCATTTTTATATTCTTGATATTCATCTCTATTGGCAACAAAAATATAAATACATCTTGGAGGAACACCACCGTTTCTTAAAGTTTCCAATGTCTTTTGTGTGATAATTTCGGAACGACCAAAGGTTGGAATCGCAACAACATAATTAGAACATTTTCTGTTTCTGCGGGTTTTTCTATTATTTGTTCTAGATCTGATTCCGACCGAAGACATCTATATATTATAGCAACCATTTCGAATCCTCTGTGGGTGCCAATTTATTCAACATTCTTATTTCCATTCGCGATAGAGGTCTCGCATAATACATTATGTCAGATATGCCTCCCTGTAATCCATTGTCTTGTCCCACAGTGATTACATCATCAATAGCCAGTTGAACATTATTTTGTCTCGTTACAGATTTTACTAATTCACCATTCATAAAGAAATCAATTGTGTTTGAATCATATACTGTTGCTAAATGCACCCATTTTTGTAGAGGTATTTTAAACTCTATCGGCAAAGAATCTTTGGCATAGCGAACAATACATTTGTTTTTAGAACCATTGTATGATATTATGGGGTGGTTGGCAAAACTCAAAATAGTGGCATCTGTATTATAGGGAAAATGATTGGTGGGCATTGTAATAATATAGACCCAAAACGATAGAGAAAATTTATTGTGTAATCCAAAAGATGGTGTGATTTTTTCTTTCTTGTAGATATTTCCCAAACTGGAAATATTTCTCTGTGTATTCAGTCTTACAGGTTCAGTCAGCAATTTATTACCTGCTTTTGTTGCAAATCTTGACAACAGTTTTGGTAAATAAAGATAGAGAAGAATAAGAACAATCTCTATCGCCAATAAGACATAAACCACAAATGGACTTCTTGAAAATTCGCCAACAATGTATGAAAACAGGTCAGACAACAAACAGGGAATGTAAAATAAAAATCGTAAAAAAATGCCGGTCCATCCTTCAACCGAGTAGGCAACATCTTTTAATAAACGAGCAAGAATGATTAGACCAAATACAACAGCGAGAAGACCAATGACATTAAGAAAAAACATAACTTGTCCTGCGATTTCAGTATTTAATATGGGGTCGGCATCTCCGTGAGGAACATTTATATACCACACACCATAACTAATTCCTACTATGAGAGCAAGAGAAAATAGAATTTTCGCGATTTTAATTTTATCAAAGGGTGTAGGAGAGACGCCAGTCCGAAATGTATAATAGACAATAAACAGAATTGGTATAATTACAATAATGCTATTGAAATATGTTTGTGAATAAAGAACTTCGTCGGATTTTTTTTTTAATAATACAAATGATACAGCAATTACCCAGAAAAACGCAATGAGTTCTAATCCATATTTGCGTATTATTCCTAATAAAACAGCAGGAATATCAGAGAGTTCCATTTCTTATTTAATATATGTTACGATTATAAATTTTCCATAGCAGTTTTGCATCCGTGACATTCGCGACACAGTGCTACTAAATTATCAACGTGGTTGCTTCCTCCGTGTTCGAGTCTTATTTTGTGGTCGACTTCAAACCACGCAGACAATTGTTCATTACAGTCACCGCATTTCCAGTTTTGTCTGCTTGCTACGAATTTTTTTTTAGTTTCACTAACAGAGCGTTTGGTGGTTTTTTTACCGGAATTAAGGATGCGTGTTTCGGCAGATGATGAACCTAAATTGTTTGTTCCGCCCCCGCTCATATTTAAAACAGGATGATTGTATTCACTGTTATCACTGTTATTGAAAATATTTTGTTTTGCGGTAAAATCCAATATGGGACTAACCATACTGGCAGTTGAACTATCAACTGGCAGATATTTCAAATATTCATTAGAACCGCGAATAATATTTTGTGCTCTATCGGGGAACTTTTTAAACAGGATGTATAGCATTAATCCACCTAAAGCAATTCCGCCCATTTGTAAATACTTTTTGTTTGATTTAATTAGTGTCAAATATTTGCCATCTGTATAAACATTTGCAATCATCAGTGCAGTAATTAAAAAAATAATAATTTCGAGACGCATATTGTAGATATAATAATCCTATATTATATGCACAGAATGTGGAGATGGACTAGTTCCAATAGAGATAAACAAGAAACACACATATTAGAATGAAGGCAACGTGTAGATAGTATCTCTTTATTTTTATTTCTTGATGAATATAGACAGGTTTTGGCAAATACAAATCATAATATTTGCTCATTGCTTCGTCGATAGAGATTTCGTCTTTTCCAGTTAATTCATTGTATTTGTTATGTATAAAAATGACCC
>Ga0194129_10005387_pt1 | contig 16359 bp, 6 predicted proteins | sample TA2KigCa35mmetaG_FD_150862 | JGI IMG/M metagenome (GOLD analysis project Ga0194129, IMG submission 150862) | Freshwater microbial communities from Lake Tanganyika, Tanzania - TA2015038 Kigoma Deep Cast 35m | ecosystem: Environmental > Aquatic > Freshwater > Lake | place: Tanzania: Lake... | reverse complement strand
CGATATGCAATATGCTACAAATTCATCGTACCACCCTCATCGTCGAACAATGCGTTTGAAACACGATTGTGTTCAATATGGTATTCAAGGCGCTTTCAATAGTTTTGAAAGCATGGGGCAATTGTGGGGTCCTCAAGCTTTAGATTATAATGATTCATACCCAGGCGAAAACAATTGGTTCGGATTCGAATTTTACACACCAAATAATACAGCGGCTGCCGGGTACGCTGATGGAATTAATCCGGGATTATGGGTAGAATATTATTTTCACAAAACTGGTTATTGACGAACCCCTAATTATCAAATCGAATTATTGAACATCTGGGGGGGGGTAATGTTTACACCTTTTCTCATTCAAAATGCCCATTTTATATGAGAATAATAAAATAAATAATACAAATGAGATACATTATGAATAACATGCAAGCTATCCGAAATCATAGCCGCCAGGCTTTCATATCCTTCCATAATTTTGCCCGCACCCGAGACAGTATCGTGTCATCCGACAAAGAACCGCCCATCATTTTGTCTGCGTATTTATTGTAAAGTGCCGCGAATTCATCAGACAATACAGTATCTGATACGGGCGGGGTTTTCACTTCATTATCTTCTTCCGTATTACAACCACCATCCGCAAATAATGGAGGTGGATACATTCCATCACATGTTGCCATAGCAGGTGAACATTGAAACGTCGTCATCATATGTTGATACGTCGATGCCGCTTTTTGACGTTGTTTCATGATAAGTTGCTGCGCCTCCCAATTTGTATCTTGCCATTTCTTGAATTCCTTGAATAAGAGTTTATGAAATGTTCTAACCAATAACTGAAACTCGCATGGTTCCATTGCGCGCCATTTTCGTAACGGATGAGAGGCGGTCACACCAGTGTTAGTATGAAATGTTGGGAGGTCTGGGCCATGCGTATGAGATACCTCACCACCCACCTTGAATGCAATGTCATAGATATAGAATGCACCTTGTCTTATATCCGCAAGCTTAAAGGGTATGAGGTGAGACTTTCCCGTTTCTGCAGTATATTCAGCCAAGATACGTAGGATAGCAGCAGTAATACCGGCGACAATATCTTCATTAAATACGAGATTTAAATCTGTGGTAGTGAGTGATGATAGCGCAGGAGATGATAGCCATTCCGAGAAACCTGGGCGTAATTCTGCGAGTTCGGGGTGTTCAGTATCTTCTTCATTTAGAATAACCTCCATATTTTGGCGCTTCTGACGCGTAATAGATGTGAAGTCGAGACCAGTTAAAACACCTCCACCATTACCTGCACTACCAGTACCACCGACACGCCGACCCACCATTTTCGCCCATTGCTTCATTACATCTAATTCGTCTTTAACTTTATTATATTTCAATGCAAGCTCCTGTATAAGAATAAACATTTCGCGATGAGTAGGCATGAGCGGGTCATTCACATCAGTTGAACTAACACGCATGGTTGTATATGACGATCCGGTAGCATTATTCCCGCGCCGTATATCAGCCAACGTTCTGCAAAATAGCATATGTCGGTCCATCGTTGTTTTGTTGGGGAATTCAGCGCGACAATTCTCGCATTCATGTTTTCGAGTGTTATTGAAACTTAAATTGGTGACGGCGTCGCCACTACGATTAACAAATGATGGCACGTCTTCATTGTCGCTTCCACTACCGCTTCTACTTCCAGACCCAGAACTTTCACGTCGCATAACAAGGTTCATTCGTTTCATTACCTTAATTGCAATAAGTATATTTCAATTTATCTTATAATCTTATAATCTTATAATCTTATAATCTTATAGTATTATATATCTTTTCGCCAAAAACATGCCTCAAATATTCCCAAATTGCCCTACTTGTAAATTCCAAGTACCACTCAAACAACGTAATATCGATACAACAATACCTTCGAGTAATGTTTTATCCGCGTCTGTAAGCACACAACAAAAAATATGGAACACTGTACGGGTTCCTGCAAGCGAATATACGATGAACCGCGCAGCCTTACATGTATATACTGCACCCACGCTTAGTATTGGTGTAAATTGGAACCAAATGAGTGATCGCGCAGTTGCAGGCATCGTGCATTCAAATGTACCATCTCACGCAAGTTCAACACGTCACAGTATTACTCGCATGCGACCCGGTTCAACTTCAGCGCCTGGTGCAGGTGTCGATGTAAAACACGGTTCATATGACCGGTATTTAGCCCGTTTGAAGGGTCGGTCGGTACTTCGTTCTCAAGCTCCCGCCAAAGCAGCCGCAACGCCAGTAGAAGGAAATAAGACACGGAAATATGGTATTGCATATTATAATAAATGCCTTTGTTAGGTAAGAACATTTGAATACTAAATTAATACATAGAATTGAAGATAGTTTTCAGTTTTATGTATAAACCAGAACGAACAAGACCAATAACGTTGACAAGAATGAAGATTATAATTATCCCACAAATGATTTCGTGTGCATTATTACTGATGATGACAACTTCGACGATGACAGAAATGCACGACAAACCTGAAACAAAATCAACACAGACAACACTTCCAAAGTCATGGTTCAGAGAGAAATATCTACAAAATTCATACGACGAATATTACTATTACACACTTACACGATACAAATTAGAGGATAATGACTATGATGTGTGCCCCCCAGATGTTCATAAATCTTCCATATATTTCGCAATAACCGGCCATTATATGAACAAAATAAAAAAAACATGTTCAACAAATTATTTAAAAAAAACTACAAATATCGACAGATACTATGCATCACCAAATACAACAATATACCATGAACTGCAAGAGGCCGTTGTAACAATTACGAATATATTCGGGATTATCAGTATAGTCGCATGTTACACATTCGAATTAAGCATGTTGATTATGTCAGTCATTCTTGCATCATGTAGTACATTATTACTGATAATTCTATTGTTCTGCCAGTACTAATAATAAAATAACATAATTATATACGTAAACATGCGACGAACTCTTTTTTTTACAACAATGGTAAATCATCGACCGGTGTCTTATTCAACCACCAGTACAACATCAATAGGTTCTGAAACAAAAGAAGAACATCGTCAATTTCATATAACTGCTGCGAGAGACCCAAATAATCATAATCCAAATATTCCGGGGCAGCCAGCGTTACGAGATATGCTTGCGCGTTCTACGCAACCCATATTTTCGGTGTCGGCGATGTTCGGCGTTAGAACAGGTGGTGGATGTGGGGCGTGTGGGCACTAATTTTTCATGTTGATTATCAATAATGGCATACTGGCGTTCTATAAATTTGTATTGTTATTCAAACCATTTCTTCGTGAAAACCGATGGAATTTGAGTTTTACTTTATAAAAAAAACATCCGTAGTCATTTCGTATTTCCATTTATTATAAATTAGAATTATAATATTATAAATCTAAATTTACAACTGTATAATATCACTATGAATATAACACCGCATTTAGGGATTGGAGACTTATTAATAGTCAAAATGCTTGAAATATCAAATAAGTTGAAGATAAGCAATATTAACATTAATAGCGATATAATAGAGGCATATTCTGAAAACTATGACCAAAAAGTAAAATTTATAATAAAACTAATAGAATTTTTATTTCCTACCACGACCTTTTATATAAACAAAAATAATACCGATTACATTAATATGATTAACACATACAAAATTACAAACAGTTATATATACAATCATATTGATAATAATAAACTAAAAAATGTACAAAATTCATACTCAGAATATATAATTTTTCATACTAAAATGAGACATGATACTTTAATAGATAAATTCAATAGTGAAATGTTGCAAGATTTGAATACATTTCTTTCAAAATTTGCATCAACAAAAAAAATTTTAATACTAGGTGAAAGAAATATAGGACAAAATCTCGAAACTATAATACATAAAACAATATCATTGTATAAAAACTTACTATTACTGAAAAATAATAATGATGTAATTGATTTAACACATGACACATTAACTTGCGGAAATCCCGATTTCGAAAAATTTATTTCAGAGATTGAAATTATTAATAAATCTTTATGTAATATTACTTTCGGGATTGGCGGACCATTCAATATATGCAAGGCATTTTCTAAAAAAAATATATCATATATTCCTTTTTATGAATTAACTCCAAGTAAAAAAATAATAGACGATATTAACGGTAATACAAATGACAATATCATAGTACAAAATGCGAATGACTTGAGTGCATGTTTGAAAAATTATCAAATTAAATGTTAACAATTATTTATCATAATGGTATAAATAATTGTTGTGTAATATAAAAGGCTACATGCGTAATATGAGATATTATTACGAGTATATACACTCAAACATCAACTCCATTGACCAATCCATATTGTTTAAATTAATAACGCGCCCATACTCATCGTAAAGCGTGATACGTAATTTCTGAATATCAACCGGCCCGAAATAATTTCTACTTCTGTCTAATTCTGTGGAATATCCCTCTTGTTGCGCATAATGATAGACGGTAACGTCCTGCATCAAATCTGCAACATTAATCCTAGTTATGATATTTGGAGCCATCACAGAACTTGCAAACGCCGCTGTAAAATAATTATTTGAACTGTTGACAAAATCATCTATACTTACATAAATATATCTTGGCCCTTGAACATTACAAATTCCTTCTGAAATAATTCCATCTGGGGTCGAAGTATAAACACCATTCAGTCCATTAAGAGCGCGATACCCTAACATCCAACCCAAAGTCATCTGCAATGGCTGAGGATTTTCACTCGCAGGTAAAATCTCACCACGGCTATTGGAGTTAAAGTAGATTTTATATGAAATAGCTGTTGATGATGTATCCTGGAAAAATCGCGACTTTCCAGTAATCGGATTTACTTCAAAACGAAGATTTAGTTTTCCAATTGTAGCAACTCCGGCTTCAGTTGCCGCCAAACGAGCATTGATTTCAGTTTCAAGACGGGCAGCTTTTGTTTTATCCGACAAATTAACATCATAATTTCCATCAGGCAACTTAATAATCGCAAAGGATGCATCCGTAACACCACCCCAATTCCACGTGACCTTAAATACATTATTTTCGAAATCAGAACTGATTGCATAATATGTCATTGGTATTTCAATTGATGCAAGGCGCATACTCACCGCACGCTCCACCTTTGTAGGAAGATGAATTTGCAAGTCAGAACTTTTTGTTGTATAATAATTGGGACGAAACCGAGTATCAATATTCACTGCACGCTTAATTGTATTCACTTTTAACGGGTTCATTACGCCAGGAGGCGCACCATTATCATCCAAGTTTATTCCAGTCTTGCTAGTCGAGTCGTAGTTTTTAATACCATCACGCGCCGGATTACTAATGATAAAGTGACCATTATCGCCAGTCAAAGTATTTTGAGGAAGAGTAACTACCGGTTTACCACTTCCAATCGGGAGTAGATGTTGAACAATACGCGCGAGCGCTTGATCTAAAAAAGTATGAATGTTTGCACGTGAAATAGATGTCAGCGTACTATCACGGTCAACGGCCAAACACATCATTTTCTTCTTATGAACAACATCTTGTATATCGTAATTTTTAGTAGTAAGTGTAAAGAAGGCCTCTAAATCCTGAATACGATATTCATCAATATTAAGGTTAATATAGCTCATAGACCCTGGAGGATAATCAGAACCCGCACCCCCTGCACTGACTAATGTAGCATTCGGCGGAGTACTAGTCGGTCTTGTTTGTATTGGTTGCGGAAATTGTGAGAATGTATGGTTCGAATAGAATGACATTTAATATATGTGTGTATTTTTATATGACAATACACACCTTGCGTTTTGATATTTAAAATAAAATGTTTTTATTATATATATTAGCCACAGAAGGATATGGATGTCAATAGTCGTGATCCTTCACAAAATTTTATACCATTTCGCATAAAGGGTGTTGATATCGCCAGATTTGACACTTTGGGTAATTTTGGTATTGGAACAACTGCGCCTTCTGCAAAATTAGATATTGCCGGTAATGTTAAAATTACTGGCGATCTGATTATAAATGGAACGTCTACATCATCAATATCATCATCTTCTTCAGGCGTTGTCATTAATATGGACTCGCAACCACTAGCATCAACAGCATTGAACCGACAGAAAAAACAAAGCATCCCCCTTGCTGTATCAAGCACATTATCATCAAGTGACATTGTTGCTAAAATGAGCGGCGTTAGTGTGGGAAAAACGCAAAACTATGGTGTTGGTCCTGCGCAAATGGCGAGTTATGGAAATATCACGGTTGCTGTAGGCGATGGTACAAATAGTATCGCATATTCACTCGCAAACCCACCAACTGCATCAAGCTGGGTTGGTATTCCAAACGGCGTAAACACATTCAGTGGGCAAGGACGGAATATCGCTTATGCCAACGGAACATGGGTCGCCGTAGGCAACGGAACGAACGCTATTGCATATTCTACTATGACGCCGCCTATCGCGTCGAGCTGGATAGGAATATCAGATAGTCTAACATTCAATGGGGTTAGTACAAGAACAACATTCAGTATAGGTTATGATATTGCATATGGAAATGGTGCATGGGTCGCCGTAGGTTCAGGAACAAATAGTATTGCATATTCACTTGCAAATCCGCCAACTGCTGAGACATGGGTAGGTATTCCTTCAAATACAGCCAATTTTTCTACTCTTTGCGCAAGCATTACATTCGGAAATGGAACATGGGTAGCAACAGGAGAAGGGACAAACAGTATTGCTTATTCTATTCGAACTCCACCAACCGCTGATAGCTGGGTCGTCATTCCTCTAACAAATCAAAACGATGCACCTGTAAATAATACGTTTTCATCAGGTGGATTAAATATCATCTATGCCAACGGTGTTTGGTTGGCCGCTGGAAATGGAACGAATGTACTATGTTATTCGGTTGAAAATCCACCCATCGCGGGAAGTTGGATGCCGATTACAACGTCTATATTATTTGGAACATTTGGCCGGTCAATCGCATTCGGCAATGGAACATGGGTAGCATGCGGAGAGTCTGGCTCTCTTTTTGCATATTCTACCTCTCGCATTCCTCACAGTAGCAGCTGGGTATCGATGAAAGGTCCTACACCATCATCATCTGGACAACAATTCAATCATGTTTCGTTTAACACTGCGACGAAAACATGGTTTTTCTTAGGTGATATCGGCTCTAACTGTATGTTTTATTCCACCGCTACACCGCCCGTACCTGCTACATGGGTGGGGGTCCAGCGTAGTGCAGGTACATTTACAACACAAGCATGGAGTGCAACTAGTATAACCACACCAGCATTCACATCACCCATCAATGTTGCGCGCCTAGATAATAAAGTAACATTTCCGGCGAACCGGATGCTTGCGGTTGGCGGAGGAGGAACCGCAGATGTTCTAGTACGTTCCGCAAACACACCCTCCCCCGAAAATTCTGGTACAATATCATACTCAGATGATGATGGTGTCACATGGCAAATGGTGCCGGGTGGAGCAACGAATTCGATGTTTTCATCCCCAGCAGATATTTCTGCGAACGTAACATTCGGTATAGGCGGTTCGAGATGTGCGAATGCAGTCGCATGGAACGGTGAAAAATGGGTCGCTGCCGGAAACGGACGCACCAATTCTCTCGCATTCTCGGATGATGGCGGAATGACATGGACCGGTATCACTGGAAAATCGATATTCTCAGTGGAAGCCCGAGACGTTACATGGAATGGTCAAATGTGGGTAGCGGTGGGACGCGGCATTGCGTTTTCTACAGCATATTCATATGATGGCGTTACGTGGATGGGTCCGCTGGATGCATCCGGTGCACCTGTGAATGTCTTTTCGTATGAAATTTCCGGACCAAATGCCAGCGTGAGTGATATATCGGGAGGTGGCAATCATGTTATTTGGAATGGAAAGTTGTGGGTTGCGACAGGAACTCGCACGCAAATTACAGGAAAAACGCCTCCTGAATATTACACGATTGCTTATTCGGCAGATGGAAAGACATGGACTGGAGTTCCGGATAGTGGTGCAACAAATACCGGTTTTGATGTATATGCTCACGGGATTGCATGGAATGGGCGAAATTACATCGCCACAGGAAGAGGAACGACAAATACGCTTGTTAATTTTACAGATGTATCGAGTTATTCATCTTCAGCTACATCATTATGGGTAGGATTAGGTAAATCTGTTTTCTCAATATGGGGTAGAGGGATTACATGGGGGGCCAAACGATGGATGGCAACTGGATGCGGAACAAATACAATCGCATATTCTACTAATGGTCAAAACTGGCAAGGATGTGGCGCAAATATATTCAAACCGTTGCGCCGATTTATGGCAATTGGGGATACAGGGGTTTATAACTCGGGAACCGGAGAACCCCAGCGAGGAGTTGCGATTTCATATTCAGACGACGGTGTTACATGGGATGCACCGATTGTTAACCAAGGTGTGGAATTAAAACTAGGACGAGTGCCGAATGCCTTTTATGTGAGAACCGGTGGAAGTAACTGGCGTGATTATATTCCATTACTTTCAGCAAATACAACTGCAAATATACAAACTTGGGGGGTTAATCCGGATGAACAGTTCTACACATATATTACAGCCGCGAATGAAATCGCCAAGCAATTCAGCTATTTTGCAGGATATTGGTTGAATGCAAATCGAGCGATAAATGGCCAATCTTTTAGTGTTCCTGTATATTCAACAAATTTAGTTCAACCAAGTATATTTACATTCACGGCCACATCAAATTACCCGGTTACAACTTACAATGGTTCATTGAGCAGTCTAAATAGTGGTCAGGTATACACCCTGACACCTCAAACTGATGGTATTACTGCTGGAGTTAGAAGTATTTCCGCATATTTCAACCGAGTGTCTTCATTATATACTAACCAAATTATCATGACCAATTCTATATTTGATAATGCCATCAACGATAATACCACGCGATATGTCGGGCTCATGTATTCTACTGACGCCGGCACATCATGGGCACGTGTTCCTGGCTCAAGTGATACATCAACGAACGGCGGTACTGACATGACATTTGCAAATAGAGGACCATTTTCTCTCGCAATGAATTCGGCACGAACACGATTTTTGGTGGGCGGCGGCGACAGCGCAAGCGTGACCCGAAAAGTATATTTCTCTAATGATGGATTTAATTGGCGGAATAGCATCAGTAGCCCAAATTCAAACCAAATAGCGTGGGTTCATGCGTCGCTTTGGGTCGGTGGCATATATAACCTATGGTTGATTGGCGGAAATGATGCCACGACAAACGCAAATTCACGTATTATGCGTGCGACAAATACGGATGTAACTGACCAATGGACCACCTCCGCAGTCTTCAACAACTCGGGTATATCATGCTTTGCCGCCAATACAGATTTCTCGATTATACTCGCAGGCGAAATCTTAGGAAATAAGATTTACCGTTCTACAGATGGAGGCAATTCCTTCCCGACGACCGTGAGTATCAGCGAAACACCTATCGGTGGTGTCAATTCTATAGCATTCTCTCCCACGTTGGGACGATGGGTTGCAGTGGGAGGCGGCGGTGCCGCAAATACCATCATCTACTCCAGCGACGCGACTGGAACGGTATGGGCTCTAGCTTCCGGACAAGCCAAGAATGCCGCAACCGCAATCTTCAAGAATGAAAGTGAAATCACCCGCGTCATTTGGGACGCAGTAGGCGGACGGTTTATCGTTGGTGGATGGAATGGGTCTCCGTCAATGGACGCCTTGACAAACGTCGTAGGGTTCGACAGTACAAACAACAATCCAGGTTATACAATGGCATATTCGGTCGATGGTATTAATTGGACACCTATAACAGTGAGGTCATCGGATGACTCCGGTCTAGGCATTGGCGCGTCATCGTTTGGCCCTTTTCTATCACGATGCCATGATATCATGGCGCTCGACACTAATGGTGATTATACCCCAGTGAATACAGGTTATTCCGTGACTTGGAATTCATATGCAAACAGGTTCGTCGCGACTGGAAACGGGAATACACCTGTCGTGTATTCTAATGATGGCGGTGTTACATGGACACCGGCAAATCAACAACCACCACAACAAGCGATTGTAGTTGCGGGTGGAGCAAGCGCAGCTGTTGGAACAACAACTATATCACCATTGGCATACACCATTGACGGAAAGACCTGGACGCAATCAATTGGTGCAAAGGAAATATTTGGAACAACTGGTGCAGTGAATGCAGTGAGATACGGTCAAACTAGTACCGCAATATCACCGAATGGCCGTATTTGGGTAGCCGGTGGAACGCAAACTTCACCCGGAACAAGCAATCTCGCATTCTCTCAAAACGGTATTCGATGGACTGCCATTGCCAATGGTACTACATTGATTGGAAATGTTCGAACCATCACGTATGCTCGGACTGAACAGCTTTCTTTATCTTCAAATGCCGTTATTACAGCGACATCCGGCGTTGGAAATGGCGTATGGGTTGCAGGTGGAGATACTACGAATTCACTTATATTCTCATACGACGGTATCAGCTGGAGCGAAGTCCCGAACTCTCTTACTATTTTATCTCGATGCAATGTGTGTACATTTGCAAACGGACTATTCGTTGCAGGAGGTGTCGCAGCTACCGGAACAGGCGCATTAGATACTACCGCCAACATGTGCTATTCAACTGATGGTATAAACTGGGTCCCTATACGAAATTCGGCAACACTCATAAGTGTAAATGCTAGTATTTCAGCGATTGCATACGGACTTGATGAAGAAGGTCGCGGGCTCTGGGTTGCAGGAGCTAGAGGGTCATCTTCATATTCGATTATGTATTCCTACAACGGAATTGACTGGATTGGCGCGATAAATGGCGGAATTACAATAAGCTCAAATGGCGTCACGGGTATAGTATATGGCGTAAGCACAACCACTGGACGTGGATTGTGGGTCGCTACTGTAAACCGAACAACTTCTCAAGGTAATTCGTTTGTATTTTCGATGAATGGTCGCGATGGGTGGACCCCAGTCCCGAATACAAAGTCTCAGTTATTTGATGTAGATAATGGAGGTCCAACAGGTATTTCTTACTTGAATGGCGTGTGGTATGCAACTGGTTCATCCGCTGGACTTAGCACTGGACGCACACTTGCATACTCATACGAAGGAAGCAGTGGATGGTTTGGTGTATACCCGACTACAAATATCTACGGAGGAAGTGTTGGTGTATCTGGAGCATATAGTCTTACTGATATGCGATGCGTTGCTACCACCAATGACTACGTGATACCATCAAGTGCATCAGTTGGTTCATCCGTAAGCTCTGGAACGGCAGCAGCTTCATTTCGACCAGGGTCAATGACTACTGTTCGCAGTGTCGGATGGACTGCTGGGGTGGGGTCTAGTTATCTTCAGCATCCTACGCTATTATTCGGTAGTGACAATAGTTTGGTTGGAACAACATCTGGCGCGATATCTGCGGATGGTGGGCGCACATGGGGGTCAAGCACCGTGAGTATCGCACAGTCAGCTTTCCGTGGGGGTGTATGTAACGACGTATTTTGGAATGGAACGACTTGGGTCGCAGTAGGAAATGATACTGTAACTAAATCCAAGATTGCAACATCAAAAGATGGAGTTACATGGACACAAATATCAAGTACGAGTGTCCCAATTGCAGGTGTATTAAATACAGTTACATGGAATGGTACTATATGGATGGTAGGTGGCGACGGGTCGCCCATTAACGACCTACAAACTGCATCATTTGCATGGTCATCTGACCTCGATACATGGAACGCTATCTTAAATACCGATATCAGCCTCACAGTGGTTAAACGTATCGCGTGGAATGGAATGTACTGGGTTGCTGTGGGTCAAGGTGCAGCTACTACAATAATGTATTCAAAGAATAAAAACGGTCTAGTATGGGAAGACACCTTTACCGCAGCCTCTAGCACTACAAAAACCTCCGCACTTACAACAATGGTGAATGACGTTGTTTGGGGTGGTGGACGATGGGTGGCAGTCGGGCGCGGAAATTCAGTTTCAGATGGTAGTGGAGTAAGTATTCTTTATTCAGTGGATATACCTGCAGCTGGAGCAACATCCGCCGATTATGCTGTCTCAGGAAGGCGTTGGGTCGGTGTTGCAGGGTCAGCGCATTTATTCCCATATGGTGTAAATTCAGTAGCATGGAACGGAAAACGATTTATTGCAACTGGTCCTGCATCGGCATCATGCTCTACTAGTAATATAATTGCATGGTCAGCGGATGGTATTTCATGGAATGGTTATTCTACTTCAAAAACCGTTGCGCCCGGACAGCGTTGGGTTGCAGTAGGAAGTGGGTCTCGCGCATGTATCGCATTGTCAGCGGATGGTCGCACATGGACTGATGTAATAGGGTCGGCTGCTCTGTTTTCAGACATAAGTGGAGCAACTTCCACACTTGTAAATGCTATGCAGACTGGTGCTCGCGCAGTGGGTTGGAATGGAAGTTCACTTATCGTGGCTGGTGCACAGTCCGCAACAACCGTAACTAAATCGTCACAAGCAACTGCAAATTCATCGATTGGACGGACCACAATACCCGTTTGCGCGTTTATTGGAAGCGGTAATGGTGTCATGGGTGGAGGCACAACGAACGTTCCAATGGATGATACAGCCGCAAAATACATTAGGGTAAGCAGCAGTGTATTTATCACACACATGGATGTCAATATACGTGAATCATCTGCTCCATACGCCAACATGTGGTTGAATACATACACTGACTTATCAGGTACACAATTATTCCAAGTTACGCCAGAAGCACAGACATTTAGTTCCGCGTTAAAATGGAACGGATGGTCGTGGGTAGCAAATTTTGGAATGACCACACACAATCCGGTAACTCAAGAACAATATGGTTCAATCTGGTATTGCACAGACCCACTTGCGCGTGTAGGATGGTCGGTGGCATCCAATTCTGCCAATCCGAGAATTTTGATTGGACAAGGTGGTTATGCCGCGTTGGAATGGAACGGTATTGCGTGGTTGGCGTGCGGTTATGACCCGAATAATAACAATTTGATTTATACAACGGACAAATATGGGGCTGTGGGATGGACTACTGTATCAGGAATTATCAATGGTACCGGTTCTGCTTCATTTCAACCAGTATGTATTGCATCAAGCTCTCGATACTGGGTGGTTGGCGGTTCCCAAAATACTACATCTGCATTATATGTGACAACTGACCGCACTGGTGCGAGTGGTTGGCAAAGAATAACGGTCAGTTCAGTTCTCCCTGGCATACGTATTAGCTCAATTGCATATAATGGTTCGGCGTGGGTTTGCTGTGGTGGTGGTGGTGAGGTAGGTGCACCAGCTGCCAGCATTTCGTGGAAATCTGATACTGGTTCGGAGGATATCCTAACAGGATGGGCAACGGCCACGATTTCAAGCTCAAATGGCGGAATTCCACCTATATTAGCAAATGGAAGCGCTATCACGTATAACGCAGGAGCACAATTTTCTATGTGGGTCGTTGTTGGTGATGCATCATTGAATACTGCTGTAAATCAAATCGCGTATACAACTACAGTAAATGGGTCTACTGAATGGAAAATCGCCACAGGAACACTGACTAATACATTATTCCGAAACTTGAACGGAATTACATGGACTGGATATTCATGGATTGCAACATCTGGAGCAGGTTCATCGCGCCTATTGAGTACGATGGATGTCACTGCAGCAACTGGATGGAATAGTAGTCCTAATAATACTATCTATACCCCAACAATATGTACAAATGCTGTAAGTTTTGCAAACATCCCAATTTCATTATTGACAACCGGTATCCCGACGAACTTGGGTGCAGGAGCCGGTACGGGTGCAATGTGGCGTGGAGGTGTAGGTCGCGCACAAGGACTTCTTGAAGGAGGCGGAACAGACACGACCAGTGTCATTGCACGCTCTTCCAATGGCGCAGAAGGAATATCGTGGTCACCAGTGTATTCACGTAACTTCTTAATTGCGGTAGGTGGTGGAATTATTCGCGATCCAATAAATATTGGCGGAAAAAACCGAATGGCGTATTCATATGATGGTGGATTGTCTTGGACAACAAACAATACAACAGTTTTAACAAACGCTACAAGTAACTCTATAGGAAGTATTCGAACCGTAAAATACGGAAATGGAATATGGGTTGCAGGTGGGGATGCCCTAGGAAGTAGTGTTAGCGGAAATAATTGCTTGGCATGGTCACGCGATGGTGTAAATTGGAACGGAGCAGGTGGAACACAAATCTTCGGAAGTGCTGGGTCGTGCTATGCAGTGTGCTGTAATGACCGCGGACGATGGGTGGCTGTAGGTGGTTCACCATTAACAACACCAGGAACATACACGAATACTAGCGGTTCGATATATACAATGGCCTGGTCGGATGATGGAATGAACTGGACACCCATTCTTGGGTCGAGAGCGCTCTTCGGAATTGTGTGCCAAGGTGTTTCGTATGGCGCAGATGCAGCGGGTGTCGGAATGTGGACGGCGATAGGGCGTGGAACGTCATATACAGGGTGCGCGTATTCTTATGATGCAAAGAATTGGTTCTTGTCACAAACGAGCGCATCTCTATTCGGGACGAGTGCGAATGTGCTGACGGAGAGGTTTGCGCCGGTAGAACCGGTAGTTGACTGGAGAACCGTGGCAATTAATAGTACAGGACAGTATCAATTTGCAGGAATGAATAATGGATTACTGTATCGGTCGGTTGATTATGGTGTGACATGGTCGGCTCTTACGTTGCCATCGCGCAGCTGGGTCTCTGTTGCGGTATCATCCACTGGTCAATATCTAATAGCGGCAAGTAGTGATGGTTCTACCGACCGTGTATACAATTCATCGGATTATGGTGCGACATGGGTGGGGCGCGGCCTTGATGCTTTCACGTGGAAACAAGTTGCGATATCTGCGAGCGGCCAGTATCAAGTGGGAGTAGCTACTGGTGCGAGTATTGTAATCTCTCGAGACTATGGGGTAACGTTTCAAACTCCAACGAGTGGGGGGAGTGACACTACCTACACAGCTATTGCAATTTCATCATCCGGTCAATATATTACCGCCGTCGGCACCTCGATACTTGTTAAACAATCGTCGGATTATGGTCTAACTTTTACAGGACGTTCAGGCACTTGGAACTGGACATGCGTTGCGATGTCATCCACCGGTCAAATTCAAATAGGTTCTAGTAATACAAACAACATTTATGTATCCACCAATTATGGTGTGGATTGGTCGCCATCAACCGCACCATCTGGTTCCCGTTACCGTTCGGTCGCCATTTCAAGCACGGGTCAATACCGTTCAGGTGTAACTGAAACCACCTCGGATAACATCAAACGAACCAATAATTTTGACTCTGGATGGACAAATAATAGTACTTCAGCCAACTACTATGCGATAGCAATGTCTGCAACTGGTCAATACCAAACTGCTGTATCAGGTGGTACTGGCAGTCTCATCTACATCTCCTCTAATTTTGGTGAAACCTGGTTTGCTAATGCCACCGACTCTCGTTCGCTTGGCATCACCTACGGCAAAAACTTGACAGGCTCAGGAATGTGGATAGCTACTGCTGGTCGAAGAGACCGTAATATCTCAGCGAACACAGCCAATACAATGGCCTATTCATACGACGGCAAATTATGGTATGGTATTACAGCGGCAGCTGGTTTAAGCGAGCAAGCGTGGTCAGTTGCATACGGAAAGGATGGCTTCGGTGTTGGAATGTGGGTTGCAGCAGGTTATGATACCACATGTGGTTTGAAATGGTCATATGATGGTATAAATTGGAATGCGACCACAGGTGCATCTGGTGCTTCAGTATGGGCGTCGATGGCAGCTGGACGACGCGCAATGTGTGTATATTTCAATGGTTCAATGTGGCTCGCAAGCACGAGCGATATACGTAATAGCGAACCCAGCGGAACCGGAATATCCGCGAATAATGCATCAGGCGTCCCAGGGTATTTGTTATATTCATATAATGGCAAGAACTGGTTGCCGGTTTTGGCACCGAATACATACGATGCGACAATATCAACCACCGCGCAACCATCTATTTATTCTGTCCTTCCAAATCCGGTTATTTTAGATTTCGGAAGTTTATATGACGACCAGACACAGCGGGGGGGTACGATTTCAAATACAAAAACAATGACAGTTGGAGCGGTGATGTCGGGGGGTGTGCCCATCAAAAATGTGCATACAATAGTCCCCTACGGTCGGGGGTCACTGACGACGGGACAGGTGCCG
>Ga0194129_10005386_pt1 | contig 16362 bp, 12 predicted proteins | sample TA2KigCa35mmetaG_FD_150862 | JGI IMG/M metagenome (GOLD analysis project Ga0194129, IMG submission 150862) | Freshwater microbial communities from Lake Tanganyika, Tanzania - TA2015038 Kigoma Deep Cast 35m | ecosystem: Environmental > Aquatic > Freshwater > Lake | place: Tanzania: Lake... | reverse complement strand
CTTGTCGTCCTTCTCCAACAACTCCGCAAAATTAGCGTCAATATTTTCGCGCACATTATCCATTTCGACCCCCGCATCTTCGGTTTCCTCAATCGCCTTCATATCGAGCAATAATCCAAACGCATTAGTACCATAATATCCCGGCTGACCACACATCACATTCGCCGAAACTCCACGCATCTGGTCGAACTCGCCGTGTCTGCTCGCATCCAAGAACATCTCGGTATGCATCTCATATGTGCCCTTGGAAATCGGTCCAATATCGTCGCTAATAATTCCCGAGCGGAACATAGGAACCAAATCCGCTTTCACCGTCATTCTGTCGCATAATATGCTCAAATGGTGGTAATTCACATATGCGTCGGATGCCTCCATCACTTCGACAAACTCATTCAATATATTTTGTCTCGCTGCTTCAATGCCTAATATATTATGCATCTCGCGAATATCGTTACTGTATGTTCGCGTGTAATCGATGAAATCCAACATAAACAGGTCCATAATATTTGTGCCCGTCGTGTCCAGAACCCACATTTCCTTGCGAACATATTTGTTGTCCTCCTTGACAACATTGTCCTTGATTAATCGGGGATTCACATTCTGAATACCGGACACACCTCTTAATACAATGTTATTCAATATATTGTCCTGGAATGTTTTCAACAAATGGATTTCGTCAGATTGGTCGAGCGATTCCGGTGTGCCCTTCTTCTTTCCCTTATTGAACACCGACGAATTAAGACGAATACGGAAAACCAGATTACTCGAGTTCATATCGGAAAACACGCAACTCACCTCCGAGCCGTGGCTATTCGTTATCGCAAAATTAATATCATCCATCGTAATATTCTTATCGAGCAATACTTCGGGGTCAATTTCCATACGCACGATCCATTTCGAGTGTTGGGTATTGTCGGCTTCGGCGCCTTGATTACATTCGAGCACAAGATTTTCGAACTGATAGAATTGCTCAATGATTTCAACGTCTTTGTGGATTTTGGTGGCGCGGTCATTCGGGTCGAAACAGATTTCGATGGATTTCACCACATCAACCAATTTTGTGTGCTCAATCATCACGCACAGTTTGGCGGCCTTGTCCTTATCGTGGCGGTCACTCGATTTCAAGAATACTGTGGCCGATGGTTTATCTGGATTGCGTGTGAGACGCAAGATTTCCTCGATACGAGGCACACCACGAGTAACATTGGATTTGGTGGCGACACCAGCAAGATGAAATGTATTCAAAGTCAGCTGTGTGGTTGGCTCACCAATTGACTGGCCCGCAATAACACCCACCATTTCACCAGGATGTACTAGTGCCTTCTTGTATGTGAGCATTATGGTTTCCAACAATATTTCCACTGCTTTCTTATTGAAACGCTTCTTCACCAAAATGTCTTTGGCGGATAAGTTGAAATAGTAGAGCACCTTGAACATTTCAGTTGGATTGAACATTTTCTCGATGTCTTGCATAGTATCTGCCACCATTCCAATGTATTCATATGGCGTGATATCCACAGCAGATGTTGAATTGAGTCCCAATTGGCCCTGAATGTTTTGAATAATATGCGCAAATGCGACGGGGGCTTTCACAAAATCCTCGTTCTTATATTTGAACACATTTTCAACCAGCGTTTCGCGATATTGGATAAACTGTTCAATGGTCTTCTTATTCGACTTAACCAACAAATCTCGTTGAGTTCCCATTCGCGTTATTGTCGCCTTGGTGTAGATAGCCAGCAGGTCCGCATTCGTGTCCGCATCACCCAGTCCAATCAGGTCAAAATGCATATAAATATCCTCAATCGACATATTCACCAATGGAATGTTCTGGTTTTCCACGCGTGTAGTATCGATTCCGTCTTCGCCATATGAAAACTGGACGATTTTACCCATATTGTTTCGAACTGTGCCATCATATTCAACTTTCAAATCCTCGAGACCCTTCACCAGTCTGCGCTGAATATATCCGGTTTGCGAGGTTTTGACAGCAGTGTCGATGAGACCCATACGGCCACCCATCGCGTGGAAGAAGAGCTCGGGAGCAGTTAATCCCGATATATACGAGTTCTTTACAAATCCTCGCGCACCGGGCGAATCATCATATTTGCGGAAATGGGGCAAAGTGCGGTTGTCGAATCCATAAGGAACACGCTTACCATCAATACTCTGCTGTCCAACACACGATATCATCTGGGAAATGTTCAACATAGAACCCTTGGAGCCCGATTTGACAATCATCACAAATCGATTGTCGGCGTTGAGACTATCTACCGCGATTTTGCCAGTTTGGCCGGTCGTGTCATTGAGAACATTGCCGACTTGGGTTTCGAACTCGGCATAATTAGAACGCCCCGTGTTGTTCTCCATAATACCCAAATGGACTTTGTCGGTGATATTCTGTACCTCTTCCATTTTCGACGCAATCATCGCCGAAATGCGGTCCGATGTGTTTTTGTTTGAAACCAAATCGCTTATTCCGACACTGAACGCACTGGTCTTCATATATTCGGTGATGACGCGCTGTAAGTTATCGATGTATTTGGCACACGCCATATTGCCGAAATCATTACAGACGCGGTTCAAAATGCCCTTGGTACCGGATGCGAACACACCCTTCTCGGCTTGACCGCGAATATATTTGCCGTTCTCGATTTCGAGCACATTGTTGGAAGTGGCTGCGTCTTCTCCATTGCCAAATAGTTTGGTCTTGTATTTTAATGATATAGGTGGTGTTATTTGCGACAACAAGTCGAAGTTCGTAATCTTTTTCTTTGAAAATATGGATGGGTCAATTTGGTTGTATCCCATTATTAAGTTCATTGCGTCGCGAGGGTTGAACTCAATACCTTCGCGCGTAAATTGGTAAGACCCCAACATCGAGTCCTGGTAAATGCCGATAATAGGGGCATTGCTGGATGGACTGATTATTTGGTAGGGGGTGGCCGCCAAGTGTCTCAGCTCTACATCTGAGAGGACATTTTGGGGCATATGCATATTCATCTCCATTTGCTAACCTAGCAAATATACCTGTTTTTTCAAACCAGGATTGGACTATACCTTATTCCGTATCAGGCTGATTAGACCTTCATATACGAACCATAACCATCTAGTCTCTGAACCTTTCCCGTGCTCTATCATAACGAGTGTAGGGACTTGGCTGCGGATTATCCAATCTTTTACATTTTTACCATTGGGTTCGGCAATTAACCGAGTTCCTCAATAATGTTTCCATCATCGAGTGGTAGTGAAAGCTCTAAGGAAGTTCCCGCAATTTGATTATGTTGCCATTGTATTAAATCTTTTATAAAATTAATTGCTCTATTTTTTGTTTCATCTATCGTTTCATATTTACCGAAAAATCTTGTTTCTGTTTTTTGAATATTTATTATTATATATTTATTATTAAGTGTATTGTTATTGGCCACTCGGATATATTGTTCTATATTGGATTCATCAATTTTTACATTTTTAAACCTTTCAAACTTCTGATTCATATGTTGTTTCTGAACATTATTCATCATCATCTTTCGGTGTGAAATATCTTTGATTGCTTCCTTAACATTTGCCGAAATCAACGCTTTTGTATCATCACTTCGCGCATAATTTCGTGGGCGTTCAGCATAGCAAACAATTGGCTTAATGACGCTGCTATACTTACAAGTTTTTCCACCATCTGTTAAGTTGTATCCATTTGGATATTTTGAGTTGTATTCCGATATATACTTTATCTCGGTTTCATCCAACTTATCCACAGGACATTCAACCAGTTTTTCACAAATAAAATGTTCTTCTCCGTATTTCAAAATCGCCGAATTGAGATACTTACAACAATTCTTCTTATTTGAATAACACTCATTAATATGGTCTTTGAATCTTCCCATAAATCCAAAAGGTCTATATTTATTTTTGTTTAATCGATGACTTCGCGTCTGACCAATATATACTTTATTATTTTGTGTATTTGTTATTTTATAGATTTCACCAATAACTTTATTATTATCACTTTTATTCAATATCATTCTTTATTATGTATAGGCAATTTATTTTTATATAATTTAATTAAATGACTAAGAGATTATATTTACAAACATATCTATGCTTAAATACGTTTAGTAAGTAGATATTACAATGTTTTCCTTTCCGAGTTTTATCTACATCTCGAAAAGCATTCTCTTGTTGGTGACAAGATGTTTATCACCATCGAAGTCAGCATTGTATGGTTTTGTGCAAGCGACATTCATACGAAAAGTGTCTCCACGAGCCATCACTTTCACAATATGACACATCATACTCATCCTGTGCAAACTGGGTTGTCTATTAAATAGCACAGCATCGCCGTCCATCATATGCCGATGGACTACGTCGCCATTTTCCAGTTTAATGGACATTCGGTCAACATAGCGGAGCGATATCGGGTTGCCGTCTTTGCGCTCCAAGATTTTCGCGCCAGGATACACTTCGGGACCATTTTGTATTAGCTTGGTCAAGAATGCGCGATTGCGGTCATTTACGACAATCGGTTTCGTCAAACACATCGCGACTTTCTTGGGCACTCCCAGCTGTCTCATTGACAAATTGGGGTCACCAGTGATGACCGAACGCGCACTATAATCAACGCGCTTACCCATCAAATTACCACGAATACGCCCATTTTTGCTATTCAATCGGCCGGTAATACATTGAAGGGGTCTTCCCGAACGCTGAGCCATTGGAACCGCACCCTTCACCTTGTTATTGACTATCATCGCCACAAAATATTGTAAAACGGATGTGAGGTTGTCAATGACGTGAGAAGACGCATTCGCATTAATTCGGTCTGCCAAATCCTTGTTGGTCTTGATGATGTGGCCGTAAATGTGAGTAAGGTCATCTTCACTGCGTTGGTTTGCGTCTTGTTTTACCGAAGGGCGCACGGCGGGAGGGGCAACCGGCAGAACTTGACAAATCATCCAGTCGGGACGGCACCAAATTGGACTAAATCCCATAAACTCCACATCGTCGTCGGTGATGCGCTTAAATATTTTCAATACAATTTCGGCGGTCAGTTTCATCACGTAATTGCCCTTGTTTGCGTCGCTCTCGGCACCGGCAACTGGTTCGTCATTGACTAAATTATCCCACACGGCATTGATGGTCGACATTCCTTCGAGTTTGATTTTGTCGGGTTGCTTACATCCGCATCCTTGCTCGGTCGATTCGCCACAGCGTTTTACTTTCACACAGAGAGGATAGACGTAATCCCAGCGGTCGGATGCTTTCATCGACATCACTTGCTTATGTTGTTCTTTGCTGATGAGCAACTTGCTACATTTGAAACAAACACATTTGAGGATTTTCATAATTTCTTTCAAGTGCTGGATGAAGAAAACGGGGCGAGACATTTCGATGTATCCAAAATAACCGGGAGTCATAATGTTGGTTAAACCATCGGTGGGGCAAATGGTGCCGGGTCCGAGGACACCCATTCGCGGGTCAAACAGACCACCTGCTACTTCACTGTTTCCAATATACGTATCCTTTGTTAATACTTCAACAACACCCGCTTTGCGAATCTCTTCCGGCGAAAATATGCCAAATTGGATTCCAATAATGCGCGATGGGTTCTTGTATGAAGAATGTTTGGCTGACGATGACATTTTAAATACTATATACTATGGCTGGTAATATTTATATTGTTTTCGTATTCAAGTTAATGAAAATCAATTTTTTGAGGTCCAAAGATTGACATCCCAAAACAATATACAGATTATTTTTGTGTTTATAATAATGCCGAGAAGTAAAGTAGAGACTGTGTCCAAAGGTCGCACATATAAGAAAAATAAACCAGACCCGGAATCGAGTGATGATTCGGACACACAATATGAAACAATAACGGATGAAGATGGGGATGACGATGACGATGACGATGATTCTTCGTATTATCCGTCATCCACTACTGATTCCGACGATTGGCGATTAAAAAAAAAGAAGAAGGGGAAAAAAATGAAAGAAGAAGATATGGCCGATTTTAAAAATATGATATCAAAAATGTTGGGTGGGTCTGGCAAAAAACAAGAATCGCCAAGCAAGTCGCCAAGTAAATCAAAATCGAAGAACAAGAAGAACAAGTCTAAATATGAATCATTTTCGGATGATGATGACGAGGATGACGATGAGGATGACGACGACGAAGAAGATAACAATGATGAAGACAACAACAACGAAGACGACGACGAAGAGGAGGAGGAAGAAGAATTAGAACAAGACAATTCGAAGAAAGACAAAAACTTCAAAATAACACTGATGATTGGTGGTCCCCAAGCCAATGCTGGTATGAAATCCCGCATTCCGTCCAATTTATCAAATGACGAAGAATACAACACAGATGATGAACAAATCTATATGAAAGAGAATTTCGAGGCAATGGAGTTGCCGGGTATGCCTTTATCTCCCACAAACAGCGCAGAACCCAAATCCGAGAATGCGCAAAAAACTAGCACCGAATCCAAGAAAAAGAAGGAATCGGCCCCGGACCCATTATCAGAGGTTGTAAATATCGAGGAAAAATACCGCGAAATCATTGAATTGAAACGCGTTCTTATTGATAAATTGAAGTCCAAACCCGGCAACAAAATCGTCCAAAAGGCACTAAAACAATGTAATCATTCAATTAAGAAACTGATTAAACACGCGCGCAGTAAAAACGCAAACACATATGAGGAATTGCTTGACGCAGCCGATAACCAAGTCATCACGGACGAAATCAGCTATTTCAAAACTAAATTGTCGAACAAGGAACAATTGCGCATTATGTCGGATTTACGCGAAATCAACAAACATATGTATGTCGAGAAGCCGTATCGCCTGTCACTTCTTCAATCCAATATGCCACCCAAGTTCAAAGCAGTGGCACTCCAACGCCTCCACCAATTGAGTATGATGGAACCCGGCGACCCCGAATATTTCAAATTGAAAAACTGGGTGGATAATTTTATGCGCATTCCGTTTGGAATATACCGAAACTTTTCAATCAGTATTAATGATGGCATCGATAAATGTAGCGAGTTCGTGGTGAAAGCAAAGGAGCAATTGGATAAATGTGTATATGGGCTCGAAGATGCCAAAATGCAGATTATGCAAATGGTCGGTCAATGGATAGCCAATCCGTCATCCATCGGCACCGCTATTGCGATTCACGGCCCACCCGGTTCAGGCAAATGTTTTGGAATCAATACGCCCATATTAATGTTCGACGGGTCCATAAAAATGGTTCAAAATGTGGTTGTCGGCGATATTATTATGGGCGACGATTCTGGACCACGCAATGTTCTTGGACTAGGTCGAGGCGTGGATACTCTGTATCGCGTTAACTACCAGAATGGCGAAAACTATGTGGTTAATTCGGAGCATATTTTGTGCTTGTATAATACGCAAACTTGCGAATATGTGGAAATGGAAATCCGCGATTTTATCACTATGAGTGCCGAAGAACGCGCAAAATATGTTGGATACCGCACATCGGTCGATTTCACGGAAAACTATTACGCTTCGAAACCCGGCGCAGATAAGCGCATTGCCGGCACGTGGTCAGAGCGAATGGAATTGTTTAACGAAATGGTCGGCCAACAAAATATGGCATCAATGAAGTCGAACGGCGGAAGTCTTCGAATCAAATGCTCTATACAAATGGTCGAAAAAGCCTCAATTTTGGCATTTGTGTCGCGTTCGCTGGGATATCGCACATATTTGAGTCAACTCGATTCGAATATGCTCGAAGTGGTTATATACAATAGAGATGTAATCAGTGACAACATAAATAAGCATATTCACGTTATGGAACAAATCCGCGTTGAAATACACCAGGAATCGGGTGGCGACTATTATGGATTCGAAATCGATGGAAACAAGCGATTCGTGCTCGGCGATTATACTGTTACCCACAATACAAGTTTGGTTAAAGATGGTATTAGTAAGATTCTCGGGCGCGAGTTCGCATTCATCGCCCTTGGTGGTTGTGGCGACAGCAGTTTCTTGGAAGGCCATAGCTACACATACGAGGGAAGCACTTGGGGGAAAATCGCGCAAATCGTGATGGAAAGCAAATGTATGAACCCCGTGATTTATTTTGACGAGCTCGATAAAGTGAGTGATACGGCGCGCGGCCAAGAAATCATCGGCGTATTGACACATTTGACAGACACTACGCAAAATACGCAGTTCCACGATAAATATTTCTCGGAAATCGAGTTGGATTTGAGCAAGTGTATGTTTATATTCAGTTATAATGATGAGAACTTGGTGAATCCTATTTTGCGAGACCGAATGTATCGTATTCGCACCAAGGGGTATGATTTGAAAGAGAAGACGATTATTGCGCGCAATTATATGTTGCCGAAAATCCGCGAGCAAGTTGGGTTTGGGCCTGACGATATCATTTTCTCCGATGAAGTTCTCGGGCATATTATTTCGAATCAGGCGAAGGGAGAAGAAGGCGTGCGTAATTTGAAGCGTTCGTTGGAAATCATACACACGAAACTCAATTTGTACAGATTGGTGAAGTCTGGCACGCAAATGTTTTCGAAAGAAATGGGACTCAATGTGTCGTTTCCATATACGCTCACCAAGAAAGATGTAGATACACTTGTGAAGTTGGATAACCCGGGGTCTTCCGCTTTGTCGATGATGTATATCTAGATGCGCGTATAACCATAAATATTTAGATACGTGTCCTAAATATTTATTTACTTGCCGACCTGGTCACTGACGCCAGTCGCATTTCCGCCTCTCGTAGTCAAGAGTTTAATATCGTTTTCACTCATACAAATGAATCCCTGTGAATTGGTGTAGCCGAAGTTTTTACAGGTGGTGCTTCCCTTGTTGTTGTACATGAATCCGATGGGTTTTTGGCCCTCGTAGGGAGAACCGTATAATCCCTTGAATCCGGCAACTTTTTGCTCGGTGGAAGATTCGAACCCCTCCTTTTTGGGCTCTTCCTGTTTGGGTAAGTCGATGGAAATCTTGGGTAGCTCGAGGGAAATCTTGGGATTCTCCTGGATGGTTAGAGTGGTGGGTTGATTAAGAGAGGCAGGACCAGAATTGAAAAGACTTTTCTCGGGACCATTAGCGATAGCGGAACCACTAGCGATTAAAGCGGTTTCAGCAGGAGCAGTGGCCGGGGCAGGGGCCGATTTCTTCGAATCCTTCTTTTTACTCGAACGTGTGGTATCAAGTCCCTCTCTTGATTCGAATGCCTCCTGGTAGTCGGCAAATCCCTCATAAGGATATTCGTGTAATTTTGATTTGCCAAACTCGAATCCATTGTATGACAATGAACCCAAATAGAGGGCAATCGTCATAACTAAAACCAACATAAATATAGAAACAATTACCTGGTTAGACATTTATAATTATTGTATAGATAATAACTATTTCGCCTATTTCTTTCCTTTGCGTGCGTCTCGCGGTAATTCGGGTATTTTTTCTTTGCTAAATGTTTCCAAAAATTGTTTTATTTTGTCGTAGCTCTGGACCATATTATTTCGCTGGGTGTCATAATTTTTTTTGAATGTATTTGCCACTAATTTCTGTACTAATTGAGAGGCGAGCTCCACCATAATTTTTTGATTGTATTCGAAGGTGTTTTCATAATAATCCGCCAATTTCACTAAACTATCTTGATTCTCTTTATAGCCTTCGCGTATCTTATTTACAAGTTTATAGACTTCGTTATACATTTTTTGCGCAGTTTCGATTTTTCGTGTTCGTTCATTGTCTTTGCGTTCTTGTAATCCGTCATAATGTGATTCGGCGTTTTTTATTTCGCGTTTTACTTCTTCCGTTTTCTCAATCATATTATGTACATTTTCATCGAATGTGTGTGTGATCTTATTGACAACTTCGGATTTCTTGTCGGCGGCTATACGGAGACATTTTTCCCGATTTGCTTTGTCAAAATACATGGCAATCGGATTCGCACAAGTGTCGTTTGTAGATGACGCAATCTGGATTTGTATATCAATAAACATTATGCTAATCGCTAGCAACCAGATGGATAGAACCGCTATCGTTATGATGACATATATTTTGTTGTTTTCCCAGTAATACCCCATTTACAATAGAGGCATATCATTTATTTCTTCTTTTTCTTTGGCTTGTCTTTAGCGTTGTCTTTAGCGCTGTCTTTTGTGCCGGCTTTTGCGTTGTCTTTAGCGCTGTCTTTAGTGCTGGCTTTTCCACTGGCTTTTTTGGAAGATTGTGTAGAGGCTTTGGTTTCTTGTGGCTGGATTACTTCTTCTGGCTGAGACGACGGCATAAAAGATGGAACTTCTGGCGGTATAGCAACCGGATTTTGCCCACTCACCTTATTCACTGCCAATCGAACACTTTCTTGGAGAGACCGCGTGCCATTCATCATTTTAATCGTGCCATTGCTAATATGCCTCTGAACAATAAGAGAGGCAATCACTTTCTGCATTCCCTCTTTTAATGCTAAAATATTATTTTGAAGGGCAACCGCCAACGCCGACGTTTTTTTGTCCTTGTACAAATCAGCGTCATCCACTTTTTCTTTTAATGCTTTTACATCCCTCGAAACATCAGATAACGCATTATTCATCTTGTTCGTAGCATCATCCAGCGATTTTACCACCGGATTCATAACAATTTGCTGCGTAATTTGCTCTTCGGCATTTGTGATGACGCCTCTCATATTGTCTTCCACATTCGACCACAACCACGAATATTTATGTGCTTCCGGAATATTCCGCGTAGATGACCAATTCATTTTGATTTCGAATTGTTTAGCCATATAACTAATAGAGGCCAGTGTTAATCCGAAAAATGACATTATATAAAATCCTTCTGCTGACATATTATCAATCACGTTCAAATCAAAATCACTAATCGAGGCAGACATATGTTGAGAGTTATATAATTTTCGCATATTATTTATTTTCGCGCAAAGAACTTATAAATAATAATTGTTCAAATAGTATAAAATGAGCAATAGCTTCACGCAGAGTCTTAATATGAAATCGCTTATGAACAGTGATGATTATGTGAATAACACGGAGCGTATTCGTGAGCTAAAACATAGCGAACTTATTCTCGAGGACATTGCCAAATTGTGTCGCATCAAAAAAGACCATTTCCGTATGAGAATGATAGAGGAAGAGAAATATAACCATTTGTGCTCAACTTCGGCGCCTTTTCTATTTAGCAATTACAATGATATTTTCCGCAAAGTACTAAAAGATGAGCTCGATATGAAATTGATGGTGGATTTTGTCGGTATATTGAAACAAATAGAGGATGGGCAACTAGACCAATATGATGCCTCGGTGAAAGTAGGCACCATTTTGCGCGATTTGTATGTCGATAGTGCGGTAAGAAGAGGCGACAATTTGGACAAAGAGAGAGGCGCGACTGAGCCCGCGTTCGTGGAGCCCAAACCAGTATCGTGGAAGGATTATAAATCATCAAAAAAAGATTAAGTGTGTTAGTATAAACAATATAAATAGTTTGTCCAATACAAACTATTTATATGAACTCATTTTGTTTTATTACACCAAAAATTATTGTGTTGAGAGGTATTCGAGAAAAAAGCATACCTTACAGTAAAATATTCAACCACGTAGGCATTGCCATAATGATGGATTGCGAGAAAAATGCGATTTACAATGTTCGTCGCTACACATTTCCTCTATTACATAAAGTGGTGCTGATGAATAATATCCAAGATTACGAACACTCGTTTTTGAAATACGAATATTACGAAAAACCGGGATTCACTATTTTTCTGCCGCCCAAGAAAGGAAATCCAAGCGACCCACACATATTCCACAATCCATATTATACCACAAATAGTACTCGGTATATGAGCGAGCTCCAATATGAACACGTCAAATTGATGTGCGGATTCAATCCAAATTATGTTAAGTTTTCACCAACTGAATATGATTAACGCGGCAATAAATACTGAGCCCATCTATATTGATTCCGGGGCAGTCTTTCACGTGTATAGATTTGATTTTATGGTTATGTGGCAATATGGTGTTTAATGCATTTAGACCCGGCGCATTTATAATCGAAATGTGTTCTAAATCGGGCATTCCGGATATGCCCAGCAATGAGCGAAAATGCGTTTTTCCGCCGCCATCCAAATACAGTTCTTTCAAATGTGGAAAATGGCATTTCGACAAATCAGCCAAGGTAATTGGAATAAAATGGAGTTGTTGGAGATTTTCAAATAGGCAGAGTTTGTCGAACTTCAAATAGTTGTCGGCGGGGGTAGTAATAGAGGTGGCATTCAGCGATACGAATGTGGTATTCATACGAATATCAATTTCGCTATTGACTATTAAAGATTCGAGCTTTTTAATTCGAGCCTCAAGTTCGACCAATGTATTTTCTAGATGTGATATTGTCTCGGTGCATCGAGAGTTAACCGCCGTTTGTACATCCGCGCACCACTTATTGATAGAGGTTTCAATGTTTGCGTGCTTTAATTCAACTATGTCTTGTACATTATTGCACCGCAAATCAATATCAGCCAATGTGTCTTCGCACATTTTGCGTGAATCATCCACAGCGGTTTTGAGAGAAACATTCACATCTTCAACCAGTGTTTCCATTTTCGATTCAATCCGATTCTGCCTCTCTTCCATACGATTAAAAGATAGCGTCAATTGCCCATCTGTGGTGATGAGTTTCTCCTTGATATAAACCGGAAAATCAAACATAATGAACCCATTGATTTGCGCGTGAAATCGTATTGTCATTGTTTTCCCCGAAACACTTATTTTCACATTATAACCGGTATCCTCGGCAAAACAATTTGTAATCAGTTGATACACACTCTCGATTGGTAGCGCTATGTGGAAATCACTGCCGTCGAGGTATGCCTCATATTGAACAAATCCAATCGTGTCGGTCAATTTCAGATAAATTGTCCTGTTGCTAAATGATGTTAATATCGTATAATGCTTAATCGCAAAAGCATCCGTAGTCGACATACTTATTACATAGTGTGCCGAAATGTTTATGCCAAAAAATTGAACAATTACATAATATTTTGTTTTATACCACTAAATAAAACAAAATGTCGTCATCAACATCTTATTACGCAGTGAAAATCGGAATGATTCCCGGAATCTATACTTCGTGGAGCGAATGCCAAACACAAACAGCCGGATACAAAGGGGCCGAATACAAAAAGTTCAGTACATTGACAGAAGCCGATTCATATATGAACACGAAAAAGGTCGCCTTACAGAATAACTCAGCATCGGCCAGCGGCCAACCAACGATAGAACACGCAATCGAAAGCCTTTCGCTCGAACAAAAATACGCGTTTTACAAATACCGGAGTGGCAGTAATTTGTTCATCACTGGTCCAGGCGGAACCGGCAAATCATATTTAATTCGAACTATCAAGCGCGATTTAGACGAGAGACACATAAATCACGGGGTATGTGCGCTCACCGGATGCGCAGCCGTTCTGCTAAATTGTTTGGCACGTACGATTCATTCGTGGAGCGGTATTGGTTTGTGTCAAGGCGAAGTCCATGAAATTGTCGATAAAGCTGCGAGAAATCGCAGAGCAATACAAAATTGGAAATTGGCACGAGTACTTATTGTAGATGAAGTCAGTATGATGTCGCAGAAGATGATGGAAGTGCTCGATAATATTGGACGCGTAATACGCAAATGCCCACAGCCGTTTGGCGGTGTCCAAGTGATTTTCATCGGAGACTTTTACCAATTACCGCCAGTAGGAAAACGCGATGAACCCGAAACCATCCGGTTCTGTTTTGAATCGCCAGTATGGAAAGAGACATTCAGCGCAAAATCACACATCTTGTTGAAAACCGCGTTTCGGCATAGCAATCCGCAATTTATCCAGATTTTAGACGAAGTTCGCCGGGGTGTTATTACACCCGAGTCGGTGGAATTGCTCGAATCACGCGTGAGCGCGGTATATGACCCCGCCGAAAACAATGGCATAGTGCCCACTAAATTATTCCCGCGCAATGCCGATGCCGAACGAATCAATAGTACTATGTATGGAAAGCTGACCGGAGATGAACACGTGTATGACTCGTCGCGCTACACGAGACTATCAACATATGTGGAAACTGGGAAACCGATTCCGCCCGAGCTCATTTCTCGTTGTGATTTCCTAAAACCCGAGGAAGTGGAACAACAAATGGATTTGTTCGAAGAAAATAACAAACTGATGAAAAAGTTGTGCTTGAAAAAGGGCGCCATTGTGATGTGCTTGGCGAATCTGGATACGGATGTTGGAATCTGTAACGGGTCGCTGGGAATTGTAACGGATTTTGTGGCGCACCAATTCAATAATGATGGTCGGAGTATAGAGTCGAATATCGCACCGCGCGTGAAGTTTCTAAATGGTGTGGAAATGTTGATTTTCCCGAAGTTATATCAGCACGGTGACTATCCGCGACTGGGGATTCAACAAGTGCCATTGAGGTTGGCGTGGGCATTCACGATTCATAAATCGCAGGGGGTGACTCTGGATTTGGCGCAAATAGATTTAGGTTCAAATATATTTGAGTATGGGCAGAGTTATGTGGGGTTGAGCCGTATGCGGTCTCTTGATGGGCTGTATTTGACCGGATTCAACCCGAATAAAATAAAGACGAACCCGATTGTGGTTGAATTTTATGAACGCATCGGGACAATTACAGAGGAAATGGTTGCCAAACTGGCAGAGCGATGGGGTCCGATGAGCGATGAGCGCAGCGGCACTAACGTTAGTACCCAGAGCGCAAGCAGAACCAGCAGTACTAATGTTAGCGGAACCAGCATAACCAGTTCCCTACCAAACACCAAGGTAGTATTTCTTGGTTAGAACAGTCTCATAATGTAGGTTGTAAGAACCATCAGCGCCGACCCCCACAAAGTATCCATCAGCGCGACTTCCAAGTCATATTTTTTAAATATAGCATAATTGGTGAAATCGAAAACCCCGTAAATCACAAGGCCGAAAAGCGCCGCGTGCCACAAAGGTTTTCCGGGTTCCACAATAAACACATAGAGGCCAATTGCCAGCAAAACATACACAACAAAAGCACTTATCATTTTTATTTCGAGCGCTGTCCTCTGTATTTTGGCAACGAGCTGGCCAAATATGGATTTAGTGAAATACAAATAAACTGAATCGACGACAAGCAATATAACCAATATTAATACTAATGCTTTCAACATTTCCAATATATAAATGTGGCATATATATTTTCACATAAAATCTTCATCGGTATATATACTATATGTTCTTAACAGACAATCAAATTAAACCAAATGGCCTTATTGATGGTGTTCATCGTACTCTAATAGTATCCCAACAAGAACGCACCGATGAATTAAATCAGCGACTCGCCAGCCGGCAATTTCCCGACACGCCATTGGAACCCAGTTTTTCTCCTCGGCCTCTATCAACCAAATATAATTTACCATACAAAGTCGAATCCACTACACCGATTTTGCCCACAATTGAACACAATGTATTTCAAAACTTCAACCCAGCAACTCGCGCGGGTCCATTCAAAACCTATATGCGAAATGTAGACACGGAGACCATTTTGCGTAATCAGACGATGGCCATCCAGAAATCGTCGCAGTCTGTGTATGTACCCAGTTCAACCAGCGACCTTTATGTCACCGAAATCGTATCGAGACCCAGCGTACAACCATACCCCCGATTATTCCAGAGTCCAGTGTTGGAGCGGGATGCTGCCAAGAGACAAGAAGCGGTTCGACCTTATTTGTCGCATATTGGCCAAGACCGGTTTTTCAATTCTACACGAACGCAGATTCGTCAGCCACAATAAGTTTGTTGATAATATATATGCCATCACTTATCGCTATTTTGTTCGTGCTCACTGCTCTGGCAATCATAACAATACTATTTAGGAAGAAGATTACAGAGGGATTCACACAAAACGAACGTTTTATTTTGAAGACAGACGGCGATTCGTATGATGACTTTTACGCGAAAATATACGACAAGCTACATTTACCCGAAGACCGCGCGAAAACGGAGCTGGCGCAAATATTCAAAATCACGGGCGCTGATGACAACAGCATTTTTCTCGATGTCGGGTCGGGTACGGGTGAAACACTGCGCGAATTAGTTGATTCGGGTGCGAAATGTGTCGGTATCGAGAAGTCGGCCTCTATGGTGGCAGAATCCAAGGCAAAAACAGATGCGCCTGTAAAACACGCGGATGTGCTTGACCCGATGGCATTTGAACGCGTGCAATTTACCCATATTCTGTGCCTCTATCATACTATTTACGAAATCGAAAATAAACCCCAGTTTTTCTCGAATTGCCGATATTGGTTGAGAGGTGGAGG
>Ga0194129_10005383_pt1 | contig 16364 bp, 18 predicted proteins | sample TA2KigCa35mmetaG_FD_150862 | JGI IMG/M metagenome (GOLD analysis project Ga0194129, IMG submission 150862) | Freshwater microbial communities from Lake Tanganyika, Tanzania - TA2015038 Kigoma Deep Cast 35m | ecosystem: Environmental > Aquatic > Freshwater > Lake | place: Tanzania: Lake... | reverse complement strand
ACCACCCGCAGCCGGTTGGGGGCGATCCACTGGTTCTGCTCACGGATCAGGCGCTGCTCACCCCCCACGCTGAACAACTGGTCAAACCGCTCCCGTGCCTTGGCCAGCTTGCCCTGCTCGATCTCGAGCACGGCGCTGAGCTCACCCTGGCGGTCCATGCGCTCCTGATAGGCCACCGCCAGCCGCACCAGGCTGATGCTCACCACCGTGACCAGAGAACACTTGACCAGCAGGCCGATGAGGCTGCAGAGCAGCTCCTGCCGCTCGCTCGACACACCGATCAGGCTGCCATCGGCCGCAAACACGGCATGGCGCGGAGGAGTGGCAGCCAATGGGTTGGGCTGGCTGCTGCGCTGATCTGGGGTGCTTGGCGTGGTGCGTTGGCGGCTGCTGCTGCGGCTGCTGCTGCGGGTGTGCGCGCTGGGCCTGGCCTGACGCTCGCGGCGGCGACGGCTCTCGGCGGTCTGGGCAACAGGCACGGGCTGCAGGCAAACACGACACTGATTGCCGAACAAGATCCGGCTGGGTTGCTTTTAGCTCCCCAATCGGACCTTGCCAAGGGATGCAGCGGCCGAGCAGCAACACTCGGCAATGGATCGGCGACGATCAGGCCCTGAACCAATCAGGCCTTGTAGAGGCTGAAGCAGAGACGCACGGCCAGCACGCCGGCATGGGCCGCCACCACGAGGGCGATCAGGATCTCGGCCTGGGTGATGGAGGTGACCATGGGAGCAGTGCTGCAGACAACAACAGTCACCATTGTTGGGCTCGCGGTGGCTACGGTCGAGCTCCAGACGCCTTGCTGTTACAGCTCTTGATGGCCACCAACGCCGCTGCCAGCCCCGTGACCCTTGCGGCCGACGCCATCCGAGGCCTCGACATCAGCGCTCTGGATCCCTGGGCGCGGCTCGACGGCGCCACGCTGCTGGGGCGAGGCGCCACGCTGGTGCTGCAGTTCGACTGGCCCCGCGACGCCGAGGACCCGCGCGAGCTGTCGGAGATTGCCGAGCTGCGGCTGTGGAGCCTGCGGGCCGACGCGGCCTACCCCTGGCTGCCGCTGGTGCTGGAGCGCAGCAGCGGGCAGCTGGCCCGGCATGTGGCCATGCTGCTGCCCCACAGCTTCAGCCGCAGCGAAGGCCTGCGCTTCGCCCCGGAAGCGCTCGAGCTGTGGATCAGCCACCGGCTGTTTGTGCTCGATGGCTGGGCCCAGGGCCAGGGCCTCAACTGCCGCCAGACCCTCAGCCAGATGGCCGCGGTGCTGGGCTATGAGCTGGATGCCGGCTTCTGGCAGCTGCTGGGCTAAGCCAACGCCAGTGCCAGGGCGCGCCGGGCGCTGTCGAGGGCCAGCAGGGCGGTCATCGCCCGCAGCAGCCACACCAGGGTGCCTTCGCCCACGCGGTTGAGCTGCGCCGCTGACCAGCGGGCACCCAGGGCCGCGATGCCGCCCAGCAGCGCCGCCACCGGCAGCAGGCCGCGCCCATCGGCCACAAACACGGGGGCCGCCACCGTGGCTGAGGCCAGCACGGCCAGGGTGCTGAGCCGCACCGCCAGGCGCACCGGCTGGCGCAGCAGGGTCACCATCAACGGCACCATCACCAGCCCGCCGCCCAGCCCCAGCAAGCCGCTGGCCAGGCCTGCCACCAGCCCCACCAACGCCAGCCCCGGCAGTGCGGGAGCCGGCGGATGCTGGTTCTCGTGCTCCAGGGCCGCTGGACGCAGCACCAGGGTCAGCACGCCATACATGGCCGCCTGCAGCCCCAGCAGCAGCGCCCCGTGGGCACTGCGCCCCAGATGGCTGAACAGGGCACTCGAGCTGGCAGCCCCGAGGGCGATCGCCAGGCTGGGCCCCAGGGGCAGGCTGCGGCTGCGCAGATGGCTCCAGGTGCCCCCCAGTGTCGTGGGCACGATCGCCAGACTGCTGGTGGCCAGGGCCTGGTGAGGATCCAGGCCCAGCAACAGCAGCAACGGCGAAAAGATCAGACCACCGCCAATGCCGAGCAGGCCCGAGAGCAGGCCGGCCAGCAGCCCCAGCGGCACCAGGGGCAGCAGACTCCAGAGCGTGAGCTCCATGGCGCTCCCCGATGTTGTTGCCAGCATCGCCGATGGCGACCACCCTGCTGCAGGGCACGGAGCTCAGCGGGGTGTGGCAGATGGCCCTCGACGCGGCCCTGCTGGAGCAGCGCCGCCCAATCCTGCGCTTCTACCGCTGGAGCCGGCCGACGCTGTCGCTGGGCTTTCACCAGCAGCCGTTGCAGCCGGCCTGGCTCCAGTGGCAGCGCTCCGGTGGCGGCGATCTGGTGCGCCGTCCCAGTGGCGGTGGGGCGGTGCTGCACGGCGGCGACCTCTGCTACGCCCTGGTGTGGCCCGATCCCGCCTGCGGCCGCCTTGAGGCTTACCGGCAGGTGTGCGCCTGGCTGCAGCGGGCCTTTGCCGAGCTCGGCGAACCGCTGGTGTTCGGCGGCGCAGCGGCCAGCACAAGCGGCGACTGCTTTGCGCGCAGCACCAGCGCTGATCTGCTCACTGCCGAGAGGCAGAAACGCATCGGCAGTGCCCAGCGCTGGCAACGGGGTTGCCTGCTGCAGCACGGCAGCATCCAGCTCAACCCCGATCGCGTTGCCTGGCAGCAACTGCTGAACGGGCCAGGGCCGCAGCTCCCAGACCTGGGGCTCTCGCCGGCGCAGCTGGCGGAACACCTGCTCAGCGCCGCGCCCCCGTGGCTGCAGCTGACGGCAACCGAGCATCCCCTGGATGCCGAGCTGCTGGCCCTGGCCGGCAACCAGCTCGAGCGTTACCGGCTGGGGGGCTGAGCGGCAGCGCTCGTGGCAGCGCGCACCTCGCCGCTGGCCAGCATCGAGCGCACCACCTGCGGCAGCGCCAGGCCCAGGGGATAGCCCTGCTGGCGTTTGGCGGCCTCCAGCAGGGGCGGCGGCAGCCGCAGCCCCAGCCGCTGCAGCAGCGCCAGGCCCAGCTCACTGCGCTCGAGGGTGCCGCTGGGAAGGCCCGCAGGGCTGAGCACCAGCAAGCGCTCCACGCCGCGCTCCTCAAACAGCTGCACCGCCTGCCACAGCGGGGCGCTGTCGGAGATCGAGGCCAACTCGCTCAACGGGCGCACATGATCACCCACCGGCTCCCGGTCCCAGCACTGCACGGGCAGCTCATGCAGGGGGCGGTCGTCGATCAGCCCCTGCCAGCGGCCGCGGTCGCACACCAGCAGCCAATCGCCCTGGCCCTCGCCAGGCTTGTCGTTGAGGCGCAGGCGGCTCAACTCCCGCAGGCTGGTGCGGGCCTCCAGCACGCGGAAGCGGCGGCTGGCGGCATCACGCACCAGCACATCCTTGAGCAGTTGCTGCAACACCAGCAGTTGGCGCTGGTTGCGCGCCGCCCCCAGACCGAACCAACCGAGCAGGATCAACCACGCCCCACCGATGCCGCTGCCGCGCAGCAACAGCACCGTGCCCAGCCCGATCGCCAGATACGCCAGAAAACGCCCGCTGGCATTGGCCACCTCCAGGCCCTTGCGCTGGCTGCCCGTGACCTGCCAGACCAGGGCCTTGACGATCAGACCGCCATCGAGCGGCAGTCCGGGCAACAGATTGAACAGGGCCAACACCAGGTTGAGCCCCCCCAGCTCACCCACCATCGCCCCGAGCGCCGGCGACAGGTGGGCGGCGCTGTGGGTCGAGGCCAGCAGCGCGACCGCCAGCAGCAGGCTCACGGCCGGCCCCGCCGCAGCCACCAGCAACGCCCCGCGGGCGGTGTTGCATTCGCGCTCAACGCTGGCCACGCCCCCCAGCAGAAACAGGGTGATGCTGCGCACCTTCACCCCCTGGGCCAGGGCCACCAGCGAGTGGCCGAGCTCATGCAACAGCACCGACACAAACAGCAGCACGGCGGTGATCAGGGCCAGCGCCCAGCGCTGCGGTTCGGCCGGAGCCGGATCCAGGGCCCGGCTGTAGTGCTGTTGGAAGGCCAGGCTGGCCAGCAGCAGAATCACAAACCAGCTCGGATGGATGCGCAGGGGGATGCCGCGAACCTTGAGCAATGTCCAGCCTTCTCCCACGGCCTCCGGTGCAGCGGTGTGTGGGCCCAGCGGCCGCGTTGTGAAGCCCAATCCTAGAAATGGTTGCCACCGCCGGCGCTGCCCAGCCGATGACCCTGCTGAAGATCTGCGGGCTGCGGTTGCCGCAGCAAGCCGCCGCCATTGCCGCCCTGGGGGTCGACGCCATCGGCGTGATCGCCGTGCCCAACTCACCGCGGTTTCTGGAGCCTGACCAGCGGCCAGAGCTGTTTGCCGCCGTCGAAGCCGCCAACCCGCGCTGCCGCGGCGTGCTGGTGGTGGCCGATCCCGAAGCGAGGGAGCTCGCGGCTCTGCAGGCCGGCCAGGGGCATCGGGTGGTGCAGCTGCACGGCAGCGAGACACCACAGCGCTGCAGAGCCCTGCGCGCCCAGCTGCCGGGTTTGGAGCTGTGGAAGGCCCTGCGCATCCGCAGCCACGACGATCTGGAACAGGTGCAGGCCTACGCCGGGGTCGTGGATGCCGTGCTGCTCGATGCCTGGGTACCTGGTGCCCTCGGCGGCACCGGCCACCGCATCCCGCTCGAGTGGCTGGAGGGCTTTGCGCCGCCCCTGCCCTGGTGGCTGGCGGGGGGCATCGCCGCCAGCACCGCCACCGCTGCCCTGGCCGTGCTCCAGCCCACGGGGCTGGATGCCTCCAGCGCCCTGGAGAGCAGCCCGGGCATCAAGGATCTGCAACGGGTGCGCGAACTGGTGGCGGTGGTGAACGCGCCGCGGCAGGATCGAAGCGATTGATGTCGCCCGCTGCTCCCGCCATGGCCGTTCTGCGCCTCCACCGCCCCGCCGCTCTGCTGCTGCTCGCCGCCCTGGGCAGCATCGCCGGCTCCCCGGCTCTGATGGCCCAGGACATGCTCAACGGCTGCCAGCTGGTGCAGGGCGAGCTGCAGTGTGTGCCCGGGGTGAATGCCGATCCGCAGCAGCAGATCCGCGACCTTCGCCAGCAGATCGCCACCGATCAGAATCTGGAAAACGCCGTGCAGCAACGGATTGATGGGCTGCAACAGCTGGTGCTGATGGGCCAGCTGGCCCAGGGCTCGCTGCTGATGGCCAACCTTGGGGCCGGGCTTGCCCAGGATCCGCTGATCAACATGCCCCCAGGCGCCTTCCACTGGTACCGGTTGCCCGCCGGCGGCAGCCAATGGGTATTGATCAGTGGCGCCAGCGGTCCCAACTACCGCCTGCAACCCGCGGATGTGGGCAGCCAGGTGATGGTGGTGATCGCCGTGCCGGCAGCCGGCGGCAGCCAGCGCCAGATGTCCACCCCGGTGGGACCGGTGGGCCCTTAATGGGGCGCGCTTCCGACGGGCCGCTGATGGCTCCTGTGGCCAGGGCCCTGGAGGCTTCAGGTGGCGAGCAGTGATTCCTGCTGCTTGACCAGCTCGAAGAATTCAGCCTTGAGGCTGGGGTCGTGGCGGAAATCGCCGCGCACCACCGAGTTCACCATGCTGGTCTGGGGTTCCTTCACGCCACGCCACTTCATGCAGTAGTGCTGGGCCTTGACCAGGATTGCCAGCCCCTGGGGCTCACACAGGCGCTCAATCTCGTCGGCAAGGATCATTACCGCCTCCTCCTGGATGTGTGGGCGTGAGAACACCCAATCGGCCACCCTGGAAAACTTCGACAGGCCGATCACGCGGTCACCCGGCTTGATCCCGATCCAGCAGTTGCCCAGGATCGGCACCAGGTGGTGCGAGCAGGCTGAGCGCACCGAAATCGGCCCCACGGTGTAGATCTCATCGAGCTTCTTGACGTTGGGGAAGCTGGCGATCTTGGGCTGCTGGTGATAGCGACCCTTGAACACCTCATGCAGGTACATGCGGGCCACCCGCTCGGCCGTTTCCTCGGTGTTGTGATCGTTGTCAATGTCGATCACCAAGCTGCGCAGCAGGTCACGCACCTTGCCGGTGACTTCGATCTCCAACTGCTCCAGCTCGCCCTCGAGCAGGTGCTCGGCGATGTTGTCGTTGGCGAAGAACGGCGCTCCCGCCAGCTCCAGCCGCTGACGGATGCGCAGGCTCACCGGCGCCGGCACGGAGCTGGGCACGGAGCTCCCTCGCACCGGACCGGTCGGCAGGCTGGGGGGGAGAGTCGAGGTCATGGGAGTCAAAAGGCGCCTGCGGCAGGCATCAGGGTCAGGTCTTCCAGCACCTGATTGGCAGGCTGTTGAGCCAGGTGCAGCACAGCACGTGCGACCTGGTGGGGATCAAGCATGGCACGGCGATCAAAACAACTGTCGACCGATTCGCTATCCCAGAGGGGGGTGTTCACCGAACCCAGGGTGAGGGTGCTCACGCGAATGCCATGGGAGCGCTCCTCTTCGGCCAGACAGCGGCTAAAGCTGGCCAGGGCGGCCTTGCTGACGCAATAGGCCCCCCACTGCGGAAAGGCATTGCGGGCGGCATGGCTGCTCACGTTGATAATCTGGCCGCCACCGCGCTCGCGCAGCAGGGGCACCACCACCCGGCACACCTGAAACACGCTGGTGAGGTTGAGCTGCATCAGCCACTGCCACTGGGCCAGGGGCATGCTGCTCAGCGCGCCGGTGTAGGCCACACCGGCGTTGTTGATCAACAGCGCCGGCGCTTCATGGCGGCTGCACAGCTCCGTGAGGGGCTCCTCGATTGCCTCAGGACACGACAGGTCAATGGCTGCCGTCTCGACCCGGCGGCCAAGGCTGCGCAACTCGGCCGCCAGCTGCTCGAGTGGCTCGGCCGAACGGGCCAGCAGCAGCAGGTCATAGCCCGCCGCAGCCAGCAATCGGGCCGTGGCCGCGCCGATACCGCGGCTGGCCCCCGTGATCAGGGCGGTGGTCATGGTCAGCTGCCCCGACTGGTGTCGGGGCTGGCGCTGGAGGTCTGGGGCTGGCCACCCTCCAGGAAGCGCCCCATCCGCCGAAACTTGGCATAGCGCTGCTGCTGCAGTTCGGCAGCTGGCAGCGCCTGCAGGGCCTCCAGCTCCTGCAGCAGGGCCGCCTTCAGGGTTTCGGCGGCCTGCAGCGGCGCCCAATGGTTGCCGCCACAGGGCTCGTCGAGCACCCGATCCACCACCCCGAGCTGCAGCAGGTCGCTGCCGGTGATGCGCAGGGCCTGGGCAGCCTCGGGGGCCTTGCCCGCATCGCGCCAGAGGATCGAGGCACAGGCTTCGGGGCTGGCCACGGTGTAGACGCTGTGCTCAAACATCAGCAGACGGTCGGCCACGCCGATGCCCAGGGCGCCGCCCGAGCCGCCCTCGCCGATCACGGTGGCCAGAATCGGCACCCGCAACCGGAACATCTCACGCAGGTTGAAGGCGATCGCCTCGCCCTGGCCCTGCTCCTCGGCCAGCAGGCCGGCATAGGCCCCGGGCGTGTCGATAAAGCTGAGGATCGGCAGGTTGAAGCGGTCGGCATGCTCCATCAGCCGCATCGCCTTGCGGTAGCCGCCCGGCGAGGCCATACCGAAATTGCGGGCCACGTTTTCCTTGGTGTCGCGGCCCTTCTGGTGGCCCAGCAGCACCACCCCCTGCGCGCCGATGCGGCCGACGCCGCCCACCAGGGCCTGGTCGTCGCTGCCGCGGCGATCGCCATGCAGTTCAAAGAACTGATCGGTGATCACCTGGATGTAATCGAGGGTGCTGGGCCGCTGCGGGTGGCGGGCCACCTGAATCTTCTGGGCCGGCGTCAGTGAGGCGAAGATCTCGCTGCGGCGGCGGGTGGCCAGGGTCTCGAGCTGCAGCAGCTGCTGGCTCACATCGACCTCCGAATCGCGGGCCAGCTGGCGAATCTGCTCGATCTGCTCCTCCAGCTCCACCAGGGGCTTTTCAAACTCGAGCAGAGCGCGGCGGGCCATGGGGATCAGGGATCAGACGAACGAAAGCGAGCCTCAGGCGGTGGCCAGAGCGGCGGCGGGCAGCTGCTGGTCTTCCAATGCCAGGGCCCGGAAGCCGTGGCGCAGGGAGACCTCACCGATCCAGTCCATCGCCTCAAGGCTGATGTTGTTGCGGCCCCAGCTGAAGTTGGTGTGGCGGCCTTCGAAATCGAGCAGCATGGCCTCGGCGAAACAGGCAAACATCTGCCGCTGGGGCTTGGCCATCTCGGCCACCTCCATCATCTGCCAGCCGATGTCTTGCCAGAACTCGACGATGCCGCCCTTGAGCACGTGCACACCCTCACAGGCGGCCTTGCTGTCGAGGTTCTTGGGGTAGCCGCCATCGATCATCAGACAGGGCTTGGGCAGGGCGTCGAGATCGATCTGCAAACTCTCCGGCAGGCTGGCGACCCACACCACCACCTGGGCTTCGGCCAGGGCCTCGTCGATGGCCAGGATTCGGCCCTCGCCCAGGCTCGCCTGCAAGTCGATCAGGGGCTGGGGCCGGCGGGCCACCAGCAGCAGCTCGCCCACGCCCTGGCGCTGCAACCAGCGGCAGACGGCGCTGCCGATGTCGCCACTGGCCCCCACCACGGCCACTTTGGCGCGGGCCAGATCGATGCCCAGCCGCTGGGCATTGCTGACCACCTGCTGGCAGATCACCCAGGCGGTGTGGGTGTTGCCGGTGGTGAAGCGCTGCCAGTCGAGCTCCACGGCACTCACCCGCTCCTCCTTGAGCAGGTTCATGTCTTCAAAAATGATCGAGGTGAAGCCCCCCAGGGCGGTGATGTCGATGCCGCTCTTCTGGGCCAGCTCCATCGCCTTGAGCACCTTGCGCTTGGCGGTCTTGAAGCGCCGCAGCATTTCGGGCACAAACACCGAATCGATGTAGGCCCCCTCGATCGTGGTGCCGGCCTGGCTGGTGACCCTGACCCGCTCCAACAGCTGGGGCGGTGCCGCACACCACATGTCGAGGTCGCCGTCGGCGTACTCGTCATAACCGAGGTTGCGGGCCTTGGCCCTGGCCTCGGCAAAACTGGTGGAGTGGCCGATCAGACCGAACATGGGGCGGCATGGGCGGGTCCAAAGCCCGCGCAGATCAGCATCCTGCCACGCCTTTCTGTAGCCCAGGGCACAGGGGCGGGGGGGAATCCGGCCCCTGGGCCGCGGGGTCTCAACCCACCAGCGCAGCGGCGGCGAACTTGGCGATCTCGCGGCCCGTGAAGCCGATCTCGATCAGGGCTTCCTGGTAGGAGCTCAGAAAGTCGGCCATCAGATCTTCTTTCTCCATCTGCAGCACGGCCGCATCTGCTGCCACCTGCTCGAGCATGGTGCGCACCAGCGGCAGGTTGTCGCGGTTGGCCTGCTCGAACTCCTCACGGATGCTCTCGAGGTTGGCCTTGAGCCACTCCTGGCCGTAGTTGAGGTGGGTGTACTCGTCCTTGACCACCCCTTCGGTGATCTTGCGGGCGAAGGGATCGGCCACCGGGATGTAGATGTGATACGCCGAGATGGCGAAAGCCTCGATCAGGATGGCCTGGATCAGCAGGCAGGTGACCACCTTGCCCTCGGCCAGGGCCGCCTGGAAGTTGTTGCGCAGCGGCGCAAAGAAGTCGCGCGCAAACGGCATGTCGGCGGTGACGCCCAGGTTGTTGGCACAGGCGGTGAAGCCCTTCATGTGCTTGAGCTCCATGCGCGCCAAGCGGGAGAGCTCTTCGGCCTGATCGGGAATCAGCGTGCCGATGGAGATGTAGTTGTTGTGGGCCTCCTGCTCGCCCTCGATCACGATCGCATTGATGCGGCTGTAGGCATCCTTGTAGACCTCGCTGTGAAAGTCAGGCAGGGCTGAGGCATTGGAAGCATCGTGCGAAGACGCTTCCACTGGAGAGGCAAGGGTCGCCATGGCTACCGCGCGAGGTCAGGAGCAGGCTTGACTGTAACTACCTTCAGTGGCCCTGGGGCCAATCGCTGGCCATCAGCCGCTCAAACAGCCCGCACCACCCCAGCACCAACCGCTCAGCCAGGCGCTCACCCCGCTCAGAATCAGCCCCCACGGGGTCGCCGATCACCCCTGAAGCGCTGAGGTCGCTGCTCAGCCAGGCCGTGGGCACAGCCCCCTCGAGGCTCCAGCCCGCCGGAGGCTGGCCGCCGCGCCGTCCATCGGCCGGGGGCAGCGGGCCCACCAGCTCGGGCGCCAGGTGAAGCATCAGGCTGGTTTCGGCCAGCCCCGCATGCAGGCCTTGGCTGCGTTCGGGCTCTGGGATCAGCTCAGCCACCCCTTCAGGACCGCTCCACACAAAGCAGGGCAGGACGGCCAACCGTGGGGCGCTGGCCCGCAGCTGGCGCGCCGCCACCTGCAGCAGGGCGATCTGACCGCCATGGGCGTTGAACAGCACCAAACGCGCAAACCCCAGCGCCGCCAGTTGCTGCCCAACGGTGACCACCTGGGCGATCAGCAGCTCGGCCGGCAGGCTCAGGGTGCCGGCAAATCCCTGGTGCTCAGGGGAGAAGCCAAGGCTCTGCAGCGGCAGGCGCCAGAGCGGCAGCTCGGCCGGCAATCGGGCCAGCACCCGATCCAGCAGGCGGTCGGCAAACAGGGCATCGGTGCCCAGCGGCATGTGGGGCCCGTGCTGCTCGAGGGCACCCCAGGGCCATACCACCGTACTGCCGGGCCGGGCAGCCGCAGCGGCAGCAGCCGGGCTGCTGAGCTGGCTGAGACACTGCGCCATGGCCGCCGGATTCGATCCCTACAGTGTGGGATCTCCAGTCTCCAGCGTGGTGATGGCCGGATCCGGCAACCCTTCCTCTGCCCCTTCCCCCCGGCCCGTGCCCCCCGGTGAACTGCGTCGGCCCAGTGAGCCTGCCCAGCGCCGGCCACCCCAGGTGCTGCTGATCAAGAAAGACACCGACAGCCACAGCGGCGAAGCCGATCCCGGGGCCCAGAACCAGACCGACACCCAGCCAGCTGCACCCACAGCCCAGGCACCGAAGAGCGCCGCCGCTGATGCGCCAGCCCCCGCAGGCGGCACGGGCCGGCGCAGCGATGCCGAGCTGTTTGACCTGGGCGGCATGGAGGGCCTGACGATGGCCTACCTGCTGGGCCCGGCCGACCAGAAGCGCCGCCCGGCCCAGCAGCAGCAGGACGCGGCTGCAAGCGTGCGCCGCAGCGTCGACGACTTCGACTTCGATGAGGAGGCCTTCCTGGCGGCCCTCGACGAGAACGAACCGGTCGGCACCACCGGCGAGGTGGTTCAAGGGGTGGTGATCGGGTTTGAAAGCGATGGGGTCTATGTCGACATCGGCGGCAAGGCGCCGGGCTTCATGCCCAAGAAGGAAGCCGGCCTCGGCGTGATTACCAACATCAAGGATCGCTTCCCCAAGGGCCTCGCCGTGGAGGTGCTGGTCACCCGTGAGCAGAACGCCGACGGCATGGTGACGATCAGCGCCCGCGCCCTGGCCCTGCGCCAAAGCTGGGAGAAGGTGCGCCAGCTCGAGAAGGAGGGCAAGGTCATCCAGGTCAAGGTCAACGGCTTCAACCGCGGGGGCGTCACCTGCGATCTCGAGGGACTGCGGGCCTTCATCCCCCGCTCCCAGCTGCTGGAGGGCGAACAGCACGAGGCCCTGGTGGGGAAGACCCTGGGCGTCACCTTCCTGGAGGTCAATCCCGAAACCCGCAAACTGGTGCTCTCTGAGAAGAAGGCAGCCACGGCGGCGCGCTTCGCCGAACTGGAGGTCGGCCAGCTGGTCGAGGGGGTGGTGGCCTCGATCAAGCCCTACGGTTATTTCATCGATCTGGGCGGCATCAGCGGCCTGCTCCACCAGAGCTGCGTCAGCGGCGGCCAGCTGCGTGACCTGCGCGAGGTGTTCAGCCCGGGTGAGCGGGTGTGGGCGCTGATCACCGAACTCGACCCCGGCCGCGGGCGCATCGCCCTCAACACCGCACTGCTCGAGGGCCAGCCGGGGGAGATCCTGATTGACAAGGAGAAACTCCAGGCTGAAGCCGAAGAGCGGGCCAACAAAGCGCGTTCACTGTTGCGCCAACAGGACCAGACCGCTGGATGAGTGCGCTCGCAACAGCCACAGCCCCCGACTGGGAGCTGGACTATTACTCGAGACCGATCGTTGAAGACGACGGCAAGAAGCGCTGGGAACTGCTGATCTGCAGCACCCCAGCCCCCGGAGAGCTCGAGCCCGCCTTCCAGTGGGTGCAACCCTGTGCGGCGGGCAGCGTCAATTCGATCTGGCTGCGCGAAGCCCTCGAGACGGCCATGGCCGCCGCCGAAAACCAGGGGCTCGGCCGCCCCAGGCGATTGCGCTGCTGGCGTGGTGCCATGCGCACGATGGTGCAGCGCGCCGCCGAGGGCCTGGGCCTGGAGCTGATCCCCAGCCGCCGCTGCTATGCCCTGGTGAGCTGGTTGCAGGAACGCGAACGCACGGTGTACCCCGCCGAAACGGGATACCTGGCCGGGCCGTTGGCGCCACAGCCTGAACCGATCCGCCCCCTGGCGTTGCCCCTGCCCGAAACGGCCCGAGGCGACAGTTGGGGCTGGGCCAGCCTGCAACTGGGCGAACTGGCGGAGGCGAGCGAGTGGGCGATCGATTTCGCCGGCCTCACCCCTTTGCCCCCTGGGTTTGACCCCACCACCACGGTCCCCGGCATTCGCCTGTTCGGCAGCAACCGGGCCCTGGCCATCGCCGGCTGGGTGGCGGGCCTGGAACCGGTGCGGCTGGAGGTCGACGGACGCCAGCTGGTGCTCGAAGCGGGACTGGACGATCGCTGGCTGCTCAGCGATCTGAGCGCCGACGACGCGCCCCAGGCCGCTGCAGCCCTGCAGGCCGCGCGTCAACAGGCGGGCGGCCTGCAGTTTCTGGCGGTGCAGGCCAGCCCCAGCGATCAGCGCTTCACCGGCTTCTGGATGTTGCGCGATCTGCCCGACGGTTGATGGCGGAGGCGGTTGATCCACCCTTTGACCGGCCCGACGCCCAGTTCAACCTGCTGCCGGGCTGGACCTGGGTGGGCTGCTATGGGGGGTATTACCTGCAGGCCGAGCTGCTGGCGGGGTTTGAGCACGGCTTCTTCACCCGGCAGTGGCAGGGGCGCGGCCCCGATGTGCTGGCGGGGTACCTGAGCGCCGGGATCAGCGTGCACCGGCCGCAGCAGGTGCACAGTGCGGTGGTGCTGCCCGCGTCGCTGGCCAGCTGTGATCCTTGGCCCGAGGCCGATGGCCTGGTCAGCGATACCGGCGGCCAGAGCCTGTGGGTCTGCGGTGCCGACTGCACTCCGGTGCTGATCGCCGATCCAGCCACAGGCCAGGTGGCGGCCTGCCATGCCGGTTGGCGCGGGGTGGCTGGTCGGATTCTTCTGCACGCGGTCGAACGGCTCGAGCAGCAGGGCTGCCAGCGCTCGGATCTGCTGGTGGCCCTGGGGCCGGCCATCTCCGGGGCCCTCTACCAGGTGGATGCGCCGGTGGTGCAGGCCATTGCGGGCTCCCTCGACGCCTGCAGCCAGGGGGATGGGGGCGAGCTCAAGCTGGCGTCCCTCGACGGGGTGCTGCAGCCCGACCCCGAGCCCGGGCGCTGGCGGCTCGACATCCGCGCCGCTGCTGCGCTGCAATTGCAGCAACTCGGCCTCAATCAGCAACAGCTGGCCCTCTGCCCGCTGTGCACCGCGAGCGAACCGTTGTTGTTTCATTCCTGGCGCCGCGATCAACGCAAGACGGTGCAGTGGAGCGGCATCGTTTCCCAGGCCTGAAACCGCAACAAAACAGGACAAGTTTGATCGAAAACGCAATCAGCCCCAACTTGCACAACAGCCCACCAGACTGGATAATGCAAAAGTTGCATAAGAACACTCGATGCTCACAGGTGCCGATCTGCTTGCCAAGGTCAAGGAACTTGGCGATGCCAGCAAATCCGACCTTGTCCGTGCCTGCGGGTACGTCTCACACAAAAAAGATGGCAGTGAGCGCCTGAATTTCACCGCCTTCTACGAGGCGCTGCTCAATGCCAAGGGCCTGGATCTCGGGGCGAACACGCCCGGCGGACGCAAGGGTGGCCGCAAACTCAGCTACAGCACCAAGATTCAATTCAACGGCAACCTGATGGTGGGCAAGGCTTACACCGCCATGCTTGACCTCAAACCGGGCGACGAATTTGAAATCAAACTCGGCCGCAAGATGATTCGCCTGGTGCCCCTGGGCGCCGAAGACGACGAGGAGTGATCCGGCTCAGCCCATTGGCTGATTCATCAGTGCCAATGCCACCTGTTCGGCGACCTTGATGCCGTCAATCGCTGCCGACAGGATGCCACCCGCATAGCCGGCCCCTTCGCCGGCCGGATACAACCCTGGAGTGTTGCCACTCTCCAGGGTTGTGCTGTTTCGGGGGATGCGCAGGGGCGAGGAGGTGCGGGTTTCAACCGCCGTCAACCGGGCCCCCGCTGCGGCATACCCCGGAATCGAACGGGCAAACACGGGCAGGGCCTCGCGCAGGGCTGCGCTCACAAAGTCGGGCAGGCAGGCGCTGATGGCGCAGTCCACCACGCCCGGCTGGTACGACGCGATCACGGCAGGGCCACCACCACCTGCAGCGCCATCGCCCAGAAAGGCTCCGACACACTGGCTGGGGGCGGCATAGTCACCGCCGGCCAGGGCAAAGGCCCTGGCTTCCCAATGGCGCTGAAAGGCCACCCCCGCCAACGGATCGGCCGGCCCGTCGCCGTAGGGCGCCAGATCGTCGAGGTTGATGTTGACGACCAGGCCGCTGTTGGCGTTGCGCTCGTTGCGGCTGTGCTGGCTCATGCCATTGGTCACCACCATGCCCACCTCGGAGGTGGCCCCCACCACCAGGCCGCCGGGGCACATGCAGAAGCTCCACACCGAGCGACCGTCGAGCCCGGCGCCGCGGCAGTGGTGCACCAGTTTGTATTCGGCCGCCCCCAGGCGCGGATGGCCGGCGGCCGCCCCCCAGCGGGCCTGATCGATCAGGGCCTGGGGATGCTCGATGCGCACCCCCATCGCAAACGGCTTGGCTTCGAGCTGCACACCCTGCTGCTGCAGGGTGGCAAACAGATCGCGGGCGCTGTGGCCCGGCGCCAGGATCACGCGCGCCGCGGCGATCACCTCGCCATCGGCCAGCTGCACCCCGCGCACCCGCCGGTCAAGCGGGTCGAGCAGCAGCCGCTCCACCCGGCTCTCGAAGCGCACGGTGCCGCCCAGCGCTTCAATGCGATGCCGCAGCCCGCGCACCACCGTGGCCAGCTTGAAGGTGCCGATGTGCGGGTGGTGCAGCGTGAGGATGTCGGGATGGGCGCCGGCAGCCACCAGCTCCTCGAGCACCTTGCGCTGGTAGGGCAGGGGCTCACTCACCTGGCTGTAGAGCTTGCCGTCGGAAAAGGTGCCGGCGCCCCCCTCGCCAAACTGGGCATTGGAGTCGGGGTCAAACGGCCGCAGCCCGCGCCAGAACCCAAAGGTGTCGGCGGTGCGCTGCCTGACCGCCTTGCCGCGCTCAAGCAAGATCGGCCGCAGTCCCATCTGGGCCAGCAGCAACGCCGCAAAGTAGCCGCACGGTCCTGCACCCACCACCACAGGGCGCTGCGTGCCGGCCTGGGGCCGCGCCGGCGGCGCCACCGGAAAGCGGTAGCGGTCATCGGGAATCGGCTGCAACTGCGGATCAGCGGCCCAGCGCCGGCTCAGTGTCTTGAGCAGGGCCGGCGCAAGCTCGGCCAACTGCACATCCAGGCTGTAGACCAGCCGGATCTGGTCGTGCCGGCGGGCATCCACACTGCGCTTGACCAGGCTCCAGCCCCGCAGCTGCTCAGGAGCCAGCCGCAGGCGCCGGCACAGGGCGGCACCCAGATCCGCCTCGCTGTGATCCAGGGGCAGCCGCAGTCCGCTCAAGCGCCAGCCCTGTTGGCCCCCCTCTTCCCCCACCGGCCCTCACGGCTCGCTGATGATTCATTTCAGCAGCACCGCACCCGCCCCAGGGCCTGTCAGGGTGTGGGCAATACCAACCCAGCTATGTCGATCACCCATTGCCCCCTGTGCATCGGCCTGGCCGTGCTGAGCGCGGTGCGGTTCATGGGCCATGCGGTGCTGGTGTGGGGGTTGATGCCACAGCCAGAGCCTGTTCAGCCGCTGCGACCTGCAACCGTCCCCGGATGAGGGCATCGGGGTTGAGGCTGATCGAGTCGATGCCCTGCTCCACCAGAAACCGCGTGAACTCCGGGTAATCGCTGGGGGCCTGGCCGCAGATGCCGATCTTGCGGCCGCAGCGCCGGGCGGTCTCGATCGCCAGCCTGATCATCGCCAGCACCGCGGCGTGGCGCTCATCAAACAGATCGGCCACCAGGGCCGAATCACGATCCAGCCCCAGGGTCAGCTGGGTCAGGTCATTGGAGCCGATCGAGAAGCCATCAAACCGCTCGGCAAAGGCCTCAGCGGCGAT
>Ga0194129_10005380_pt1 | contig 16372 bp, 15 predicted proteins | sample TA2KigCa35mmetaG_FD_150862 | JGI IMG/M metagenome (GOLD analysis project Ga0194129, IMG submission 150862) | Freshwater microbial communities from Lake Tanganyika, Tanzania - TA2015038 Kigoma Deep Cast 35m | ecosystem: Environmental > Aquatic > Freshwater > Lake | place: Tanzania: Lake... | reverse complement strand
GGAGCTGGGTTTCATGGCGGTCAGCCTGGATCTCGAGGGCCTGGTGAGCGGAAAGCTCAACCGGGCCCTGAAGTCCCCCTTGGCCGGTTGATCAGACGGCCAGGGCAGGGCTGCGTTCGCTGCTGGAAATCGCTGAGGGTGTCTCGCGGCGGAAGCTGGTGAGCTTGTGATCGCCGGCCTGCAGCTCGTCAATCAACACCTGGCAAGCTTTTTCGGGCATGGTGTGATCGCCGCAGGTGAACACATCCACAGCGGCATAGCCCGATTCGGGCCAGGTGTGGATCGAGATGTGCGATTCGGCCAGCAGGGCCAGACCGGTGACGCCCTGGGGTTCGAAATGGTGGGTGACCAAATGCAGCAGGGTGGCGCCGGCCCGTTTGGCTGCGTCGGTGATGGCGTCCCTGAGGAAAGCTTCGTCGTTGAGCCGATCCTGGTTGCAGGCGTAGAGCTCAAGAATGCAGTGTTTTCCGACGGTGTCAGACGTGTTGGCCTGATGGTCCGCGGTGGCTGGGGTTGCCGATGAATGGGTGGTGCTGCTGCCGGCCCATCCGGGGTTGGGATGAAGGCTGGAGAGGAGCTGGTTCATCAAGGATGAAGCGCACAAGCCCACCACATTACGCGTCGGAACCAGCATTGGGGGGGTTGTCTGCCAGGACCCTCCGGTTGCTCACAACGTTGCCTCGAGCAAGGCCCCTGCCTGCAGGGTCACGATCTGGCTGGCAGCCCGCCAGCCGCCGCTGAACGCATCGACATGGGTGGCGCTCACCAGGCACTGGTGGCCCTGCCCCACCGCTTCGAGCAGCAGCTGCTGCCGCCCTGCGTCGAGTTCGGCCAGCACATCGTCGAGCAGCAGCAGCGGCGGTTCCCCCACCACCTGCTGCACCAGATCCAACTCGGCCAGCTTGAGGGCCAGGACCAGCGTGCGTTGCTGGCCTGCTGAGCCGTAGCGGCGCGCTGGTTGACCGTGCAGCAACAGGCCGATTTCATCGCGGTGGGGGCCCACGCCGCACTGGCCCAGCCGCCGCTCCTCGGGCCGTTGCCGTTGCAGCTGCTCGAGCAGCACCTGGCACCAGGCTGCTTCGCTGTCCTGCTCGGGTGGGGTGCTGCCGCTCTGGTAGCGGAGCTGCAGCTGTTCGCGGCCGCCGCTGAGGCGTGCGTGCCAGGTCGCCGCCAGCGGTTCGAGCCGTGATAGGGCCCGTTGTCGGCGCCGGTGCAGGCGGGTTCCCACCAGGGCCATCTGGGCGTCAAAGGCATCGAGCAGGGCATCGCTCACCCCAGGCCCCCCAGCCCGTGACGGACGACGCAACACTTGGCTGCGCTGGCGGACCAGGCGCCCGTATCGGCTCAGCAATTCGCTGTACAGGGGTTCGAGCTGCAGCACCAACCGGTCGAGCCAAGCGCGTCGCAGCGCTGGCTCGCCGCGCACCAGGTCGAGATCGAGGGCGCTGAAGCCAACGCAGCGGAAGCTACCGAGCAGATCCTGCTGACGCTCGAGCACCTTGCCGTTGCGTTGGGCTTGCCGTCCGCCGCTGCGGCGCAGCTCCAGCCGCAGCACGTCGGTGTCGATGGTGGTGGCTTGCAGTCGGGCCTGGGTGTGCTCGTGCTGGATCAGGTCGCGGTCGTGGCTGGCGCGGTGGGAGCGCAGGCTGCCCAGAAGCTCGACCGCTTCCAGCAGGTTCGATTTGCCTTCGCCATTGCGGCCCAGCACCAGCAGCCGCGGTGCCTCGAGCGTCAGCTCGAGTTGGCTGATGTTGCGAAAGTGCAGCAGCTCCAGGCGTTGCAGCCGAATCGCCCTGATGCGGTGAGCGGTTAAAGTAGGTCCTGCCGGCAACGGCGGTGGGCATGTAGCTCAGTTGGATAGAGCATCAGATTCCGGTTCTGAGTGTCGGGGGTTCGAGTCCCTCCATGCTCGTTTTGCTTCTCCGCCGGAACGGAGAAGCGTCATTCACCACCGGGTGTGCTGCAGTGCACTCCTGAACCAATCGTTGGTGTTTGGACAGCGCTGATCAGTCGAGGCGCAGGCCCATGGCCCGAATTCCGCCCGGGTCGATCACGAACCCATGCTGTTCGAGCGCCTGCAGGGCTGCTGGTGGGGCGGCCAGCGAGATGCTGCAGCCGCCGAGTTCGCGCCGGAGTTTGGCCAGTGCTGTGCCGACCAGGGTGACGTAGATCTCGCTGCAGGCCTCGTCGAGGGGGTCTGCAGCCAGGTCCCAGAGATTGGCGTTGAGCGCCATGTCGCTGGTGACGCGCACGAAGCCCACCAGCAGTTCGGGTTCACGCAGAACGGTGAGATGCCAGGCGCTGCGCTCGAGCACCTGCTGCCAGCGGGCCTCACTGCGGGGTGGTTCACCCACCTGCTGCAGCAGTCGGTTGAGGGCCGAACCCTCGGGTGGCAGCCCCTCGAGCAGGCGATAACCCGGACGCAGGGCCGCGGCCGGAGGTTGCAGGCGAAACTGGATCAACAGGGAAGAAAGGCTCAAGGATGCAGGGCTTAACCGGTGTTGCGCAGACCGGCGGCAATGCCGTTGATCGTCAACAGGGCCCCACGCAGCAGTTCGCTGCGGCTGTAGGTGCGCCCGTCACCATCGTTGCTGGCCGCTTCGCTCATGGGCGGCTGGCGGTTCTGCTCCCGCAGTCTTCGCAGCAGGGCCACCTGCAAAAAGCCCAGGGGAATGATCGTGCGGTTGCGCAGGTCCACGGCCAGTTGCAGGGCGGGATCGGCATCGAGCAGGCGGGTGTGGCCGGTGATCTGCAGCACCAGATCGCGGGTCAGGGTGAATTCGGCGGCGATCGTCTGGAAGATCGCCTCGAAGGCCTCGCGGTGTTCGGCCCGGCCCAGGGTCTGCACGTAGTGATGGGCCAGATCGAGGTCCACCTTGGCCAGGGTCATTTCCACCTTGGAGATGAGCATCCGGAAGAACGGCCAGCGCTGGTAGAGCAGTCGCAGCAGCTCCAGCTGGCCTGGGTCGTCGTCGAGCTCCTCCTGCAGGGCGGCGCCGACGCCAAACCAGCTGGGCAGCAGGAAGCGGCTCTGGGTCCAGCCGAACACCCAGGGGATGGCCCGCAGGCTGGAGAGATCCTTGGCGCCACCCTTGCGCCGGGCCGGGCGGCTGGAGATCTGCAGCTTGCTGATCTCTTCGATCGGGGTGACCTGCTGGAAGAAGGCGACCAGATCGGGGTTGTCGTGCGCCAGGGCGCGGTAGAACTCGCGCGAGCGGGCTGCCAGCTTGGCCATCAGGGCATTCCAGCTGGGGGTGTCGTCGACCGGGGTGCTCACCAGGCTGTTCTGCAGCACGGCGGTCGTGACCGTTTCAAGGTTGTAAAGCGCCAGTTCCGGCAGGGCGTACTTGGAGGCCAGCACCTCGCCCTGTTCAGTGATCTTGATCCGACCGCAGAGCGTGCCACTGGGCTGGGCCAGGATGGCCTGGTAAGCCGGACCGCCGCCGCGCCCCACCGAGCCACCGCGACCGTGGAAGATGCGCAACGCCACGTTGTGGCGGTCGGCCAGGCGCTGCAGCGCGATCTGAGCTTTGTGGATCTCCCAGTTGCTGGAGAGGAACCCCGAATCCTTGTTGCTGTCGGAGTACCCCAGCATCACCTCCTGCAGAGGCATGCCACCCTCGACGCCGTTGTCGAGCTGACGGCGGTAGAAGGGCTCGCTCAGCAGTCGCTCCATCACTGCCGGTGCGCCCTGAAGGTCCTCGACGGTTTCGAAGAGGGGAACCACCAGCAGCGAGGACCGTTGGGTCTGGGGATCCACCAGTCCGGCCTCCTTGGCCAGCAGCAGCACCTCGAGCAGATCCGAGACCGTGTGGCTCATCGAGATCACGTAGGTGCTGCAGATGCGCTTCCCAAACTCTTGCTGCAGTCGCTTGAGCATGCGGAACACCGCAAAGGTCTCGGCGCTCGCTTCACTCCAGCGCGCCGCCGGCGGCAGGAGCGGCCGCCGGGTCTGCAGTTCCGAGAGCAGCCAGTCGACCCGCTGGGCTTCGTCCATCTCGGCGTAGGGAACCGGCAGCAGCAGGTAACGGCTCAGCTCATCGATCGCATCGCTGTGGCGGGTGCTTTCCTGGCGAATGTCGAGGCTGGCCAGGCAGAACGAAAAAATGTGAACCTGGCTGATCAGGGTCTGCAGCGGTTCGCAGCTCAGGCCGGTGGCCACCAGGCTGTCCTGGATCAACTCAAGGCTGGCCCGAAATTCGTCGGCTGAGCTGAAATGCAGCTCGGGCAGGCCGGCTGGCCCGTCGAGGCCGCCGTTGCCCTCGGCCGACCAGGCGCTGACCACCCCGGTGTGGCCATCGCTGGGCGATTCCCAGCCCGCTTCGGCCAGCTGCTGGTTGCGCTGGTGGGTGAGCTGCAGCCGCTTCAGTGTGTAGCTGAGCTTGAGCCGGTAGGGTTCCAGCCGGTAGCGCGCCGCCCGCTCGTCGTAGATCTCGGGGAAGCGCAGCCGGTCCATTTCGAGGGACTCAAGCAGGGCCGGACTCACCTGGCTCCACTGCATGGAGATGCTGAGCTGGTCGCGCAGCTCACTCACCGACTTGATGTAACGCTCCAGCATGAGCTGGCGCTGGTAACAGGCCGTGCGCCAGGTGATTTCGGGGGTGACCGAGGGGTTGCCGTCGCGGTCGGACCCGACCCATGACCCGAAGGTGCAGAAGGCATCCCGCGGCGCCTCCACGTCGGGATAGCTCGCTGACAGGGCCGCCCGCAGCCGCTGGCGCAGCATCGGCATGGCCTCGAACAGCACCTGCTGGAAGTAGTGAAGGGCGTAATCGACCTCATCGAGAACGGTGGGCTTGAACTGATGCAGTTCGTCGGTGCGCCACCAGAGCCGGATTTCCTCTTCGAGCTGACGTCGGATCACACGGGTGTCGTCGAGGCTCAGGCCATCGGCCTGCTCGAGGCGCTGGATCAGGTGGGCCACGCGACGTTGTTTGTGGCGCACCGTGTGGCGCACGATCTCGGTCGGGTGGGCCGTGAACACCAGGCGCAGATCGAGATTGCGCAGCAAAGCCTCGAGCTGGGCCGGGGGCACATTGAGGCCGCGCAGACGCTCGAACAGTTGGCGGAAGGTGGCTGGTTCGACCTGGCTGGCCAGCGGCGGCTGAAACGGATCGGCCGGCAGGGTCTGGTGCTGTTCGCTCAGGCTGTCGAGGTAGCTGTCCTCCTCGATGTGTTGCTCGAGAATGTTGACCAGCTGGAAGTAGAGCGAAAACGCCCTGGCCGCGGCGATCGCCTCGGCCAGATCCATCTCCTTGATCAGCTGAACGATCGCGGCACTGGCGTCGCTCGGCGAATTTTCGGGGTCGCTCAGTTGCTTCAGGCGCACCAGCCGTTCCGCCTGTGCTGGCGGACATTCGCTGCGCAGCACGGTCTGCCAGAGCTCCTCAACCAGCTCCAGTCGCTCGCCCAGAAGCCGGCGCACCCGCGGTGACGGTTGGGACGCTGGCGGATCGGAGGACCGCATTGGCTGGGGCTCGCGGGCGGGAGTGGGGGTGGATATGGACATGATCATCCCAAAGCTTCTTCGCGATCAGCCAAGGCTGCGGCGTCGCTCGCCACAATCGCAGCGATGGATTCTCCGGCGCTGTGGCGGCGCAGCCATCGCATGGCCTGACAGCCTTCTTCTAGCAGGCCTTGCACGGGGCTCAGCACCGCGCTGAGCCCCAGCTCGTTGGCCAGGGGAGCCACCGCCTCCAACAACTGGTGCAACCAGTCTCTGGCGCTGATGGGTTCGCCCCGGTGCCAGTCGTGCAGGGTCGCTTCCAGGCTGCTGCGGGCGGCGGCGCGGTCGTTGTCGTCGCACAACTGTGCCAATTGCTCAGGCGTGAGGCTGCTGGCCTGCAGCGGATCGTGCCGTGTGGGCTCGCGCAGCAACTGCTGCAGGCGCAGCTCGGCCAGGGCCGTGACAGCCAGCAGTTCGGCGGGGTCGGCAATCAGATCGCAGATTCGGATCTCCAGGCGGTTGAGATCGTGGGGGCGGTTGTCGCCGTTGGGCCGCACCGAGGTCCACAGGTGGCGCACGTTTTGCATGCTGCCGGCGGCCAGCTGCTGCTCCATCCAGGTGATGTAGTGCTGGTGCGACAGGAACAAGGGCACCTGGGGCGGAGTCAGCGGGAACTGCAGCCAGCGGTGCGAGTGGGAGCCGGTGAGTTGGTGATCGAGAAACGGCGAGCTGGCCGAGAGTGCCAGCAACAGGGCCGCTTCGCAGCGCAACAGGCGCAGGCCGGCAAACAGGGCCTCCATGTCGGTGAGGCCCAGGTTGATGTGCACGCTGGCCGTCACCACCCGGGTGCCGTAGGTGCGTTCGATGTAGCCGTGATACGGATTCTCCGGGTCAGAACGCTCTAAGCGATGGCTGTCACCGGTGCTCAGGGTGCTGCCCGGCAGCAGGGTGAGGCCCCGCTGGGCCAGCCAGGCCCGCAGCCTTCGGCGCGGCTCGAGCAGCAGCTGCAGCTGCTCGCTGTAGCTGGCCTCGGGAGGGGTGACGTACTCGAGATTGCGATGGTCGGGCTCGGTGACAAAGCCAGCGAGCTCGCGTGCCGCCTCGGCGGCGCAGCCCATCACCGTGCCGTCGGGGCGGCCGGTGTACATCTCGACTTCGAAGCCCTTGAGCAGCAGTGGAGTGCTCATTGCAGGCAAGCCAGGGCCTTGAGCATGCCGCGGGCTTTGTTCAAGGTTTCCTGATATTCGGCTTCGGGCTTGGAATCGGCGACCACACCGGCTCCGGCCTGCACCTGAACGCGCCAGCCCCCGTCTGGATGGGGCAGCACCACCATCGTGCGGATCGTGATGGCGGTGTTGAGGGCACCGCCCAGATCGACGGCGCCATAGACGCCCGAGTAGGGACCGCGGGCATCCGGTTCGAGCGCGTGGATGAGCTGCATTGCCCTGATCTTGGGGGCGCCGCTCACCGTCCCCGCCGGGAACGAGGCCATCAGCAGATCCCAGATGGTTTTGCCGGTCTGCAGCAGCCCCTCCACCTGGCTGACGATGTGCATCACGTGGGAGTAGCGCTCGATCACCATCAGATCGCTCACTTTGACGCTGCCGGGCTGGCAGACCCGCCCCAGGTCGTTGCGGCCCAGATCCACCAGCATCACGTGTTCGGCCCGTTCTTTGGGATCGGCCAGGAGTTCGTGCTCCAGGGCCAGATCCTCAGCTTCGCTGGCGCCGCGGGGGCGGGTACCGGCGATTGGGCGCAGCGAGGCCTTGATCCCGCCTTGCGGGGCTGGATCGGCTTTGACCATGACCTCGGGGCTCGAGCCGATCAGGTACCAACCGCCAAAGTTGAAGAACGCCATGTAGGGCGACGGGTTGACCATTCGCAGGCTGCGGTACAGCTCGAAGGGATCGCGGTCGATCCGGGTTTCGAGCCGCTGGCTCAGGACCAGTTGGAACACATCGCCGGCCGCGATGTGTTCGCGGCCCGTGCTCACCGCTGCTTCGAAGACCGGCTGGCTCACGTTGCTGCGGGTTTGCAGTGTCTGGTTGATCTCAGTGGGGCTGGCGTCATGCCACTGCAACGGGGTCACGGCGCTGGGCAGCGGACCGTGCATGCGTGCTTCCAGCCGGTCGATGCGGGCCACGGCCTCGGCGTAGGCCGTGGCTGGGTCCTGGCCATTGCTGAGGTCCACGAAGGCCACAGCGGTGATCTGGCGTTTGATCTGGTCGAACACCAGCAGGTTGTCAGCCAGCATCCAGCAGCCATCGGGTGGCGCCTCCGGGGCGCTGGGGTGCACCGGCACCGAGGGTTCGATCCAGCGGATCAGTTCATAGCCCCAGAAGCCGAACAGGTGGCCCAGGGGCGGTAAGCCCGCGGCATGGCCGCTGCGCAGTGCTGCAAGGCACTGCTGCTGCAGCGCAAAGGGATTGCCGTGCAACGGCTCGACGCGGCCATCGCGCCAGCGGCGTTCGCTGCGCTCGCCGCGGCTGGTGAGGATCCAGAGCGGATCGCTCACCACAAAGCTCCAGCGGCCGAGGCGCTCTCCCCCCTCGACCGATTCGAGCAGAACGCCGTGAGAACTGCCAGCACCCACCTTGAGCCAGGTCGTCAGCGGTGTTTCAAGGTCGGCCGGCCAACTGCGGCACAACGGGATGAAATTGCAGCCGGCGCTGCGCTGCGCGCCGAAATCGGCATCCTCTGCGGCGGTGCGTGCTGGGCTGGGCATGGGGCGTCCGATGGACAAAAAAAACGGGGCCATCGGCCCCGCCTTTATAGGTGCTGACCCGTCCGAGGGATCAGCGCAGGCCTGATTCAGGCGTCAAACGTGTTCTTGCCGCTGAACTTCAGTGCCGACGGATTGGGGTTGGCGCCGATCCGGCGGGGGTTATGGCCGACCATGGCCCGGCCTTCGTTCACCTTCTCAGGGAACACGCCGTCCTTGGGATGCAGGAACTCGGTGTCGCCGCCGGGATAGATGCGGTAAATCTTGTAATCCTCGATGCGGGGCTTGAACTTGGTGCGCAGCTGGGTTCCCAGCGCCAGGCACTGTTCTTTGCGGGCGAAGTACATCAGGTTCTCACCCTCGTGCATTTCGGCCGCGCCGCCGGTGGGCAGCTCAAAAGCCTGGGCCTTGGAGCTGGACCAGGTGATGGCGTACTTCTCTTCGGTCTCGGCGGCATTCAGCAGTCCGCCGGTGCTGCCGATGTACTTGGGAAGTTGACCGTTCAGTGCGATTGCGCCCATGGCGAGAACCAGAAGGATCGGCAGACGATTCGAGCTGAAGCTAGCAGTGGCTTTTTGAGCTACCGCCCTGCTGAGCAGCACTCTTCACACCCGTCAACAAATCGGGAAGAACACCGTCAGGCCGCTGCCACTGCGTTCGGTCAGGCGTCCCCCCAGTTGCTGAAACAGCTGTTGGGTGGCCTGGCGGCTCAATTGCAAGCTGCCCGTTGTCGGATTCCAGCTCAGGACGGGACCCAGCAGCTCGCGCGCATGCAGCTGGTCACCGCTGTTGCCGGTCCCCCCTCCTGGGGTTTCGCAGCGCAGATGCAACTTCAGCCTGGGCCCGGCGGCCACCAGGCTCAGCTCGATGGCCGAGCCCCCGGGCAGGCTGCGACTGAAACGGTCGATCAGGCCTCCGAGCATCGTTTCGAGTCGACTGGGGTCACTCAGCACGTGCGGTAGGTCATCGGCCAGCACCAGGCTGAACTGCAGACCCCGTCGGTTCAGCTGCCGCTGCCACAGCGGTTCCATCTGGCTCAGCAGCTGAGCCAGATCGGTTTGGGCCAGGAGTTGGCGTTCAGCAGGGGTGGCGCTCGGGGGCTGGCGCTGCAGTTCGGCAGCCAGAAAAATCAGTCCGAAGCGGTCGATCTGTTCGCTGCATTCACCGTCGATCTGCTCGAGGCGCTGCCGCACCACCGCTGGCAGTTCGCTGCGTTTGAGCAACGAGCGAATCAGGGTGCGGATCGTCGCCAGTGGGGTGCGCACCTCATGGGTGATCGCTTCGAGCAGGGCCAGCTCGGCTCCTGCGGCCGAGGCCGGCTGCTTCTGGTCAGCCGCCGCTGCCGCTGGAGCGGCCACCAGGGGTTGCAGGGTGACGCTGGGCGCCATCGCCGCCAGCCGTCCGGCGAGGCGCGGCCAGAACCGCAGCGCCAGGCTGTCGTCGCTGTGCAGCGACCCGAGGCTGGCCAGCTGGGCCCGCAGGTCCTGGGCGGCGGTCGGGTCACTGCGCTCGAGTTGCTCATGGATCAGGGCGAGGGCGCCTGAGAGCACCGCTGGCTCGAAACGCACCAGCAAGCGCCTGCTGCCAGCGTGGCCGTCGACGGCCAGGGCCACCTGCAGTTGGGGAGTGATCACCAGTAGCAGCGGATCGGTGCTGTCGTCGGCGTCCAGAGGGAGGCGGTTGAACCGGCCGGCGCGGCTGCGTGCGTCCGCAGCCGCGCCGGCCACCACCCTTGCCCCAGCCCCAGGCATCAGGGCGGCGGGCGGGTTGAGCAGTGCATCGAGCTCGGCGGGCGCCCAGACCCAGCCCTGCAGTTGCAGCAACAGCCGCGGTTCGTACAGGGCCGGTAGCGGGGCTGCCAGCCATAGGCCGGCCAGTGCCTCAACAGGCAGCAGGAAGTCCTCCTGCAGGGTGGCCAGAGCCGCCCACCATTGCCGCCTGACCGCATCATCGTCGCCGTGGCCGCTGGGACTGCCCTCAGCCAGCACCTGCCGCAGGGGGCCGAGGTTCATCGCCGTGGGCTGCACCCGGCTCCGTGGCGCGAGACCGAAGCAACCAGGCCCAGGGCGATGAAGTTGACCAGCATCGCCGAGCGTCCATAGCTCAGAAACGGCAGCGGGATGCCGGTAATGGGCCCGAGGCCGATGGTCATGTTGATGTTGACCACGACCTGGAACATCAACATCGTGCCGATGCCCACCACGATCAACGACTCGTAATCGCTGCCGGCGCGACCGGCAATCTGAAGCAGCCGTCGCATCAGTACGGCAAAGCCGATCACCACCAGGGCCGATCCGACAAAGCCCAACTCTTCGCCCAGGGCGCTGAAGATGAAATCGGTGTGCTGCTCGGGGATGAAGCGCAGCTTGGTGAGCGAACCGTTCATCAACCCCATGCCGAAGAGTTGGCCAGAGCCGATCCCCACAGTGCTTTGCAGCAGGTGATAGCCACCCCCGAGCGGATCCTGGGAGGGATCAAGAAACATCGTCAGACGGGCCCGCTGGTGGGGCTGGAGGATGTGGTTCCACAGCCAAGGGGTGGCCACGGCGAACAGGCTTTCGATCGCCAGTGCGATGGCCACCGCAAGGCGCTTCCAGGGCAGGCTCTTCCAGGCCAGCCAGGCCATCAGCGGGATCCAGACCAGCAGCCCCCAGGCCCACACGCCGGCCACGATGGCGCTGACCAGCGGCGACAGCAGCAGCACCAACCAGGCTCCTGGCATTCCCGACCAGAACAGCATCACCAGCAGGATCGCCGCGAAGACCAGCGAGCTGCCCAGGTCCGGCTGCACGAACACCAGCAGCCAGGGCAGGGCGATCATGGCCGTGGGTCGAATCAGGTCGACTGAGCGCTCGACCGGGAACTTCTCCAAGACCCCAGCCAGCAGAACAATGGCAGCGACCTTGGCAAACTCCGACGGTTGCACATGGAAGCCGGCGATGTTGATCCAGCTCTGGGCACCCAGGGCGCTGACGCCGATGATGCGCACGGCGATCAGGCTGGCCACGGTGGCGCCATAGATGGGCCATTGCAGCGGTTTGAGTCGCTCAAGAGGCAGGTGCGCTAGCGGCAGGGCGATGCCCATGCCTATCGCGGCGATGATCCAGTGCTGATACCAATCGGCGTAATCGGCCTCGCGCTGGGTGCTGGCGATCAGGATCCCCGCGACCCCGATCATCGTCAGAGGAATGCCCCAGAGCACCCGGTCGACACCTGGCAGGAGGGTGCGTTTGTTGTTGCCGGGCCCGGCAAACATGCGATGGCGACGGGCCAGCAGGCTCTGCATCGGCTCAGACGGCCAGGGCCTGCTGGTTGGCGACCACTGCCGTGGCCAGGGCCGCAAAGGCCTGGGCTGTGAGTGAGTCGGGCGCGCTCAGCACCACGGGCCTGCCGGCATCTCCCCCCTCGCGCACCGGCATCTCCAGGGGCAGCATGGCCAGCAGGGGGACTCCTGCCTCGTCGGCCAGTTGTTGCCCGCCGCCACTGCCAAACAGGGCATAGCGCTTGTCGGGTGCATCGGGGGGGACGAAGGCGCTCATGTTTTCGACCACCCCCAGCACCGGGATGCCCATCTGCAGGAACATCGCCAGTCCGCGGCGCGCATCGGCGAGTGCCACCTGCTGGGGTGTGGTGACGATCAGCACACCGGCCATGGGCACCGCCTGGGCCACCGTGAGCTGGGCGTCGCCCGTACCGGGAGGCAGGTCGACCACGAGCACATCCCGCTCGCCCCAGTCCACTTGATAAAGAAATTGGCGGATGATGCCGTTCAGCATCGGGCCGCGCCAGATGACGGGCTGGTTTTCGGCAATCAGCAGCCCCATCGACACCATGGCGATGCCGCAGCTTTCGATTGGGGTCATCCGCTGATTGGCGCCTTCGCCCTGAACTTCGGGCGTGCGATCAGCGACGCCCACCATGGTGGGTGCGTTGGGACCGTAGATGTCGGCATCGAGCAGGCCCACCCGCAGGCCGCTGCGGGCCAGGGCGCAGGCCAGGTTGACCGCCACGGTGCTCTTGCCGACGCCGCCCTTGCCGCTGCTGACGGCAATCACCTGCCTGACCCCGGGGATCGGTTGCTGGGGCGGCAGTTGGCCGCCTGGGCCGGCCGCCAGTCCATGGCCCGCGGCGCCGATCGGTGCACCTGGATGACCGCCGGGGCTCTGGGGGGCCAGCTCGATCTGCACATCGTTGATGCCGCCCACAGCCAGCAGGGCCTCGCGGGCCTCAGCGGCGATGCGGCCCTGCTGGCTGTGGGCAAATCCCGGCAGGGCGAGGCGAAACAAAGCCCGCTCGCCTTGAACCCGCGGGGCCGTGATCCAGCCGAGCTCAAGCAGACTGCGGCCGCTACCGGCATCGCGCAGATCGGTCAGGGCAGCGGTGACATCGGCGTCTGTGGGCATCCGGGCTGCCCATGGCGGGCAAAGCAGGTTGGATCCTAGGCACCATTGCCCATGACAGACCCTCAACCCCCCTTGTGCGGCAGGTAGGCAGCCTGAAAAGGTGAGTTCATGTCTGGCGCCGGTTGGGCGCAGTGTTGATGGTGCAAGCACCCCCTGCTGATTCGCGCGCGCGGGCCAAGTCTTTGTTGATGGGCCTGCAGGACTCCATCTGCGCGGGCCTCGAAGCGCTGGATGGCGAGGGCCAGTTTGCTGAAGAGAGCTGGGAGCGCCCCGAGGGCGGCGGTGGCCGCAGCCGCGTGATAAAAGCCGGTCGGGTGTTTGAGCAGGGGGGCGTCAACTTCTCGGAGGTCGAGGGCGACCAGCTGCCGCCGTCGATTCTCAGCCAGCGGCCCGAAGCGGCCGGTCAGCCCTGGTTCGCCACGGGCACGTCGATGGTGCTGCACCCGCGCAACCCCTATGTGCCGACGGTGCACCTCAACTACCGCTATTTCGAGGCGGGCCCGGTGTGGTGGTTCGGTGGCGGTGCCGACTTGACCCCTTATTACCCGTTTTTGGAGGATGCTCAGCACTTCCACCGCACGCTCAAGGGGGCCTGCGATTCGGTGGATCCGGCGCTGTACACCGTGTTCAAGCCTTGGTGCGACGAATATTTCTTCCTCAAGCACCGCGGCGAGACCCGCGGCGTGGGCGGCATTTTTTATGACTACCAGGACGACACCGGGGTCCTTTACAAGGGCCAGGACCCGGCCGGCCCTGCGGCAGCGGTGTCCCAGGCACTCGGCGCCCAACCCCACAGCTGGGAGCAGCTGTTTGCCCTGGCCAGCGCCTGCGGCAATGCCTTTTTGCCGAGCTACGTGCCGATCGCGGACAAGCGGCACGACACGCCCTATGGCGATCGCGAGCGTCAGTTCCAGCTGTATCGCCGCGGCCGCTATGTCGAGTTCAACCTGGTGTTTGACCGGGGCACGATCTTCGGCCTGCAGACCAACGGCCGCACCGAATCGATCTTGATGTCATTGCCGCCACTGGTGCGCTGGGAGTATGGCTACAGCGCCGAGCCCGGCAGTCGCGAGGCCCTGCTGACCGAGCTGTTCACCAAACCCCAGAACTGGCTCGAAGATGCCAGCCTCATCGAGCGTTGCCAGCCACATCAGGCGGTGGGCTGAGCGGCGGCAGGATCAAAGAATCGGCAGGCCTGGCTTGGTTGTCCGCCAGGTCTGGCTGGCTGTCAGGTTGGTCCAGACCGCGCTCCAGTGCGTTCACGACCCGCTGGGCGATGCTCTCAATCGTGGCCTGACGGGTGCTGGGGTCGCGCAGGCTGGCCTCCAGCTCTCCTTCGAGCTTGCCGATTTCGAGAATGGCAATGCCACGTTTGGGAGCCCCCAGGCCATCGCGGAACCAGCGCGGAAAAGCGCCGAATTCTTGGGCCAGCGACTCGCAGATCTGGCTGGGCGTGTGGCTGATCGGCGGGATCAGACCCGATCCCACACCCGCTGAACCGTGGGCGTCGTAATGAATTTCGAGGGCGTAGCCACCGGCCTGGACGTGCTCTTTGCCCACGCTCCAGGTCGTGCGGGGGTCGTTGCCGTTGGCAATGCTGCGAATTCCGGGGTCGTAGCTGCGGATGTTGAGGCCGCGGGTCTGCCCGAGGCGCACCACCGCCTCCACGGTGAGCAGATTCCAAAACAGCTCGTCGCTCATCGAGGGGTCCATCGGTCGGGCGCGGCGCATGGCCACCGCCGCGCCGCTCGCCCCGCCGCCAAATCCCTGGGAGTCGGCATGGCCTGGCATCACCAAGATGGCGGTGTTGGCGGGCAATGCGCGCAGCCCCTGCCAGTCCTTGGGCAGCCGAGAGCGCGGACCAGTCAGGGTGCTGCTTTGGCGCGCGATCAGCCCATCCGAGGGCTGGGCCAGGGCTGGCAAATCCTGGGGCAGGCCCAGAGCCAAGGGGGCCAGTCCGGCCGCCAGCCACCCCAGGGTTCTGCACCCCAGGTGTGGATGTGCCGCGTGCTGATGCCGGATCGGGGGAGGCGCTGCCATGGCGTCATCAAATCGGAGAACTGAGCAGGGCGCCATCGCTGGCCAACCCCAGTTGGGGCCCGAGCTCGAGTTCCAAGGCAATCAACTCATCGCGATGGGCGCGCAACCGCAGGCTGCTGCCGCCCATGGGGGCGGTGCTTTGCAGCAGGCGCAGCTCCAGAACTTCGGCGCGTTCGGCGCGCCTGCGGTAGAGCAGTCCTGCCCCGGGTCCCAGCAGGCCCAGAAGCAACGGCCACCACTGCAGGGCGGGCCAGAGCTGGCGCAGCACCAGACCCAGGCAGGCGGCGCCCACGCCCCCGAGCAACGACAGCAGCACCGCCAGGGCCGGGCTGCTGGCCACCTGGCCGCGAAAGCGGAGCAGCTGCTGCTCGGGATCGACGCTCTCGGAACGCCAGCCCCTTGCTTGCAACCAGCTGGTTAGGCCGTCGAGCACGTCCACTTCCGAGCGCGGCGAATGAATGTCGACCACGGTGGTGCGGTCCTTGCTGGCGGCTCGCAGAAAAAAGCCCAGGCCGATCGCCAGCAACAGGGTCAGCAGCAGGGTGGATCCGGTGGAGGCCATGGTCGAAAGCTGCCGGCAGGACCGCCGTGAGGGGCTCCATTCTGCGACTTGTCAGCATGGCGGTGTTTTGCACCGCTCCCTTGACCCAGGCTCCTACCAGCAGCAACCTGCCCGCACCGGCCCGATTCGCGGTCTTTGATGGGGACCTGGATGCCGAATGGGCGGCTTTGTACGCCGGCGCCCGCGCCCTGGCCATCGACACCGAGGCGATGGGCCTGATCCATGGCCGCGACCGGTTGTGTCTGGTGCAGATCTGCGACGACCACGACAACGTCTGCTGCATACGTCTGCACCAGGGTCAACACGAGGCCCCGCGCCTCAAGGCCCTGATGGAAAACGCCGCGATCGAGAAGGTGTTCCACTTCGCCCGCTTCGATGTGGCCGCCCTGGCCGAAAACCTGGGCATCACGGTGAATCCGATCTTCTGCACCAAGATCGGCAGCCGCCTGGCCCGCACCTACAGCCCCAAGCACGGGCTCAAGGACGTGGTGCAGGAACTGGTGGGTGTCGAACTCGACAAGCAGGCCCAGAGTTCCGACTGGGGCCGGGTCGAGGATCTGAGCGAGGCCCAGCTGGCCTATGCCGCCGGCGACGTGCGCTATCTGCTGCCGGCCCGCGACCGGCTTGAGCTGATGCTCAAGCGCGAAGACCGCTGGGATCTGGCGGTTCGCTGCTTCGGTTGCGTGCCGGTGATGGCCGATCTGGATCGCCAGCGCTTTCATCTGCTGTTTGAACACAGCAGCGGCGGCAACCGCTGACCCCTGGCGGCGACTCAGTCTTCGACCATGTAGAGGTCGTCGCTGCCGACGGTGCCGAGCTGGGCGCTCAGCAGGCCATGGCGATCTTCGCTGCTGGCCTCGAGCTCGCTCAACAAGGCCTCGGCGGTGGCGATGCGCCCTGCCACATCCCGCTGCCCGGTTTGGGCTGCCCGGATGTCGATGCGGCGACGGGCCGCCGATTGGCTGATGCCCATCAGGGTGGCGATCCGGCCGCAGAGAATGCTGTAGCTGCGATCGGTGATGCCGGCCATCGCCACTCAGTCAGGTGCGCCCATCATCCCTTGGCGCTGGCTGCAAGCAGCCGTTGCTCGATCAGGGCGGCGATGGCGGCACTGCCGCCGCTGGGGCCCATGTGACGCTGGCCGCGTTGACCCAGCTGCTGGCGCAGCTGGCCCTGGGCCAGCAGCACAGCCAGGCGCT
>Ga0194129_10005370_pt1 | contig 16380 bp, 14 predicted proteins | sample TA2KigCa35mmetaG_FD_150862 | JGI IMG/M metagenome (GOLD analysis project Ga0194129, IMG submission 150862) | Freshwater microbial communities from Lake Tanganyika, Tanzania - TA2015038 Kigoma Deep Cast 35m | ecosystem: Environmental > Aquatic > Freshwater > Lake | place: Tanzania: Lake... | reverse complement strand
GCTCACCATGCGCCCGGCAGGTACCGCGATGCCGCAGGCCGACAGCAAGGTTTTGGTGAGCTGTTTGTCGCGTGAGATGCCTTCGCCGATGGCGCTGGTTCGATCGGTTTCAGCGGTCCAGATTCGCCGTTGGTTACGTCCGTAGCCCAGCTGCACCAGGTTGCCGTCGTTCAGGCGGATTGCCGGAATGACGCGTTGTTCGGCGGCTTTGACGATGCCTGCAGTACTGGGGCCCAGGCATTCGGAGTCGGCGATGTCACGCAGCTCATTGACCGCGGCGCGAACATCGAAGCTGCGGTTGTCGTAAGCGGCCAGCACCAGCTCGCGCGCCAGTTGAAGCGCTCGCAAAGTGACCGAGTCTTCCCAGAGCGTCACGATGACCTTGTAGCGGCCTCGCACGTCCACGCCACGGGCCCGACCGAAGCCGCCAGGCAGGCCGGCGAGCGACTGAAGCTCGAGCGTGACGTGCTCCATGATGTGTCCGGGCCAGGTGCCGTCGCGCAGGCGACGCAGGAACCCGCCGCGCTCGTCGTAGCTGCAACGATGTTCGATCAGCGTAGGCAGCCAGCTTTCAAGGCGATCGGGTAGACCAGGCACCTTGTCGGAGGGCCAGTCTTCAAGCTCGCCGATATCGATCAGCGCCTCGAGTGCGGGCAGGTAAGACCACATGTTCGGGCCACGCAGATACGTGACCGAGAGAATCTCGATATCGCGCTTCATCGGGGGATGGGCTTAGGAAGACGGGTGCGTGGAGGCGTGGTGCGCGGCCGGTTGGGCAGCGCTCGCGCGGGTGACGCAGGCAAAAGATGTCGAGGCTGATGCACGGCGAGGGTTCAATTCAGGGTGATACTGTACGCTTGTCGACTGAACAACGAAAATCGCTTTCTCCTGTGAGTTCTTCTCTGCCGACCACGCCGTCTGTCGATTTGACGCAGGCCTGGATCGCTGACACCTGGTGCGATGCCGTTGCCGAACGCCTTCAGCCGGGCGAACGAACGCTGGTTGCGCTCGAACTCGACCTCGATCGACGGCTTCGCTACGGCGCCGGTCTTCTGGTGCTCACCGATCGCGCGCTGCTGGCCCGAGCGCCCGGCGAAGCCGACTGGCAGCGGTTTCCACTGCGGCCCGACAGCCGGCTCGAGCTGCACGACCATGCCGGTGCGGCTGCGCTGGAGCTGTTTGAAGCCGATCAGCGGCTAGCGGTCTGGCGCTTCACGCTGGGCGGCAACACGGTTGCGATGCGTCTGCTTCGTCGCTTTGACGAACTGCGTGGGCGGCCCGCCGCGGCGCAAGTTCCGGCCGACGAACTGGCGAGCCAGTGCGACCGATGTGGCGCCGACATTCCCGCCACCGCCGAGGAGTGCCCACAGTGCGAGGCTGAACTTGCGGTTGGGCCGTCGTCGCGAACGCTGCTTCGGTTATGGCGTTTTGCGCGCCCCTATCGCGGGCAATTGCTGGCTGGGTTTCTGCTGACGCTTGCGGCCACCGCGGCGACACTGGTGCCACCCTATCTGACCATGCCGCTGATGGACCGGGTATTGATTCCCTACCAGAATGGCGCGCCGCTCGACACCACGCTGGTGGGTTGGCTGCTGTTCGGCCTGTTGGCCTCCGCCGTGGTGGCCTGGGGGCTTGGATGGGCGCGCACCTACATCCTGGCGCTGGTGTCCGAGCGCATTGGTGCTGACCTCCGCACCGCCACCTATGATCACCTGATGCATCTGTCGCTGCAGTATTTTGGTGGCAAGCGCACCGGCGATCTGATTGCCCGAATCGGCGCCGAAACCGACCGGATCAACATGTTTCTCTCCCTGCACCTGCTTGATTTCGCCACCGACCTGCTGGTCATCATCATGACCACCGCCGTGCTGGTGTCGATTGATCCCTGGCTGGCCTTGGTCACGCTGCTGCCGCTGCCGTTCATTGTGTGGCTCATCCACCTGGTGCGCGACCGACTCAAGCATGGCTTTGAGAAGGTTGACCGGATCTGGGGTGAGGTCACCAACGTGCTGGCCGACACGATTCCGGGAATCCGCGTAGTCAAGGCCTTCGCGCAGGAAAAGCGTGAATCGAACCGTTTTCGGGAAGCCAACCGGCTCAACTTCACGGTCAACGACCGGGTGAACCGCGTCTGGTCGCTGTTTTCGCCCACCGTCACGCTGCTAACCGAAGTCGGCCTACTCATTGTCTGGGGCTTTGGCATCTGGCTGGTCACGCGCGATCAGGTGACGGTTGGCGTGCTGACCGCTTTTCTTGCTTACATCAGCCGGTTTTACACCCGGCTCGATTCCATGAGCCGGTTCGTGTCCTTCATGCAGAAGGCTGCGGCGGGCGCCAAGCGCATCTTCGATATCCTCGACCATGTCTCGAGCGTGCCGGAGGCAACCCGGCCCGTGGCGTTACCGCAGGTAAGTGGCCGCATCGAACTGCGTAATGCGGGCTTTCGATACGGCAGCCGGTCGGTCACCCGCGGCGTCAACCTCACGATCGAACCTGGCGAAATGATTGGCCTGGTAGGGCATAGCGGATCCGGCAAGAGCACGCTGGTGAATCTGATCTGCCGGTTTTATGACGTGACCGAGGGCGCGGTGCTGGTGGACGGCATCGATGTGCGCTCGGTGCCGGTTGCGGCCTACCGTCGCAGCATCGGGCTGGTGCTTCAGGAGCCATTTCTTTTCTTTGGAACGATCGCCGACAACATTGCCTATGGCAAGCCCGAGGCCACGCGCGCTGAAATCATTGCCGCCGCGCGGGCCGCGCATGCGCATGAGTTCATTCTTCGATTGCCGCACGGCTATGACTCGCTGGTGGGCGAGCGTGGTCAGGCCTTGTCGGGCGGGGAGCGGCAGAGGATTTCAATTGCCAGAGCACTGCTGATCGATCCGCGAATCCTGATCCTGGATGAGGCCACGTCGTCGGTCGACACGCAGACTGAAAAAGAGATTCAGCGCGCGCTCGACAATCTGGTGGCGGGTCGTACCACCATCGCGATCGCGCATCGTCTGAGCACGCTGCGTCGTGCCAATCGGCTGGTGGTGCTTGACCGCGGCCAGGTGGTTGAAGTGGGCGGCCATGATGAACTGATGGCGCGCGAAGGCGCTTATTTCAGGCTGTATCAGGCACAGGCGCGAAACGTTGATACGGAAGAGTCGCTGCCCGATTGGGGAGCCCAGACGCCGCACCCGGTGCGGGTGGCCTCCAAGGTCTGACCGATGGCTCATGCCGCTGACTTCAATGGCCCCGCAACATTAGCCAGTGGCGCACGCCTCGATCTGAGCCGTGCCGGTCGACTGCGCGTCACCACGCCCGACGGCGCAATGCATGAGCCCGTGCTGGTCGTTCGTGCCTTTCCCATTTCATCGCCCGATCAGGGCTTTTCGCTGATGACCGTCGACGGTCATGAACTGGCCTGGATCGAACACCTTGACACCCTGGAGCCCGCCGCGCGGGCGCTGGTGCAACAGGCGCTCGATGAACGCGAGTTCATGCCTGTCATTTCGCGTCTCATCGAGGTCTCGGGCTTTGTCACCCCGTGCACCTGGCAGGTTGATACCGACCGCGGGCCCGCGCGCTTTGTGCTGAAGGGCGAGGAAGACATTCGCCGAATCGGTAACGGCGCGCTGCTGGTAAGCGACAGTGACGGCATTCACTACCTGATTCGCGACGTGACCGGGCTGGATCGGTCAAGCAGGAAAATCCTCGACCGCTTCATGTAGGCAGACAGCGGCGTGTTGCCCGGTCGGGCCGGGTTCATTGCCCGGCAGCGTCTTACTCGGCGCGAAGCGCCTGTGCTGGCGATAGCGACGCGGCTCTGAGCGCTGGATAAATTCCGAAGCAAAGTCCTGCGATTGCACTGGCTGCGAACGCTGCAAGCGCTGCTGGCGCAGTCACGATCGCGTTCATCGCAAAGTGCTCCACCGCCACCCATGCGCCCGCGACGCCTGCCGCGAGTCCCAGCATTCCGCCCGCAACACAGACGACGATAGCCTCATAAAGAAATTGAAGCGCAATGTCGCGGCGCCGCGCGCCGACCGCCATGCGAAGGCCGATCTCCCGGGTACGCTCGGTAACCGTGACCAGCATGATGTTCATGATGCCGATACCGCCTACCAGCAGACTGACCGACGCGATGGTGGCGAGCAGTGTGCGCATCGTGCCGGCGGTTTTCTGCTCGGCGTCGTAAAACGCGTCCTGGCGCCTGACCACGAAGTCGTCTTCCGCGCCCTCTGCGATTCGATGCCGGGTTCGAAGCAGCAGACGAATGTCGGCCTCAGCCTGGGGCAGCGCTTGGGCGGAGTTTGCCTCGACCAGCATTCGATGAATGCGGTCGGGAAACGCGCTGCCAAACAGATCGCGGCGGGCGGTACTAAGCGGCACGTAGATGATGTCGTCAAGATCCCAACCGTCAAGTGTCTGGCCTTTGCGCGCCAAAAGCCCCACCACGGTAAACGGCACATTGCGGATCCGGATGGTTTCACCCACCGGGTCGCGGCCCGCGAACAGCTTGTCGGCAACCGTTCCGCCCAATACCGCTTTGCGCGCTGCCGACCGGAGGTCGGATTCGTCGAACACGCCGCCCGAAGCGATCGTCCAATCGCGTACCTCGATGATGTCCGGATGACAGCCCTGGACCGGCCCCAACCAGTTCTGGTTGTCGAAGACGATTTGCGCCGTGTTCCAGGTGGTGGGCGAGACCGCGCGAACCGAATCCAGCGCACGAATCGCCTCAACGTCCCCCAGGGTGAGTGTCGGTGTGGCGCCCGAGGCTTGCCGCACACCACTCGCAACACTGGCCCCGGAATTGACGACCAGCACATTTGAGCCCAGCGTTCGCATCATCTGCCGGACACGTTCCTCTGAGCTCTGGGCAACCGCCAGCATCACGACCACCGAGGCGACGCCGACGATCATGCCCAGCATCGCCAGCATGGTGCGCAGCGGGTGGGCACTCAGCGCCTTCCAGGCTTCGGCGGGCAGCGCGGCAAACATGGTTGGCAGCAGGTGCGGCGTCGGCTAGAAGAGCCGGAACCGTAGTCCGCCGCGCGCAGCGGCGTTGGAGGCCTGCACAAACTCGCCGACCGCAACACGGTCGCCCTCGGTGAGCCCGGCTGCTCCGATCACTTCGGTAAACGTTCCGTCGCTGATGCCCAGCGTGACCCGCTGCCGGCGAAGCGGCGGACCGTCTGTCGAGCTATTGGCCAGATGGATGTCAGCAATACGCGAGCGCAGCGGGGCCGCACCGGGCCCGGATGGCGCGTTTGCGCCTGGCGCGGCGGCAGCGGGGCTGGGCGACACGCCGGCGGCTTCCGCGACATCGGCTGGGTTCGCAGGCCGGAAGCGCAGCGCGAGGTTGGGTATCCGCAGCGCGGACTCTCTACGCGCGATTTCGATCTGAACATTCGCCGTCATGCCTGGCAGCAACAGGCCATCTTCGTTGCGCGTTGCTAAAACCACGTTGTAGGTGACCACGTTCTGCTCGATCTTCGGATTGAGCCGGATCTGTCGGACAGTGGCAGTGAAGGCGCGCTCGCCCAGGGCGTCGACCCGAAAGCGCGCCGGTATGCCAATCGAGAGCATGGCGACATCTGCCTCGGCAACGTTGGTGTCGATCTGCATGTCGCGCAGATCTCGCGCGATCAGGAACAAGGTTGGCGTCTGAAAACTTGCCGCGACCGTTTGTCCGACATCAACGCTGCGCGCAATCACCACGCCATCAATGGGAGATCGAATCGTCGTGTAGGCGAGGTTGGTCCGTTCTCGGGCCACCTGCGCCTCAATCGCCCGGACCCTGGCCTGGGCGAGTTCGACCGCCTGGCGCTCATCCTCGACCTGGGCAGCAGAGATAAATCCCCGCGCCGCGAGCCCTTCGCTGCGCTCAAGCTTTCGACTCGCGACCGACAACTGCGTTTTCATTTCCTGCAGATTGGCCTCGAGCTGGGCGATCTGGGCCTCGATCAATGACGGGTCGAGCTCGGCCAGCAGTTCGCCCGCGCGAACGGGTTGATTGAAATCGACCAGCACGCGTCGGATACGCCCTGAAATCTGGGTGCCAACATTCACCAGCACCACCGGGTTCAGGGTTCCGGTGGCGGCAACGTTTTGCTGGATTCGGCCGCGGTCAACGCTTGCAAACCGATAGCGCTCGGCCGGCGCCTCTGGCGTGGTGTCGCTCGCCAGAAACCATACGATCGCGCCACCAAGCAGGGCGATCAGCAAAGCAATCAGGACGGGGCGGCGCATGGTGGAGAACGATACGGTCGCGGTGGAAGGGGGCAGGTCAGCAGCGCTCCGACGGTCTGACCGCGGAGATGGATGAGGGACTTGGCTGATGCGGGGTCGTGGATTATCGTCGATCAGGAGATAACGCAGGGGGCTTGCGGGAATTCGCATTCGGCGGCGACAATCCCTTTGATTGGGTGAAGTTGGTTTTTTCACACTGCCCCGCTGACTTCCATTCCCTGAACGCACAGAATCCAACGCCTGGAGGTGACACTTGAAGTCCCGTCTTAATGTCAATGGGTCGGTTCGAGAGTTCGAAGCCGATCCCGCTACGCCGCTGTTGTGGGTCCTGCGAGAGCAGCTGGGCCTGACCGGCACCAAATACGGCTGCGGCATCGCCGCCTGCGGCGCCTGCACCGTTCACATCGATGGCGTTCCAACCCGCAGTTGTGTTCGGCCGGCCTCCACCGTCGGCGCCAACGAAAAGGTGGTCACGATCGAGGGGCTCTCGCCTGACGCCTCGCATCCAGTGCAGAAAGCATGGGTGGCGCTTGATGTGCCGCAGTGCGGTTACTGCCAGAGCGGGATGATCATGGCGGCGGTTGCGCTGCTGCGCGACAAGCCCAAGCCCACCGATCGCGACATCGATGAGGCGATGACCAACATCTGCCGTTGCGGCACCTACAACCGCGTGCGCGCTGCAATCAAAGTCGTCGCCGAAGGAGGCAACCCGAGGGTTGCTGGCCTGGCAATTCAACATGCCGATGGGAGCGTCACATGAGCGAACAACTCACGCTTTCGCGCCGCCAGTTTCTGGTCAGCTCCGCCGCGGGCGGCTTAAGTCTCGCCTTCCATCTGCCGTTTGCGTCGGATGCGAGCGCGCAAGGCGCTGCTACGCCCGAAGTCAACGCCTGGGTGGTCATCAAGTCCGACGATACGGTCATTGTGCGTATCGCACGGTCGGAGATGGGCCAGGGCACGCTCACCGGCCTCGCGCAGATGGTGGCCGAAGAGCTCGAATGTGACTGGGCGAAGGTCACGACCGAACAGCCCACGCCCGGTGAAAATCTCGCCCGCAAGCGCATCTGGGGCAATTTCTCAACCGGGGGCAGTCGCGGCATTCGTGAATCCCAGGACTACGTTCGCAAAGGTGGCGCTGCCGCCCGGATCATGATGGTCCAGGCCGCCGCCAACGAATGGGGCGTCCCAGCGGCACAGTGCCGCGTCAGCAAGGGCGTCATTTCGCACGCAGCAAGCGGGCGCAGTACGTCCTACGGCAAAGTTGCCGCGGCGGCAGCCAAGCTCAGCCCGCCCACTGACATTTCGCTCAAAGATCCGAAGGACTGGCAGATTCTGGGCAAGCGCCTGGCACGGCTCGATACCGCCGACAAGGTCAACGGCAAGCAGGTGTATGGCGCTGACCTCACGATGCCCGGCATGCTGAACGCCGCAATTCGCAAATGCCCCGTGTTCGGCGGCAAGCTGGTCAGCTTTGACGCGGCAGCCATTGAAAAGCGTCCCGGCGTTCGCAAGGTGGTCAAGGTTCACGACGACACCGTGGCGGTGGTGGCCGACACCTGGTGGCAGGCCAAGACCGCGCTCGATGCGTTGCCCATCCGCTGGGATTTCGGTCAGCACGCCAACGCCTCCAGCGAATCGTTTGCCAAGGTGTTGCAGGCCGGGCTGGACGCAGCCGATGCGGTGGTGGGTAACAGCAATGGCGATGCTCGCGCGGCGATTTCATCTGCCGCACGTCGCATCGAGGCGGTGTATTCCTATCCGCATCAGAACCATGCCTGCATGGAGCCCATGAACGCGGTGGCGCGGTTTACCGCCGGGCGTTGCGAAGTCTGGACCCCCACGCAGAACGGCGAGGCCGCGCTTGCTGCTGCCTCGGAAGCGTCGGGTTTACCGGCTGCGCAGTGCGAGGTTTACAAGATCAACCTTGGCGGCGGATTTGGCCGCCGCGGCGCGGTTCACGACTGGGTACGGCAGGTGGTGGCCATTGCCAAGGAAATGCCTGGCACACCGGTGAAGCTGCTCTGGAGCCGCGAAGAGGACATGCTGCACGGTCGATTCCATCCGGTCACGCAGTGCAAGCTCACCGCAGGGCTTGATGCGTCAGGCAACGTCACTGGCCTGCACATGCGCATCTCCGGACAGTCGATTCTGGCGGGTGTGTTCCCTCAGAACATCAAAGACGGCAAGGATCCCGTGGTGTTCCAGGGCCTGAACAATGGCGGCGGTGAAGCGATGATCGGTTACAGCTTCCCGAACCTGCTCATCGACCATGCGATGCGTAACCCGCATGTGCCGCCGGGCTTCTGGCGGGGCGTGAACCTGAACCAGAACGCGATCTACCTCGAGTGCTTTATCGACGAGGTGGCCGTGGCAACGGGGCAGGATCCCCTGGCGCTGCGCCGCAAGCTGATGACGCAGCACCCCAAACACCTGGCGGTGTTGAACGCAGTGGCAGAGCGTACGGGATGGGGTAAAACCGCGGCGGACATCAACGGTCAGAAGGTGTTCCGAGGCCTCGCGCAGACCCACGGTTTCGGCAGCTATGTTGCAGCGTGCGCCGAAGTGTCGGTCAATGCTGACGGCGAGTTGCGTGTGCATCGGATTGTGGCGGCAACCGACTGCGGTCATGCGGCCAATCCGCAGCAGATCGAAGCGCAGATCGAAGGCTCGTTTGTGTACGGATTGTCGGCGCTGTTTGGCCAGTGCACCGTGAAGGATGGGCGTATCGAGCAGGCTAACTTCGACTCGTATCCGGTGGTGCAGATGCGGCACATGCCCAAGGTGGAAAGCATCGTCATGCCCTCGGGCGGTTTCTGGGGGGGCGTGGGCGAGCCCACCATCGCGGTGGCCGTGCCGGCTGTGATGAACGCCATCTATGCGGCCACTGGTAAGCGGATTCGTCATCTGCCGCTTGCCGGGCAGAGCCTCAAGCGCGCTTAGACGGATGGGAGAGGGGTCCGACAGCGCCGGCGTGGTGATGTGTGCGCAGCGGACCCCGCCCAGACTGGGGCGGTTGCTCCGCTGGGTATCGATCACCTGCCGGACCGTGGCTGTGTTTTTGGTTGCTGCGGGCGCGGCAAACCTTTCAAAAGACGTGGCCGCGGAGCCGGTCATGCCGCGTCCGTCGGACGTTGCCCCGGGCGACCCCGTACGCGGGCGCGCGCTGGTGGCCGACCGTCAGCAGGGGCTTTGCCTGCTGTGCCATAGTGCGCCTGTGGGCGATCCGCGCCAGCAGGGTAATCTTGCGCCGCCGCTTGATGGAATCGGCAGCCGGCTTAGTGAAGATCAACTTCGACTGCGCATCCACGACTCGCGGCGCATCAATCCCGAGTCTCTGATGCCAGCCTATGGTGTAGCCGATCCGGCACCCGCGGTGGCCGCACCCTGGCGGGGTAAACCCATCTTCAACCCCCAACAGGTTGAGGATGTGGTGGCGTGGCTTGCGACCCTGAAGTGATCGGAGGATTCCGTGAAAGAGCAGTCTCAACAACCAGGGGTTTCGGCGGATAGCGTCTCACGCAGACGGCTTCTTGGCGTGACGCTGGGCGCAGTGGTTCCCGCCGGCCTGACGGCTGGCCCAGCGGCTGCGACCACCGTCAGCGCCAGTGGGGCGGGTGATGCCGCGCCTTCGCTTGATGCTGCGATTCGCGCCTTCACCGGTGGTGCGCCCGTTCGGGCCGGTAAGGTCCGTGTAGCGATCGCGCCGCTGGTCGACAACGGCAACACGGTTCCGCTGTCGGTGTCAGTCGACCACCCGATGCGACCTGATGACCATGTCACGGCCATTGCCGTGTTCAGCGAGCGCAATCCGCAGCATGAAGTGGCGAGTTTCGGCCTGGGCCCGCGCAATCCTGTTGCGAAGGTGTCTACCCGGATTCGACTTGCCACCTCGCAAAAAATGGTCGCGGTCGCCCGACTGTCCGATGGCACCTACTGGTCGGGTGAGATCGATGTGATCGTGACCCTCGCCGCCTGTATTGAGGACTGACCCCATGTCAGCGAGAACCCTGATCGACATGCCGCGTCGGGTCCGCCGCGGCGAGGCATTCGAGATTCGCGCCATGATTGGCCATCCCATGGAAACCGGCTATCGCCGCGGCGCTGACGGTGATCGTTTGCCACGCGACATCCTCACGGAATTTGGTTGTGTGTTTGATGGTGAGCCCGTGTTCAGCGCGAAACTCTACCCAGCCATTTCCGCCAACCCGTTTCTGTCGTTCAGCATGACGGCCGATCGCAGTGGCGAATTGGTGTTTCGCTGGCGTGGCGATCGTGGCTTCTCGCACACCGAGCGGGTCAACCTGGTCGTCGAGTGAACTTCACTCGTTTTCGCGCGATGTCGGCAGGCCTCGCAGCAATGATCGCGGTGCTGCTTGTTGGTCTGTGTGCCGTCGACGTCGTCGCACAGTCCGACAAGCCAAGGCGTTCCGGCTTCGACTTCATGAGCGCTGCCACCCAGGCGTTGCAGCGTGATGATGAGCAGAATCCGGTGATGTTGTGGGTCAAGGATGGCGCGCGGCGATGGAACGATGTCTCCGCGGGGTTCGCCTGCGCGGGGTGTCACGGCGAGGCCCAGCAATCCATGCGCGGGGTGGCTGCGCGCTATCCGGCCTGGGATGAGCAGCTGGGTGCGCCCGTGAATCTGCAGCGCCGAATCAATCTGTGCCGGGAACGCCATCAGCAGCAGCCGCCGCTGGGTTCCGAAGATGATGCGATGCTCGCGCTCGAGTCGTTTGTGGCGCTTCAGTCACGTGGTGTGCCGATCGCCCCGCCTGCAGCGGACCCCCGGCTTGCGGCCGCGCTCGAGCGGGGCTCGCAGATGTATTCCTCTCGGATCGGCCAACTCGCCTTGTCTTGCGCTCAGTGTCATGACCAGCTCGCCGGGGGTCGCCTGGGCGGCAGCGCGATTCCCGAGGGACACCCGACTGCCTATCCGATCTATCGACTGCAGTGGCAATCAGTCGGGTCGCTCGCCCGCAGACTGCGGGGGTGTTTTCGCGGCGTTCGGGCTGAGCAGCTGGCGCCGATGAGCAGCGAGATGATCGCGCTTGAATTGTTTCTGGCCGTGCGTGCGGCGGGCATGCCGCATGAGGGGCCGGGTGTGCGGCCCTGAGCGGTGAGCGGCTTGGCACGCGCCGGCCGCGGGGTAAAGCGGGACGCGGCTCAGCCGACTGCGCCGGCCGTGGGGTAAAGCGGGACGCGGCTCAGCCGACTGCGCCGGCGCTGACGCGCCGGTGCCCTCGGCGGAAGCGGCCCTGCCGGGGCGGCCGTGAACTCGCTCGCTGTCGCTCGCTCAGACAGCACGTCCGCCAGTGGGAAAGCGCATGCGCTTTCCCTCCCGGCCTGTCCATTTCCGCCTCGGCTTGTCAGATTCGCCGAGCCCCGCTTCACCCCACGGCCTCGAGTGGAGGCGCTCGCGGGCGGGCTGGCTGGCGGTGCGAGCGCACTCGCTGGACTCGGCAAAGACTATCTCGCGCTACATGGGGGTACGCTGACTATTGCCGAGAGTCTCCGCGTCAAGGCCAGGGCGCCAGCCGGCTGTGGCGAATCTGGCCAGCCGAGGCGGGTACGCGAGGGCCGTGAGGGGAAGCGCATGCGCTTCCCCTCCGGGTGGCCATGCTGTCTGAGCGAGCGATAGCGAGCGAGTTCATGGACACCCACGGCCCGACCGTATTCGCCGAGGGCACCGGCGCGTGAGCGCCGGCGCAGCCAGTTGAGCCGCGGCCGGCTGGCGCCCTGGCCGAAGCGCGTGAAGCCGTGAGGCCGTGAGGCCCGACCGTATTCGCCGAGGGCACCGGCGCGTGAGCGCCGGCGCAGCCAGTTGAGCCGCAGCCGGCTGGCGCCCTGGCCGAAGCGCGTGAAGCCGTGTGGGCGAGAAAAGCGAAACTGTCAGTTACCGACGCCCGAGCGCCCCAGCGCCAGCCACGCAATGAGCTCGCGCGGCTCCCGAATCAGGTGATCAGCCCCCCAGCGCTCGGGCGGATGATCAGAGCCGCAATAGCCGTAGGCTGCAGCGACGGTCCGCATGCCTGCCGCGCGTCCCGCCTCGATGTCGCGCAGATCGTCGCCGATGTAGACGCAGGCGGTGGCGTCTACGCCCGCCAGTTGCGCGCCATGAAGCAGCGGCGCGGGGTGCGGTTTGGCATGTGGCGTCGTGTCGCCGCCGATTACGCACACTGAGCGCGCTGACAAACCGAGCCCTGCCACGATCGGCACCACCAGGCGCTCGATTTTGTTGCTGATGACACCCCAGCGGACACCCGCTGAGTCCAGAGCCGAGAGCACATCGTGCATCCCTTCGAACAGCCGGGTGCGCTCAAGCATGCCCGCCTCATAGCGCTGCATGAAGTCGACACGCACAGCTTCATACGAATCGTCGCCAGGCTTGAGACCCAGGCCCCTGCCGATCAAGCCCCGCGCGCCCGTGGAGGCAAGTGGGCGCAGATCGCTATCGTCGAGCGGCGGCAAGCCTTTTTCGGCTCGCATGGCATGGATCGGCGCAGCCAGATCTGCCGCTGTGTCGGCGAGCGTTCCATCAAGATCAAAAAAAACCGCATGGGGCCAGGTTTGCGAGGGATGAGTCATGGGCCTGCCGTTCTTGTGGACCTGATGCCGCCGGACGACGCGTGATCAGCCTTCGATCGGGCGTCGGAATGCCGCGAGGTAGTTCACCGACAGATCGCCCGCTTCCAGGCGGTACTTTCGGGTGAACGGGTTGTAGACCATACCGGTGAGGCGCTGCAAGGCAAGCCCGGCACGCCGGGCCGCCGCATCCATTTCGGAGGGTCGAATCAGCTTGGCATAGTCGTGCGTGCCGCGCGGTAGCAGCCTCAGGATGTACTCGGCGCCCACGATCGCAAACAGGAATGACTTTGGATTGCGGTTGATCGTGGAGAAGAACACCCAGCCGCCCGGCTTGACCAGCGCCGCACAGGCGCGGATGGTTGATGCCGGGTCCGGTACGTGCTCCAACATTTCCATGCAGGTAACCACGCCATAGGCACCGGGCTCGCGCTCGGCAAGCGCTTCCGCTGCGATCATCTCGTAGCGAACCTGAGCGCCGCTTTCAAGCGCGTGCAGTTCAGCCACCGAGAGCGACCGTCGGGCCAGATCGACACCAAGCACGTTTGCCCCGAGCCCGGCCATGGCTTCCGAGAGAATGCCGCCGCCGCATCCGATATCGACCACCGTCGCACCCTCCAATGGGCATAAGGCGTTGATCCAGCCAAGCCGCAGCGGATTGATTTCGTGAAGCGGCCGGAACTCGGAATTGGGATCCCACCACTTGGCAGCGAGCGCCTGAAATTTGGCAAGCTCAGCGGGGTCGGCGTTGGCGGTGAAAGCGGATGATTTAGACACGACGCTCATCGTATAGACAGAAACAAAAACCCCGTCGCGGGGACGGGGTCTGAAACAAAATCACGGTCGACTGACCATTCGGTCGGTCGACCGCGAGGCCCGGTATGAAACCGAGCGCGCTTAGCCGCGGCGGCGCGTACCAACCACCTCAACTTCAACGCGACGGTTCTTCGCGCGTCCAGCGGCGGTACGGTTGTCGGCGACAGGCTGCTTCTTGCCCTTGCCTTCCGTGTAGATACGGTTGGCCGGGATGCCCTTGCTGACCAGGTAGGCCTTGACAGCCTCTGCACGGCGAACCGACAGACGCTGATTGTAGGCATCGGTACCAATGGCGTCGGTGTGGCCCACAGCAATGACAACCTCAAGGGTGATGCCCTTGATCTTGCCTACCAGATCATCGAGGCGCGCACGGCCTTCCGGCTTGACCACCGACTTGTCGAAATCGAACAGGGCCTCAGCGGCGAAGGTGACCTTTTCGCTGGTCGGTGCCGGCGGGGGCGGCGCTGGGGGCTTCGGAGCAGGCGGGGGGGGAGGCGGGGGCGGGGGCGGGGCAACCCTTGGCGCCGGCGCAGGAGCGGGCTTAGGCAACAGGTCGTCGTCACAACCGGCGATTGCCATGGCGGGCGTGAAATAACCGGTGCGCCAGCACTGACCAAATCCGTTCTTGACGACGTTTTGTTCGGCACCCACAACGTAGCCACTGCCCTTGGACGGGTCGGCTTTCTGGGCGTACGACGCCGGCGACATGGCGATCACCACCGCGGCGGCAGCGACGGCCAACTTGACCTGTTTGTTCATGTTACTCCTCTCGGTAAATGCGCTACGGCAACGAAATCTCGCGCCTGTCGGGCGTGCACCCGGGGCTGACTGGCTTTCCGAAAACGGCGCTGCCATCCCCGTTGCTAGTGACACAAATGACGATCAGCCTGACGCCCGTCAAGCACTGACAACTCGATTCTGCCACACGGGAATCCGCGCCACTACCTCCCGGAGCGTTCGCGCAGCGTCTGTTGACCCGAGTTGTCGCATCTTCACAACATGTTGGCCGTCGACCCACACCTCCGCGACATGCTCCCGGCCGGCCGAGTAGATCAGCTGGGTGAGCGGATCGAACACCGGTTGCAGCTCGGAGGCGTCGAGGTCAAAAGCGACCAGATCGGCCTGCTTACCCGGCTCAATCGAGCCGATGCAGCGGTCCAACCCAAGGGCGCGCGCTGCGTCCAGTGTGAGCGATCGCAGCACGGCCGCCGCCGGCCAGATGTCCGCTCTGCCGCTCGCGCCTTTGGCGAGCAGGGTTGCCGTGCGCGCTTCGGCAAGCAGGTCGAGCCGGTTATTGCTTGCAGACCCATCGGTGCCAATGCCGACGGTGACGCCCGCATCGAGCAGCCGGGCGATGGGCGCGATGCCGCTCGCCAGCTTCAGATTGGAGTGAGGGCAGTGCGCAACTGCGGCACCGCGACTGGCCAGCAGTCCGATTTCATCGTCGTCCAGGTGAACCGCATGCACACCGATGAGATGCGGCGTGACCAGCCCGGCCCGATCGAGCCGGGCAAGCGGCCGCACGCCGTGTTGCGACAGGCTGCGGTCGATTTCACCGGCGGTTTCATGGATATGGATGTGTACCGGCAGATCGAGCTCGTCGGCCAGCACCGCCACCCGACGCAGCGTGTCGTCGTCGACCGTGTAGGGCGCATGCGGCGCGAGGCAGAAGCTGAGCAGTGGATCGCCCGCACAGGCGTCGCGCAGTTCAAGCCCTTTCCTGAGGTATTCGCCGGCGCTGCTGGCATAGGCGGTGGGGAAGCCGATGACAATGATTCCGAGCGCGGCCCGGATGCCCAGCGTGCGTGCCGCCGAGGCGGTTGCCTCGGGGAAGAAATACATATCGTTGAACGTGGTGACGCCGCCTCGCAGCATTTCATGGGCGGCCAGCAGCGCGCCATCGGCCACAAAATCAGCGCCCGCCAGTCTGGCTTCCGCCGGCCAGATTTTTTCTTCAAGCCAGCGGGTAAGCGGCAGATCGTCGCCTACGCCACGCAAAAGCGACATCGCGGCATGGGTGTGGAGATTGATGAGGCCTGGCGTGATCAGATGGCCGGGGAGCGCCAGTTCTGAACTGCCCGGGTAATTGTTCCGGGCGACGGACAGGGGGGCGAGTGCCTCGATGCGGGAACCGCGAATCACGATTGCGTGATCGGTGAGCACACCATTGGCCGGCGCCACCGGGGCAATCCAGGTTGGGGCGAGCAGCAGGGGGGTGTCGGCGGTGGTCACAGCGGGAGTTTAGAGCAGCCGGGTGTTAAAATTCAAAGCTTTGCCTCACGTCGCACCTCAATAAAGCCGCATCCCATGGACCAGTTCGCCAAGGAAACGCTACCCGTCAGCCTCGAAGAGGAGATGCGGCGCTCATATCTCGACTATGCGATGAGCGTCATCGTCGGGCGGGCGTTGCCCGACGTGCGCGACGGATTAAAGCCGGTACACCGCCGCGTGCTCTACGCGATGCACGAGGCGAATAACGTCTGGAACCGGTCACACGTGAAGTGCGCGCGCGTGGTCGGTGACGTGATGGGTAAATTCCACCCGCACGGCGACAGCGCCATCTATGACACCCTGGTTCGAATGGCGCAGGATTTCTCGCTGCGCTATCCGCTGGTCGATGGCCAGGGCAATTTCGGGTCGGTCGACGGCGATAACGCGGCGGCCATGCGTTACACCGAGTGCCGGCTTGAAAAGCTCGCTGGCGAAATGCTGGCCGACATCGACCGCGAAACGGTGGATTTT
>Ga0194129_10005367_pt1 | contig 16390 bp, 5 predicted proteins | sample TA2KigCa35mmetaG_FD_150862 | JGI IMG/M metagenome (GOLD analysis project Ga0194129, IMG submission 150862) | Freshwater microbial communities from Lake Tanganyika, Tanzania - TA2015038 Kigoma Deep Cast 35m | ecosystem: Environmental > Aquatic > Freshwater > Lake | place: Tanzania: Lake... | reverse complement strand
CATTCCGAGGCGCCTGTCAGAAGTGATCATCGTGAAGATTGCAGGTGCAGCATCGGCTTTTATGGGCCAGACGGTGGATCTTGCACGCCATGCGGTGTGGACACGTACTCACCCACGCTCGGCTTGTCCGAGTGTCTTCTGTGTCCCCCAGATTCTGTCGCGCTCAGTGGCAGCGATGAGCTGACAGACTGTGAGTGCCGCCCCGGCTTCTACGGACAGCCTGGCGGAAGCTGCACCAAGTGTCCGGTGGACCGGTACGCGGACGCGATCGGTATGCCTGAGTGCACGTTGTGCCCGCCGAATTCACAGTCTCTTTCGGGTAGCGACGCGCAGAGCGACTGTCTGTGCAGTCTCGGCTTCTCTGGCCCCCCTGGTGGGCCCTGCATCGAGTGCGCCGCCAACTCGTACGCGGACGCGCTCAACATGTCGGCGTGCACGGCGTGTCTCGCGAATTCCGAGGCGCCTGTCAGAAGTGATCATCGTGAAGATTGCAGGTGCAGCATCGGCTTTTATGGGCCAAACGGTGGATCTTGCACGCCATGCGGTGTGGACACGTACTCACCCGCGCTCGGACTGTCCGCGTGTCTTCTGTGTCCCCCAGATTCTGTCGCGCTCAGCGGCAGCGATGAGCTGACGGACTGTGAGTGCCGCCCCGGCTTCTACGGACAGCCCGGCGGAACCTGCACCGAGTGTCCGGTGAACCATTACGCAGACACGATCGGCATGACCGAGTGCACGTTGTGTCTGCCGAATTCTGAGTCTCTGTCGGGTAGCGACGCGCGGAGCGACTGTCTGTGCAGTCTCGGCTTCTCTGGCCTCCCTGGCGGACCATGTACAGAGTGTCCTGTGAACGAGTACGCGGACACGCTCAACATGTCATCGTGCACGGCGTGTCTTGCGAATTCCGAGGCTCCTGCCAGAAGTGATAATCGCGAAGATTGCAAGTGCAGCATCGGCTTTTACGGGCCAGACGGTGGATTTTGTACGCCATGCGGTGTGGACACGTACTCACCCGCGCTCGGCTTGTCCGCGTGTCTTCTGTGTCCGCTAGATTCTGTCGCGCTCAGCGGCAGCGATGAGCTGACAGACTGTAAGTGCCGCCTTGGCTTCTTCGGGCCGCCGGGGCTGGCGTGCACGCCGTGCGCGGTGGACACGTACGCGGACGCCATCAACACGCTGGAGTGCACGCCGTGCGCCGCGAATTCCGAGGCGCCCGTGGGCAGCGACGAGCGCACGGATTGCAGGTGCAGCCCCGGGTACACCGGCGCGCACGGCGGCCCGTGCGCGGCGTGTGCGGCGGGCGAGTACAAGGACTCCGTCGGCGATGCGGCGTGCACGGCGTGTCCGGCGCACTCGTACTCGGCCGCCGCGAGCCCGGCGCTCACGAGCTGCCTCTGCAACGCCGGGTTCACCGGCTCTGACGGCGGCCCGTGCGAGGCGTGCGCGGCCGGAAAGTACAAGGAGATCAGCGGGAGCGCGGTGTGTACGGACTGCCCCGCGCATGCGGACTCACCCTCCGCGAGCGCCGAGCGCACGAGCTGCCTCTGCAATGCGGGCTTCAGCGGCCCCGACGGCGGAACGTGCGAGGCGTGCGCGGCGGGCAAGTTCAAGGAAGCGCCGGGCCCCGCGCCGTGCGTGGCGTGCGGCGCCGGCAAGTTCCTGACGACGACGGCGGCGACGACCGCGGGCGCGTGCGTGGCGTGCGGCGCCGGCAAGTTCTCGACGGCGGTGGGCGCGGACTCGCCGGGCACGTGCGTGGCGTGCGCGGCGGACACGTACTCGACGGCGGAGGGCGCCGTGGACGTGGGCACCTGCCTCAGCTGCCCGGAGCACTCGCAGTCGCCGGAGGGGAGCGACGCGCAGGTCGACTGCCGGTGCAGCCTCGGCTTCTCCGGCGCGCACGGCGAGCCCTGCATCGAGTGCGCCGCCAACTCGTACGCCGACGCGCTCGGCATGCCCGCGTGCACGGCGTGTCTCGCGCACTCGGAGGCGCCGCCGCGCAGCGACGCGCAGACGGACTGCCTGTGCGTGCCCGGGTTCTACGGCGAGCCCGCGGGCCCGTGCACGATGTGCGCGGCGGACACGTACTCGGCGGCGCTCGGTACCTCGGCGTGCGCGCCGTGTCCGGCGAACGCGCAGGCCCCGCCCGGGAGCACCGCCGTCACCGCGTGCGCGTGCAACGCCGGGTATGCTGGGCTCAACGGCGGCGAGTGCACCGCGTGCGCGGCGGGCAGCTTCAAGGACTCGGTGGGCGAGGCGCCGTGCGTCGAGTGCGTCGCCGGCAAGTTCCTTGAGTCGACCGCGGCGGTCTCGGCGGACGCCTGCGTCGCGTGCGCCGCCGGCACGTACTCGGTGCACGCGGGCGCGGCGCTCGCGAGCGCCTGCGTCGCGTGCGCGCCCGGAACGTACTCGACGACGGTCGGGGCCACTTCGCCCGCCGTGTGCTTGGCGTGCCCCGCCGACACCTTCTCGCCGGCGGCGGGCGCGGCGGCAGCGAGCACGTGCGAGGCGTGCCCGGCGAACACGGTCGCGCCGGCGGGGAGCAGCGCGCGCACCGCGTGCCGCTGCGTCGCGGGCTTCACCGGGCCCGACGGCGGCGAGTGCGCGATGTGCGTAGCGGGCAAGCACAAGGCCGCTGTGGGCGATGCAGCGTGCACGGACTGCGCGGCGGGCAAGTTCTCGACGGCAGAGGGCGCGGTGGCCTGCGAGGCGTGTGCGGCCGGCAAGTTTTCGACGGCGGCGGGCGCGGCGGCCGAGAGCACGTGCGAGGCCTGCGCCGCCGGCAAGTTCTCGGGCGCCGAGGGCGCGGCGGTCGAGAGCGCTTGCACGCCGTGTCCCGCGCACTCGAACTCGCCCGCGGGAAGCACCGTCGTCGTCGACTGCGAGTGCGACCCCGGGTACACCGGGCCCGACGGCGGCGAGTGCGCGGCTTGCACGATTGGCTCCTTCAAGCCCCTCGCGGGCGCGCAGGCGTGCACGCTGTGCGCGACGGACACGTATGGCACTGCGAGCGCGGCGGTCGACGCCGGCGTCTGCGCTGCGTGCCCGGAGCACTCGAGCTCGGTGAGCGGGAGCAGCGGCATCGAGCTCTGCTTCTGCGCCGACGGCTACCGCCAGTCGGCGACCTTCGACGCGTGCGTCGCGTGCGCGCCGGGCTACTACGACGAGGACGACCGCTTCCAGTGCTCGGCGTGCGGGGGCGGGCTGTACTCGGAGGTCGAGCGCGCCACGGGCATCGAAACCTGCCGCCCGTGCGCGGCAGGGACGTGGTCGTCGAGCGGGAGCCCGACGTGCCAGGCGTGTCCCCCGAACTCGAACTCGGCGCCGGCGTCCGCGCTGCTCACCGACTGCAAGTGCAACGCGGGCGCGACCGGCGCGGACGGCGGGGCGTGCGTGCTGTGCGTCGCCGGCACCTTCAAGGAGGCCGCCGGCTCCGCCGCGTGCGACCTGTGCGAGGAGCATTCGCTCTCGGTCGCGGGCAGCGCGCTCAAGACGCAGTGCCTCTGCCTGCCGGGGTACTTCGGGAGCGACGGCGGCCCGTGCCTGCCGTGTGCCGCGGACTCGTTCAAGGACACGCTCGGGAGCGCGGTGTGCACGCAGTGCCCATCTGACGCGCAGGCGCCACCAGCGAGCGTTGTGTCGACCGCATGCAAGTGCAACGTGGGCTTCTCGGGGCCCGACGGCGGGACGTGCGCGGGGTGCGCGGCCGACACCTTCAAGGACACTGTTGGCAGCGCGAGCTGCTCTGCGTGCCCCGCGAACGCGCTGTCGCCGACCGAGAGCCCCGCCGCGACAAGCTGCCAGTGCAATGCGGGGTACACGGGTCCGAACGGCGCGGACTGCGTGGTGTGCGCCGCGGGGAAATTCAAAGACGCCTCTGGGCCCAACGCGTGCACAGACTGCGAGCCCGGAAAGTACCTCGGGAGCACCGGTGCGCTGAGCGTCGCCGCCTGCGTCGCGTGCGCGGCGGGCAAGTACTCGACGACCACTGGAGCGCTGCTGGAGAGCACATGCGTGCGCTGCGGGGCGGGCAAGTACTCCACGGCAGTGGGCGCGGCGGCCGAGAGCACGTGCACCGGCTGCCCCGCGCATGCGCACTCCCCGAGCAGCAGCGACGCGGTGGTCGACTGCCTGTGCAACGCCGGCTACACGGGGAGCGACGGCGGCGAGTGCTCGGCGTGCGTGCCGGGCAAATTCAAGGACGCGGCGGGGTCCGCAAGCTGCACAGAATGCGCGCCGGGGCGCTACCTCACGACCACGGGCGCGTACCTTCCGGAGGCGTGCGTCAAGTGCAGCCCGGGCACCTTCTCGACGACGTCGGGCGCGGACTCGCCGGAGACGTGCCTCGCGTGCGCAGCACACACGTACTCGACGACCGAGGGCGCGCCGGACGCGAGCTTCTGCCTCCAGTGCCCGGAGCACACGAGCTCGCCGCCCGGCACGAGCGTGCTGACGGGGTGCCGCTGCAACCTCGGGTACTACGGCCCGGACGGCGGGTCCTGCGAGATCTGCGCGGCGGACACGTACGCGGACGCGCTCGGCACAACGGCCTGCGCAGCGTGCCCGCCGCACTCACAGGCGCCGGCGGGGAGCGACGCGCGGACGGACTGCCGCTGCAGTCTCGGCTTCTTCGGGGAGCACGGCGGGCCCTGTGCCGGCTGTCCCGCCGACACCTACGCGCCCGCGCTCGGCAGCGCGAGCTGCACGGCGTGCCCGCTGCACGCGGTCGCGCCGAACCGCAGCACCGCCGTGACGGCGTGCGAGTGCGTCGCGGGCTTTTTCAGGCCTCACGAAGGTGCGTGCGCGCAGTGCGCCGTCAACACGTACAAGGCGGCGGTCGGCGCGGGCGGCGCGGAGACGTGCCTGCCGTGCCCGCCGCACTCGAGCACGCGGGGGCGCCTCGGGCAGACGCGCTGCTTCTGCGACGCGGGCTTCGAGGAGGACGACGCGAGCGTGCTCGCGAACACGGCGGCGCAGTGCTCGGCGTGCGCGGCCGGCAAGTTCAACACGGGCGCGGAGGCAGGCGCGGCGTTCCTGCGCACGTGCATCGCGTGCGGCACCTGCGGGCACAGCCTCCTCGAGGGCCAGGTCGCGACCGAGTGCACGGCGACGCGCAACATCACGTGCAGCGCGTGCCAGGCGCACAGCGCGCCTGAGGATGGGCAGCGACTGCTCAGGCCCTGCCTCTGCCTCGCGGGCTTCGAGCTCGCCGGGACAGAGTGCGCCGCGTGCGCCGTCGGCAAGTCCCGGAGCACCAACGCCAACAACGCGGTGCTCTGCGAGCAGTGCGCGCCCGGCTTCTTCGCGGACGCGCCCGCGCAGGCCGCGTGCGCGCCGTGCCGCGAGCAGTGCGTCGGTGGCGAGCAGGGCCCGGGGGCCGCGCTGCTCGTCTCGGAGACCGGGCGCGCCGCGGCGCCCGCGCTGCTCGCGTGGCTCAGCGCCGCCTTCGGCTTCGCGGCGACGAGCGGCGAGGTCAACGACGGCCTGCTCGGGGTGCCGCTATGCCGCGCGGACCACTGGACCTCGCGCTACAGCACGGACACGCGCTTCTACTACACGGCGCACCCCGCGCCGCCGCCCAACGTCTCGCGCACGTACCCCCGCCTGTGCCGGAGCCCCGGCACGGGCTCGGAGAACTCCGGGGACGTGCTGCACGCGGTGCTCTGGGTGCTCGACCCGGTGTACTTCCAGGCGTTCAGCGGCGCGAACCTGAGCACCGCGCCGACGGCGGCGCCCGCGGAGAGCTGGCGCGCCGGCTCCTTCGGCGAGTTCATGTCCTCGACCTTCGCGCCGTGCGTCGAGCCCGCAGCGGCGCGCGCGTACCTCCCCGCCGGCGCGGCGCTCTGCCCGCTCCGCGTCGCGCTCGAGCCCGACGGCCTCGAGTGGCGGCTCTCGGCGATGCGCTTCGAGGCGCCGGCGCTCCTCCCTGGCGCAGAGGGCACCATTGCGCATCGCGAGACGCAGTTTGTCGGCAACAACGAGCACGGCTCCGGCGCGTTCTGGGCCACCTTTGCGGGCGCCCCGCGCCTCTTCGCGGCGGACCCCACAGTGCACCTCCACGAGTACGTGCGCGTGGACTGCCACCCGACGCATGACGTCGTGTGCGCGGCGTGCATGGTGTGCGCGCCGGGCACTTTTGTGAACGGCACCTGCGGGCCCGAGTTTGAGAACGACCGCCGCGACACTGTGTGCGAAAACTGCACGGTGGGCACCGTGTGCTTCGGCGGCAGCGGCTTCTCGCCGGACGGAAACCCCGTGCCTGATACGCCCGAGAACCGCCCGGTAGCGTGTCCCGCAATCTCAGTGAGCGCGCCCGGTGCGACGAGTCTCATCGGATGCAAGTGCGCGGCGGGTTACTACCACGCAATATACGGGGACCACGACGACCCCTTCACGCGCTCTGAGTGCGTCGAGTGCCCGCTGCACCACTACTGTCCGTTCGGGAGCCTCGCGCCGACACCGTGCCCGGAGCACGGCTTCACGCTCGCGGGGCTGGCGGGCGTGCGCCTCGAGTGCCACTGTCCGCGCGGGCGCTTCCGCGACCCACCGCACGACGAGGCGGGCTTCAACTGCTCGGTGTGCAGGGAGAACGACTTCTGCTTCGACTCACTGCGCCACAACTGCAGCGACGAACTCATGGAGACCTTGCCGGGGTCCGGCTTTGCGGAGAACTGCACGTGCATCGAGACGTACTTCAACAACGGCTCGCGCTGCGACCTGTGCTCCGAGAACCACACGTGCGCGGCGGGCGTGCGCACAGCGTGCCCGGTGTTGGAGTGGACCAACCGGCGCCTCGGGCTGGTGCACTGCCTGTGCGAGCCGGGTTTTTTCCGCGAGGGCGGCCTCTGTGAGCCCTGCCCTGCAAACTACTTCTGCACCGGCGCCGACGACCAGCGGCACGAGTGTCCGCACAACAGCCTCGCCCCGGAATACACAAGCCGCGTCGCCGAGTGTCTATGCGACGCGGGCTTCGGCGCCGAGTACAGCCACAACGCCTCGGCGTTCCACACGTGCCGCGCTTGCGAGGTGCGCGCCGACGGCACCGGGCAGTTCAAGAAGTACATGGGGAACACGGCGTGCGCGGACTGCACGCTGTGCGACCCGCTCGACGAGCACACGACGACGGCGGTGCACTGCACCGCGTCCTCGAACGCGGTCTGCGAGGCGTGCCAGCTCTGCCAGCACGTGAACGAGAGCGGGCGCGACGTGGACTACCAGGCGACGGCGTGCCAGAAGTTCTCGCAGACGGTGTGCGCGAGCTGCCTCGTGTGCAACTACACCGTGGAGTGGCAGAGCGTCTCGTGCCAGGAGACGGTGAACCGCGAGTGCGAGCCGATCGACTTCACGACGCCGTGCGCGACCGGGAGCTACCGCGGGAACCACACGCGCACCAAGAACAGCGAGTGCCTGCCGTGCCGCTACGAGGACACGCCGTACCAGGCGTCGCACCTGCACGAGGCGATGACGCACGGGCAGCGCTACGACGACGCGCTGTCCTGCCGCGTGCGCTGCCTGCCCTTCTCGCGGCTGCGCGACCCCGAGCGCCACTGGCTCGGCTGCGCGACGTGCGAGACCGGCAACGTGCTCTTCAAGCGCTTCCACCAGGACCCGAGCGGCCTCGCCTGCAACTTCACGTGCGCGCACGGCCACGTCGAGCGCCGCGACCCCGGCGGCCTCGACGGGGACTGCGTGCCCGGGCTCCTGGCGAGCAGCGCGGCCTACTTCGCGCACGCGGTGAACGTGACGAACGTGCAGCGCGTGCGGCGCGCGGACAACGCGAGCGCCGCGAACGCGGGCGCCGCGAACGCGGGCGCCGCGAACGCGAGCGCGCTCGCCGCCGACGCGCTCGCCGCCTTCCGCGTCTCGCTCTCGCACACGACCCACGGCCACTTCGTCGTGCTCGTCGGCCCCGCGGCGCCCGCGTGCTCCGAGCACGCGCGCCAGCACGTCGAGCAGCACTGCTGCTTCGCCGCGCTCTGGCGCGTCTCGACGAAGCGCCAGATGGGCCTCTCCGCGCGGCGCGAGGACGCGTGCTCGCGCGCGGCGGCCCCGTGGAGCGTGCAGACGAGCGACTCGCAGCTCGAGTTCGAGATTCCCGACGCGCGCCTGCACGAGCTCGGCGTCTGCCGCGCAAACGGGACCGGGCTCGACTGCGACGTCGTCGTCAGCATCGTCGACACGGTGCTCTTCAAGTCCGCGTCCACGACGCTGCGCCTGCAGGTGCAGCGCGGCAGCGCGCACGCGATGCTCAACGGCGCGCACCGCTACGTGCCGCTCACCGGCTTCGCGGTCGAAGTCCAGCTCGCGTACTTCGACGCCGGGAGCCCCGTGTTCCTCGTCGTCACCAACATGGCCCCGTTCCCGGGCGCGGGCACGACGCGCGTCGCCGTGCGCGGCGTGGGCATGCACTTCGTGGACCACACGAGCGCGCTCGCGTGCGGGCGCCTCAGCATCGCGGGCGACGCCGCCTCGCGCCGGAACTGGACCCTCGCGCACGACTCGACCGCCGCGCTCACGTTCCTGCGCGGCGCGCCGGGACACTCGCTGGTGCAGCTCTACTACACCCTGCGCCTCGCCGACCGCGAGGACGCCGAGGCCGCCGCCGACGGCATCCCGGACCAGATGGACATCGCCGTCTGGCGCAACGTCTCGCTGCGCCGCCCCGTGTGCGAGCCGGAGCTCGGCCCGCAGGACATCGACACGGGCGTCGTCTTCAGCGCCAGCGGCCTCGGCGCCGACGCGGTCGCGCACGCGGCGCGCCTGCTGACGCCGGACCACTCGGTGCGCGGCGAGCTCGGGGCCCTCTCCTCGTTCGTCGCGCTCGGCCGTCTGCGGCACATTTCCCGCGTGCGCGTCGCGAGCATGCTCCTCGCCTCCGCGCTGCAGCCTGCGATCCTCGACGGCGCGCTCGTGCAGCTCAGCCACGGCCGCCTCGCCTTCACCCCGCAGTTCCGCCAGGCGTGCCTCGCCGCCCGCAGTGCGCCGAGCGGGGCGCAGGGAGCGGCCCCGGCCTGCACGTACCAGTATCTGCACTACGACCCGCACGTCCACGGCATCCACACCTTCACAAGCTGCGCGCCCGCGGCGCAGAGCGCGGCGCGCGCGTGGCTACGCCTCGTCTTCGGCATCCACGACGACGCGGGGCACGTCGCCGCGCTGTGTGCGCGCGCGCAGGCCGGGCCCTACAGCGGCTTCGCGTTCGCGATCACGATGGTGAACACGCGCGCCTTCCTGCCGCGCACGCCGCAGTGGCAGGCGCTGCAGACCCGCAGCAGCCCTGCGCACACGAGCCGCGTCTTTGCCCTCTTCCGCTTCGAGTGAGCGCACACGCTTAGTAACAATCTTTATTATTAAATAATTATGCAATTAGTCGCATTACACTTTAACACTCCTTCGATGACTATGATGATCACGATCCTCAAGAACCAGCATCGACGCTGCCGCTAGCGCCCGCCGACCTCTTCTTCCATCAGTCTCCTCTTCTCGAACGCCTCGAGCGCCCGGTGCGGGAAGACCACGGATCTTGTGCTGACGCTGTCTGGGACGCTCTGTGGCAGGCTGAGATGTTCCTCGGACGTGGCGAGGACCAAGGCGTCACCGGCAGGGTCCGAGAACAAGCGCTGTAGCTCCTCCAGCAGCGAACCACGCAGACCTGGGCACGTGCTCTCCTGTGTCGCCGCCACGGCCTCTACAACCACGGCTGTGGCCTCCATGTCGATGTGCATCCGAGTGACGGCGTCGCAAAACTTTTGGAGGTTGCTTTCGAGAGCTGGATCGCTCGGTGGCTCACGAGGACCGTAGAGGACGGCGGTGTCAACGTCTGCGTGGGTCGGCGGTCCTTGCGCTGCGATTTCCTTGGCGACGGTGGGAACCGATTCGACCATTGCTAGCAGGGCTGTGATTTTCTTCGCACACGCTGCGTCGTCGGGGCTGTCCAGGAGCATATTCACGTGATCATTGATGCTGTGTATGAACCGACATTCTGGACGCACGCATCCCTTGCGGGCCCCGAAGCGGTGATAGAACATGCACAGACGCTCTCTTTTCGGCATAGCGCTCGAGCGACAAACGAGAGCAATTTTTTGGTTACTTAGGGCAAAGTCTAGTAGTAATTAAAAAGCAAAATCTGAAATTGTTGTTTTAAAAAAAAAATCATTTTTAAATAACTCAAATCAATAAAAACACTGATTTGCATTGTTGTTATGCGAGATTCAGAGAGATTCGCAGGCCTCGGAGGCCCAGAAGTCTGAGGCTTTAGGAGGTCATGGACTTAGAAAATGCCTCATGGCAGAGTAATCCCTCGACTTTCTCATATTCGATAATAAGGACATGAAGGGCATGAATCGGCCTCACTTCGACAACCTCGAAGACGAGCTCGAGATGTCTGCCTTCATGATGGAGAAGATCGTTCCGCACGTCGCGTACCGAGACTGGAGTGATTTTACAGCCCGTGTGTACGAGACACAGCGAATGTTCAACGACCTTATTTTGGAGGGCGTCGAGCATGAACGCAACCTACAGAGGGTGAAGCCGGCAAGGTACGCACACAGCTTTGTCAGTACTGATCACCCCCCGCTCCCGATCTTTACAGGGGAGTGTTTCCAGATTATAGCGGATCGGGGATCGAGTGTCATCAAGAACATGACCGGAGGTCTGGAGTGCGCATTCACGCGGTTGGTTGCGAAAACCCTTTTTCATCAGTGCATGCGGGTGGTGTCGGCATACTCTGACGTAATCTACTATCATACATGCTACCAGCAAGAAAACCAGCCTCGCAAAATGACCAGTACTCTGGTATTTGACTACGAACACCTTGGCGACCTCATGAAGAGCAGCGTTCAGTTTGCTTTCTCGGGACTGATGCCCGTGACTATGTGCTTCAGCAACCGTGGGTTCACTGCCGCGCTCATGAGTAAGAACTTCTGCGTGCTCGACGGCCCCTCGAAGCACGTAATGAGCATCTTGCAGTATCAAGATTTCGTGCTGGCGTTGATGCTGGGTTTGCACTCCAGAGTAGGCCTTAACAGTCCGCTCTTCATGCTCGACGTCGAGATTCTCCGGAAAATCATCGCCACTCTCAGAATGCCACCGAACATGGCGCTCACGGAGTTTGTAAACCGAGAGCTCTGGCTCTTCTAGTCTTACGCGCGGCGGCGCCTGTATATCATGATCGTCAGAGCAAGGAGCACACCGAGACGCGTTTCTGCAGCGTGACGACCAGCAGCGGGATCACCAACACGAGAAAGTAGACAAAGAATCGAATCTTCGCGCTTTCTATGTTATGCACGAGCTCGTCCAAACACCCCCACAATCCCGCCCACGCGCATATTGTCGCAAACAGCAGCTCTAAGCATATCGGAGGGTCCATGGACTGTCTTTGTTATATAAACAGTATGTATCGGAGTATTTTGCGGCGACTGGCGTCCGGCAGCGTCTGTCCGCGGCGCGCAGCCCAGTGCCACGCACGCCAACGGACACAGCACGGGTGACTTACCGGCATTGTTTTCATTTTCTTTTCTTTTTCATTTACTTTTTATTTTTGATTAAACGGTTTTAGCATGAATCCCGCTCCGCATCCAATGCTTTTCCATTCCCCGTCGTCGTCTTTTCTGATTTTCATTCTCTGATTATTTGCTCTGGTTTGTGTTTTCTATTTTATTCAAATTTTAGTTACTCATAGTATTAATAATAAATTCAATCAAATTCAATTGAATTTGATTAAGAAGAAGAGAAAGTTCAGTGCTAGAAAGGTCCACACTAGTGCCTGGGAAAACTTGGATGGGGTCGAAAACCCGGGTCGAAAACCCGGGTCGAAAACCCGGGGTCAAAAACGCGAGGTTGGGGACCGGCAAAAGAAAAAATTAAATACAGTCGAATTCACGCTGACCGCCGCGCGCCATGGTCCCGCGCGGCGGCGCTCTGACCCATAGTCGCGCGCTTGACGCGGCTAAAGGGGCTCACGGAGTCGTCGAATATGTAGCGGATTATAGCGCCAGGCCACGAGGTGCACTGCGGCAGAGACTCGTAGAACTCTGGCGCAAGCCGCCGTACCTTTGGCAGGCCTGTCCATGGTATGTTGGGAAAGTCATGGTGCTCGTTATGGTACCCCACGTTGTAGCTGAGGTAATTAAGCGGACCATAGTACGAGTAGGTCTCCGTCCTCCCGTCGACGACGTAGTGCTCTGCGAAGAAGTGCCCTGCAGTGGGATGGATGCTTCCGGCTAAAAATGTCGACATGAAAAAGTACAGCAGTACACCGGGTCCAAATACCCGTGCCATCGTCAGGTCGAAAAGCAGCTGCGCAGTCCAGTTGCATAAAAGCCACCGGTCGCATGCTATAAGACCAGGCTTCACGAGCATTGGCCGGAAAGCGTATGCAATAATCTGGAAAAACACGAAGGCTGCCTTTCGCAGCGCATGGTCAGTGTATCCCAGTGAGGTTTTCGTTATGCACCAGCCCTCGAGCGCGGTGGGAATGTCGGTATCCATATCCTCTTCGCCCTGGTATCGGTGGTGTTGCATGTGATACGGCTTGAAGCTGATGCAGTAGGGAATGCCAATCGGAAGGTTCGCAGCCACTGCCAGGAGCTTGTTCGCGATCATGCTTCGCGACCCGAGGTTGTGCGAGAACTCGTGGATGGCCAGAAACAGAGAGTGGTTGGCGGTCGCCCCGACGATGTAGACAGCCGCGATGTATGCTGGCCACGACCACTCTCTTGTCGCCACGGCCATGCGCACCTGCAGCGCTATTGTGGCGAAAACGACCCACTTTGTCAGAGGCTCGGGCCCCATAAGCGCCTTGATCTCCGGGTGCTTTTCTAGGATAGCGTTCTTGCGCGCGGCGTGCGGCTCCTCTTGTGTGCTGTAAATAAAATGCTCGCGTCGCAAACATCGCCCCTCTGTTTTCCGCACGGCCATACAAAGTACCTCGCGAATGTACTGCGTGTGCCATTTTCAGGCGCTCGAGCAAGTCTATAGTTAAAACTTGCCGTTCCCGTATTCGGGTGGTACAGTCGAAGCTTGCAGCGCTGCAAGTCGGCCTTGCAGCGCTGCAAATCAGTCCCGCAACAATGTGAAGCAGTGTGTTTTACTTCGCCGCAGCGAGGATTCAGGCTGTACAGTCAAGCAACAATACGAAGCGGTGCGCTTCAATTCGCCGTAGCGAGAATTTCGGCCATGCATAAGTGGCTTGCAGCGCTGTAAATCAGCCACGCAACAATCCGAAGCGGTGCATTTAATTAAACCATTCCATAAATTAGACTAAACCGATTTTTTTTTTATTGGAAAAGTTCGACTCCGGGTTTTCGACCCGGGTTTTCGACCCCATCCAAGTTTTCCCAGGCACTAGTGTGGACCTTTCTAGCACTGAACTTTCTCTTCTTCTTAATCAAATTCAATTGAATTTGATTTAATTAATTATTAATACTAATAGTAACTAAAATTTGAATAAAATATAAAACACAAACCAGAGCAAATAATTAGAGAATGAAAATTAGAAAAGACGACGATGGGGAATGGGAAAGCATTGGATGTGGAGCGGGATTCATGATAATACCGTTTAATCAAAAAATACATTCATGCGGAAAGTCCCCAACCCAGGCAAAAGCATAGATAATGGGTGCTCGAGATTGACACTTGAGGCTTAGACGCAGCCCTGTAGTTGGCATGGAGGCGACGGACGAAGCAGCGGATGAGCTTTTGGGTGGATGGATCAACTCACTGACGGGTCATGCACACACTGCGAGCGCGCGCCTCCCGGACGATCTTTTTCCTAAGCTCACGGAGGATGAATGGAAGGATTACACACGCTATTGGGAAGACCGCTTGGTCGTCAGCGGCGCGGATATCCATGCTGGTAAATCCCCAGGGCGTGTTGAGAGAAAGTACGTGTCGATCTATGATCGACATCAGTGGAAAGACGCGTTTGTCGACGAAGGTCTAAAAGCGGAAGCACAGGCGCGCGACCGAGAGATCATGCATGTGCTCAGTGTCGTCTTCCGGGGTTCGGTGCCGTCCGCTTGCGGCTCGGCGGCTGAAGCCCTGTACGCTGTAGAGCGTTCGAGGAACTCGGGCGGGCGGAGTGCAATCATCGTGTCCATCGAGCGCGTTCAGAATAAAGAAGCGCTTGCTGACCACATCACATGGAAACGCCGCAACCCGGGCGGTATCGACAGCATGGTGCTGCACGGGACCGACATGGAGAGCGCGAATGCTATCTGCGAGAGCGGATTTCGTGCACGCTTCAACAAGCACGGACGTTCTTACTGGGGCATCGGCAACTACATGACCAATTCAGTGGAACTCGCGCTCGCATACGCCAGGCCGGAAGGACCCGTCGGCGCGGCCAGCGGCGCGGCTAGCCAGAGCCTCCATTCTCGAGCGCACATGTACAGCAGGTACCAACAGCACGTGGTTCTGGCCAGAATGGCGCATGGTCCGGTTGAAGTGTTGGGTGTCCGGGACGCCAAGGTGCTGCGCAACGACAAGGGCAGGGTTGCTACGCTCTACACCAACAACCCAGACGCCAACGGGAAATTTACCGTGCTGTGCGCGCCGGATGATGCACAGCTTCTCGTGCAATACCATTTGATTATCATGTATAAGATCCACGAGATCACACACTGGGCGCAGTTGCCAGGAGAACTATGGGTCTCTCAATACAAGCCGTTGCTTCTGACGCGGTGGCGCTTGCACCAGGTGATCAAAGTGGTGCTCGAGGACGCCGAGCAGCAGCAGGGCAAGGAGGCCATGAGCATCATCCAAGCCAAGTTGTGCGAGCTCGAGTGCAACTGGGAGGCCATGCTTCCGGTGCTCCATGACATGGTGAGGACTGACAGCGCTCGCGAACAGCCCAGGCTCAGGATGCCCAACGGGACTCGGGTTGACCAGGAGCTGGATGACATTGTCTCGTCTCTCGCGCTGCTTGTGCAGAGGGCGGCATGGATACAGGATGACAGTAAGCTCATCTTCAAGAAGATGAGCGGCGCCGATCCTCGTTTTGAGAACTTGCAGAGCAGAGTGCACGTCGGACTCCCGACAGAAAGGAAGGAACTCGACGCGTTGGCAAAGATGGCGGAGGCGCTCGAGGTCGCTGCACTACCAAACGCGAAGGTCGAGGCTGCAGCGGCTGGTGCTGCCGCCGGGAGCGCGACTCTGTCAAATGTTGTCCATAACGTCCCAAAGCTCAGGACACCGAGGGTGTCGGCGCAGCAGGAGTCGAAGAAATTGCAGCTGTGGGCCAATCTGCGCGAGGGCGACGAGGTGCGCATCGGCAACACCTGGAGAGGGTTCGACCGCTTCGTGGGTATAAAAGGCTGGATCAGCGCGATCTGGAAACCGCCAAACTTTCAGGCAGTCGAGTTTCTCGTGAGGATTGAAGGCGTGTCGTCGGACGAGGCGCTGAAGCAAATTCTCATGAAGCCACCCAACCAGAAGGGCATTTCCTATCAAGATGCGGAGCAGGAGAAACTAGGCGAGCCCGTCTTGCGTTGCAAGTCCGGCAATTTTTCGAACCTGGACTTTAAAGACGGCGCCTGGGTCATGCCGCGCTACATTGGGTACGAGGCGGGCGACGACGTCGTGATCAAGAATTCGTGGTTTGGACTCGCGGCGCTCGTGAACAAACGCGGGCGCGTCGTCGACATCCGACGGACCGAGCACCTCGATTACTACAGTGGCGACGGCAAAGGGCACCACAACAGTATTTTCTTCCTGGTGCTGCTCGAAGCAGACGACGAGGCGACCGCCGCGCTACTGAGACAGAACAGAATGAACAACAACCCTTGCGCGTGTTTTGCATGGAAGCGGGCCGAGGAAAAGGTGTGGGGTCGGCCGTTGCTTCTCTGTGAGTGCGCGCACATCGAGAAGGTATGCAAAAATGCCAGCGCAGCGGTCGCTGTCTTAAGCAGTGAAGCGGCCGCCGCCGCGACGCTCGTGGCGCTTGCTTCGGCGTCGATTGGCGCCGCTAAGCGCAGTGGCGTCGCGGGCGGTGTGTTTGGAGCCGCAAAGAAGCAGAAGAAGTAGATAGGGCTGTGTATTAAAAATTTGATATTAAATGCTCTGGTAATCCTCCGTGCCGGCTGCAGTCTCGAGATGCGCGCCCGCGCGCTTTGTCCCCGTACATCTTACAAATCCACTGCTTGCGCGGCACCCTCGCCCTCTTGTGTCTGCACAGGCCCTTGTACTTGTTTTTTTTTCAAAACCGCAATCTGTTTTTAGACGTTGCGAAGTCCGCGCAACAATTCGAAGCGGTGTTTTTTTCCAATAAGTTGGCGTTTTTAGATTTCGCGAAGTCCCCGCAACAATTCAAAGCGGTGTTTTTTTCCAATAAGTTGGCGTTTTTAGATTTCGCGAAGTCCCCGCAACAATTCAAAGCGGTGTTTATTTCCAA
>Ga0194129_10005364_pt1 | contig 16401 bp, 21 predicted proteins | sample TA2KigCa35mmetaG_FD_150862 | JGI IMG/M metagenome (GOLD analysis project Ga0194129, IMG submission 150862) | Freshwater microbial communities from Lake Tanganyika, Tanzania - TA2015038 Kigoma Deep Cast 35m | ecosystem: Environmental > Aquatic > Freshwater > Lake | place: Tanzania: Lake... | reverse complement strand
CATCATTGTACGAAACTCCAACTCATTGAAAACATCCTTGAGTTTTTCCTCATCGGGCGATTTTAATATGAGTTCTTCCGGGTGCAAATCCAAGGGAACCGAGGTGTTGATGGTGGCCAGTCGTTTGCTCATCAGGGCTTGTTCGCGGTTGTTTTCGAACTTTTCCTTTATCGCACCCTTGAGCTGGTCAGTATTCGCCAGAATTTTTTCTATGCTGCCAAACTCCTGAATGAGTTTTTTGGCGGTTTTTTCGCCCACCCCGGGAACCCCGGGGATATTGTCGACGGCATCGCCCCAAAGCCCGAGAATATCAATAACCTGACCAACCCGTTCTACTTCCCATTTTTTTAGCACTTCAGGCACGCCCAGCACTTCGTCGGGATTGCCCATGCGGCCGGGTTTGTAGATAAACACATGCTCGCCTACCAGTTGCCCGAAATCTTTGTCGGGGGTCATCATAAACACATCAAAATTCCGGTCAGCAGCCTGCAGGGCAAACGTGCCGATGATGTCATCTGCTTCATATCCGTCGTGGGTAATCACAGGGATATTGAACCCTTCGATGATGCGCTGTATATAGGGCAGGCTGAGCCTCAAGTCTTCGGGCATTTCTTCGCGGTGCGCCTTATAATTTTCATATTCAATGTGCCGGTCTGTGGGTTTGTCGGTATCAAAAACCACGCCGATGTGGGTGGGTTTTTGCTTGTTTAGCACATCCAGCAGGGTGTTGGTAAAACCAAACATAGCGCTGGCATTGAGACCTGTGCTGGTAATGCGCGGGTTTTGGTTAAAGGCAAAAAAGGCCCGGTAAATCAGGGCCATGCCGTCTAAGAGAAAAAGTTTCTTTTCTGCCATGCAAATTCGAAGGGTAAAGATAGTGAAGAAATGGCCTCGACGATACTCTTGTTAAGGCTGTGGCGGAGCAAAAACCCTAATCCAGTCCACCTCCAGTGACACCGGAAGACGGCTGTTATCGATATACTGCAGATAGCGATGATCAACAGCATTGTTCACCACAAGATACATGGGCTCACGGTAAAACTGCCGCATCCATTTGTTCATGCGAATGCTGCGCACAGGCACGCCGTCGGTGTAGAAAACCACCCGGTCAGGCGTCCAAAGACAGGCATAAATATGATAGGTCGAATCTGTATCCTTTCCGAGGTTTACCGCCTTCATTACATGTGTTTTAGTGCGTGTCTCAATTTTGCCGAAGTGCAGGGTCATGGTTTGGCGGTGTATGGTTTTTCCCGTGCTTTTGCCATACATCTCATAAATATCAATTTCCGGCGGCCAGTTGTTTTTCCCGGTAAGCCAGAATGCCGGCCAGGTGGCGGGTCCCGTTGGATTTTTGCTGCGAATGGCAAAAAAACCATACTGAAAGGTGCGGGAATTGGCCGTGTTTATTAGGCCGGTGCCATACGGAATAGTAATACCGGTGTCGCCCGACGGAAATTTTCGCGGAGCGTAGTGGTTTTGCAAAAACAGCACTCCGTTTTTTACAAACACCTCGCTGTCGCCGTAGTACTGGTGGGGTTGTTGGCCATGATATCGACCCCAGGGTTGTCCAATCTGCCAGATAACGGTGTTTAACGAATCAAATTCATCAGCAAAAATTGGTGTGAATTCCAGCGCTTCGTCTGGCAACTGTAGCTTTTCCATATTCTTTTCTGACTGACGATAATGCCCGCTGCCTGGGGTGTTTGCCATGTCTAAACTGCGCTTGAGCATCAATCCGGCCTTACCTCTTGCATAGCCATTTCGGGTGCTGTCCAGGGGGCTTTGCCCATAAATGGGTAAAACCCCCAACAGACAAAAAAGAAGCAGAAGACAGACAAAGCGCATGCTTTTACAAAGATAGCCCCAAAGTGGCCTTTAACGGGTTACCTTTGAAACCGGTAATAAAGATGTCATTTAGAGCAGGTTTTGTCAGCATCATCGGAATGCCCAATGCGGGTAAAAGCACGCTACACAATGCGCTGATGGGAGATAAACTGGCGATAGTAAATCCAAAAGCACAAACCACCCGCCACCGCATTCTGGGCATAAAAACCGGTGAAAACGCGCAGGTCATTTATTCAGATACCCCGGGTATTTTGCGCAAGGCCAGCTATAAAATGCACGAAAAAATGATGGCGGCCGTGCACGAATCCATAGACGACAGCGACGTCCTTATCCTATTACTGGATGTAAGGGCCACGGATATTCCGGAAGAATTGCTGCGCCGTTTTGAAAAATCTTCGGCCAAAAAAATTGTAGCCATCAACAAGATTGATACGGTAAAACAGGATCAACTGGAAGCTGTGATGCTTAAGGTGGCCGGTGTATTCAAAGCCGATGCTTTTATGCTGCTGTCGGCCCTCAATAATTTTCAGCTCGACAAACTGGAAACGGAAGTGATTTCCTATTTGCCCGAACACCCTGCATATTTCCCTGAAGACCAGATTACCGACCGTTCGGAACGTTTTTTTGTGAATGAAATTATTCGCAACCACGCACTAAAACTGTATGAGGATGAGGTCCCCTACAGCCTGGAGGTTACCACCTTGTTTTTCAAAGAAGAAAAAAAAATTATTCGTCTTTCCTGCGAACTGGTAGTGGAGCGCGATAGCCAAAAGCGGATTATCATTGGAAATAAAGGGGAAGCTATAAAACGTTTGGGGACCAATGCCCGTAAGGACCTTGAAGCATTTTTCGGTAAGCACATTTTTGTAGAATTATTTGTGAAGGTGCGTGAAGACTGGAGAAACAGCAAAAACATGCTGAAACAGTTTGGCTACGATCTGGATTAACCTTTGCTAAAGCTGATTTTTGGGGCCCTCCATCTCATTTGTTGTATCTTTGCAGCATCGTTCTATGATTTCAAGGAGGTTGGTTAGAATAAAGACGCTGCAAGCTTTGTATGCGGCGCAGCAGGGTGGTGATTCAGCCAAGGCACAGTGCAGACAAGGTTTACTATCCTCTCTCATGGCCACCTACGATGTGTATGTGTTTTTGCTGGAGCTGCCCCATTATTTAAACGAATATTTACTGAGTAAACAGGAAATAGAAGTAAAAAAATTCTACCCTGATAAAGAAAAAATTCGCAGACTTGGCCTGCTGAATAACAATTCCCTGGCTAAAAGTATTTACGACAATACACTTAAGCACAAACGCCGCTATTTCATGGCAAATTGGTCGGAGTTTGATGAATCGTTTCCCGCTATCACCGATTGGTTATTTCTTCAGGATTTTACCACGGACTATTGTGTTTTCGACGCACCGGTTTCGGCACTGCAGCAAACTTTTCTTCAGGAATTTTACCGCTACCTGCTGGGCGAATGCGAGCCTTTCTATCTGTTTATGCAGGAAGCTTACAGCGCATGGGATGATGATGAATACACCCTGGACCGCGAACTTGAAAAAATGTTTGCCGCCAGCCCCGAAACCATTACACTGGGAACCCCTTATTCCAAAGACGATGATGAGGTAAAAATGGCGCTTACACTTTTCGATCTTGTTGTGGTAAACAGCGAAAACTATGAGGAATATGTGAGAACAGTGACCGAAAACTGGGATCCGGGGCGCATTGCTATTATTGATTTGCTTTGCTTGAAGCTTGCCCTTGCAGAATTTACCTCGTTCCCCCATGTTCCCCTGAAAGTCACCATTAATGAGTACCTTGATATAGTGAGGGAATACAGCACCCCTAACAGCGGAAGATTTTTAAACGGGGTACTGGACAAGTTGCGCGTTTCACTTGCAGACAGTGGTGTTATTGTCAAATCAGGCAGGGGTTTGCGGGATAAATAAACTTAGTATATTTGCAATATGCAACACCGACTCCTGATATTTTTTTCACTATTGTCCATGGGGTTTTTGGCTGCCTGCGGCGACAATAAAGCAACTGTATCTGCAGATAAAATAGCGAATGAGGCCACCGCAGACAACCCCAAGCCAGAAAACAACGGGCCCAAAGGAACACCTTTCTTTATGGATACTGTATATAATTTCAACAAGGTGACCTCAGGAATGCAATTAAAGCACCGCTACAAATTTAAAAATGTGGGCTCTGGCGATTTATTGATCCGAAATTGTCAGGCGGCTTGTGGTTGTACCACGCCAGGCTGGACCAAAGAGGTTATTAAACCCGGTGGGGAGGGTTTTGTGGATGCAACCTTCAACTCTACCGGCCGCGGTGCAAAAGAAGGTCTTGAAAACGAAAAATCTATCACAGTGGAGTTTGAAAACTCAACCATAGAAACCGTTTTGCTGAAATTCAAGGCTACGGTGTTTTCTACCCCTGAGGAAAACGAAGAATACGAACAAAACAATCATTAATAGATATGTTATTTCAATTGTTACAAACCCCCACCGCCGGACAACCCTTTGGTGGAATATTGCCCATGCTGCTGATTATGGTGGTGTTTTTCTTTTTTATGATCTGGCCCCAGATGCGCAAGCAGAAAAAGGCCAAAGCCTATCTGTCAGTGCTTAAAAAGGGTGACCATGTGGTTACCACGGGCGGTTTTCATGCAAAAATTTCGCAAATCACCGATACGCATTTTATCCTTGAACTTGAAGAGGGTAAGATAAAAGCTGAAAAAACGGCTGTCAGTATGGAAATGACCATGGTGGCATATCCTAAGGCGAAAGCATAATACCTTGCTGCGCGTTGGCATCACCGGTGGTATAGGCAGTGGCAAAACCGCTGTTTGCCGTGTGTTTGAAACACTGGGGGTGATTTTGTATTATGCCGATGCTGAAGTCAAACGCCTTTACAGCGAAAACAGCGATCTCAAATCCAAACTCCATAGTGCTTACGGCCCATCCGTACTAGAAAACGGCGAAATCAATAAAGTTTTTTTAAGGAAGGTTGCCTTTGGAAGTGCGGAAGCTTCCCAAAAACTCAACAACCTTGTGCATCCTTTTGTGTTGGAACATTACGAAAAATGGTGCGAAGCACATAAAAAGCAAGCATACACATTGAAAGAAGCAGCCATACTTTTTGAAAGCGGCAGTTACAGGCGTGTTCAAAAAGCCATTGGTGTGGTGGCACCAGTGGAATTGCGCATTGAGCGGGTTATGCGCCGCGATAACTGCTCGCGAGAAGATGTATTACGGCGCATGCAAAAACAGATGCCTCAAGATGAATTAGCGGCAAAGTGTCACTATCTTGTTCAAAACGATGAAAACCACAGCATCGTTGAACAGGTGCGAAGCTTACACAAAAAATTGCTTGCAGATTCAGCAATGACATGGCCTTGTATGGCATAAAAAACCCGCCTTGAGCGGTTTTTTTATTTTATCTGTTTTTAATCAATGAAATATTTTACGTCTTCAATTTTCCCGTTGGTCACATTAAAGCCGGCACCACCGGTGTTGGAAACCATATTGAAGTTGAAGCTGCCTGAGAATTTTTTGGTATCATTATCCCATTTTGTAATGGTAAAGTTGTAACTGGTTGTATACATCAGGAAGGCCTGAAAAAGGGCCGTTTCGTCAAATTTAGGCAGATAAAACATGCCGCCTTCGAATGAGGTGGTACCTTTATAGGTCCCAACCCTGCCGGGGGTAAGGGTCAACTGGGCCAACACAACTGATGTGTCTGAAAAATTGGTGGAGACAAATGTCATGGTGTCGCCCGACATGTAAGCTTCGCTGCCGGGAAAACTATCAAGGCCGGTGTAGGTTCCTGTTTTGCCGCTGGTCCAGGTTTTTCCGTTAACGCTACAGGTGGTAAGTCCCGCGTTGGCCGACGGCGTTGGAGTTGTGTTTTTGTCATCTTCCTTTTTGCAGGAAGTAGTCATCAGGAGTGCAGTGGCACCCAGAAAAAATAGTTTGGTGATATTTTTCATATACTTGCCTTATTGTTTGTTATATCGATTGGTTGAACTTTACCCCCAATTATTTTCCCGGAAAACTGGGTTTTCTTTTGTTGAGAAAAGCGTCTGTGCCTTCTTTAAAGTCCTCGGTAACAAAGGCTTCGCCGAATTCGTAAATCTCGCGCTGCATGCCGTTTACATTGGGACGGAAAAAGTCATTTACGCATTTAATAACCTTACCTACCGCAACCGGGCTTTTAGTGCTGATTTTTGCCAGAATTTCGCGGCATTTGGGCAATAACTCCTCAAGCGAAACCACTTGGTTTACCAGCCCAAGCTGCAGTGCGGTTTGCGCATCAAGGCTTTCGCCAGTAAGCAGCAGCTCAACCGCCTTGCCCTTACCCACAAGTTGTATCATGCGCTGTGTGCCGCCATAGCCGGGAGGAACGCCCAAGTTGACTTCGGGTTGTCCGAATTTGGCGTTTTCTGAAGCTATGCGCATGTGGCAGCACATGGCGAGTTCACAACCACCGCCAAGCGCAAAGCCATTCACGGCAGCTATCACGGGTTTTTCGCTGTTTTCAATGGTGTTCATCACATCATGCCCATCGGCGCTCATACGGGTAGCCTGGTCTTCTGTAAAATGAGCAAACTCGCTGATGTCGGCACCCGCAGCAAATGCTTTGGAGCCGGAACCGGTCAGGATAATTCCCTTAACGGCCTCATCTGACCGGGCTTCCACCACTGCCATACGAATTTCCTGAAGAGTTTTTAAGGTAAGTGCATTGAGTTTGCTCTCCCGGTTAAGGGTAATGGTAAGAACCCCTTCGTCTGTTTGGGTAAGGATGTTCTCGTATGTGGCAATCGTGTCCATGGAAGGTTAAAAAGGTCTGTTTTGTTTTACCCACTGGGTGATATAGTCAACGATAGCGGCCATTTCGGTTCCAGGGGGAAATAATTTGGCTACGCCCAGTTTGTTTAGATCTTCGGCGTCTTTATCTGGAATAATGCCACCGCCGGTTAGCAACACATCATTCATGCCCGCCTGCTTCATCAGTTCCAGTACTTTTGGAAAAACCGTGTTGTGTGCACCGGAAAGAATGCTGATACCAATGGCATCCACATCTTCCTGGAGGGCCGCCTGCACCAGCATTTCGGGGGTTTGCCTTAGCCCGGTATAAATTACCTCCATGCCTGCATCCCTAAGGGCGGAAGCTATCACCTTGGCGCCGCGGTCGTGGCCGTCCAGACCTGCCTTGGCTACCAGCACCCTGATGGGTCTTTGGGCGGTGTTTGGGTTCATTGACGGTGCAAAGTTCGTTAATATATTTTAATCCTGAACACGGGTTGCGTCAGAAAGAAATTTTATCAATTTTTGGGCTGTGTTCCACAAGTTCATCAACACCTTCAACGGATCCTGTTCAATAAAAACCTCAGGCTCCATGAGATGTTGAATGTAGAATTGCGTGTTGTATATTTCCTCGGGTAGTTTTTTTACTGAAGTATATTCAGCGGGAATCCTTTTTTGTTTTTCACCCAATATTTGACCAAAGGTGTTTTTAAACCCTTTTTCCGCCTTGATTTTCTCCCAGATTTCGGGGTTACAGGCAATATGCCGGCGTATCTGCAGCCTCTGTTCCTTTTCCGGCATATAAAAACCCGCATAAAAAGCACACTGTTCGGGGCCGGCCTCAAAATAAAAACCGTCGGGGCCAAGAGATTTTTTACCCACCAGGGATATAACCGCACTGCGGTTAAGTTTGTAAGGTGTTTTGTCTTTAGAAAACCGGATATCGCGGTTTATCCTGAATATACAATCCCCGGGGCGTATGGCAACCTCTGCGTTTTGATGTTTGGCAAAAGCCGAAAGCAAATCTGCCACCAGCATTTCAAATGGCTTCTTTACATCCTGTTCATAGCGGGAGCGGTTTTCGTCAAACCAGCTTTTTCGGTTGTTGGCAGAAAGTTCAATGAAAAACTCGAAAAAGTCGGGTTTTAAGCTGCTTTCAGGCATTGTGGCTGTTTTGAATGGTTCCGTTTTTAAATTCCGGCAACACGTTCAGGGTGTTGGTTTTCAGACAGGCCTCCAGATCTGATTCAATATGCAGACTTTTAAACCGATTCACATGGCTGGCTTTTTGCAGGTATGCGTGCAAATCGGATTCTGCTTTTTTGTAAAGATCAATCGCGGCAAGGGTGGCGTCGTCGGTAATGGTAAACCCCCCTGCCAACAAAGAAGCCACAGCACCAGCAAACACTGTGTCCTCTAAATTAAATTTGTCTTTCCAGCCGGCACAAAACAACAAAACGTCATGGTTGTCGGTTCTGAGTTTTTCTGTGAGGGTTTTTATGTTGAGAAAAGAGCCCACCCACACATGGTTGGCGGCACTGCTCATTTGCAGTGCGCGTGTGCCATTGGTGGTGGTTAATGCGATTTTTTGACCCAACACCCTTTCTTCGGTGTGGTCCTGTGGAGAATTTCCCAAGTCAAACCTTTTTACTGTTTTTCCATGTCTCTCTGCGGCGGCAATCCAGCCCTTCTGTTGCATGGCGGCAGCTTCTTCGGGTTTGGCTACTGGTAAAATTTCGCGAGCGCCATTGGCAAACGCCACACAAATGGTGGTAGTGGCCCGCAAAATATCGATAACGACTACGTTTTTATGCTCCAGATCCTCCTCATAAAGGTGAAACAAGGCGGGGCTCAGTATGGTTTCAATGCTGGGCATTATCCGGCGGCGTTTATACTCGACATGGCAATATTTTGCGGCTGGGTTGTATACAAAAGTACGGCATCAGCAGCTTTCGCGGTAGCCGCTTTAATAGTTTCCATTTCTTCTGGGTTCCACTTTCGCAACACAAACTCAGATTGCTGTCCCTTGGGAAAATCATTGCCTATACCAAAGCGAAGGCGGGCATAATATTTGGTGCCCAGTATTTCATTGATGCTTTTCAATCCTTTGTGGCCCCCGTAACCTCCGTTCAGGCGAAGCCGAAGTTTGCCTGTAGGTAGAGCGAGATCGTCCAGCAAGACCAGCAATTGGGATAATGGTAGTTTTTCTGCCACAAGCCAGTATGAAACGGCTTTGCCGCTAATGTTCATATAGGTGTTGGGTTTCAGCAGAATAATAGTTCTGCCCCTTGCGGATGCTTTGGCTACCCAACCATACCGCTGCTGGGACCACACTGCATTATGCCGTGCAGCAAATTCGTCAAGCACATCGAAGCCGATATTGTGTCGGGTGTGTTGATATTCCTCTCCTGGATTGCCCAGACCAACCACCAGAAATTTCATGCGGTCTGCTTAATGGTTCGGATAGTTGATGTGGTAGTTTTGGGGAAATACAATGTTGTACTCGCCCTGCTGATCCACCCAGTAGCTGGGGGCAATTTTTCTGTCGCGGAAAAATACATTAGGCTTCTTCCAGGTTTTCCCAAAACTTGATAAGTTGGGGCTTGTGTCCGTAAGTGGTTTTCAGATGAGCCCAGTTTTTGTTGTTGCGGTTGCAGGGAAACATACCAATGGGAATTTTGGCCTTGGGGCCCTGGTAGTTTTGAGAAAGAATGGTTACCCAGTAAATTTCGTCGATGAGGCTGTCGGTCATTGGCAAACAACCCACGCTGGCACAGCCCTCGTGAATGTAAATCTCGTTTCCTGGATTATTTTTATCGGCATATACAAGGTCACTTTCATTGGGGTACGCGACCTTCATGCTAAGACGGTAATTGCTGTGGGGGTTAAAACTTTCAATGTAATACAACCCTTCAGGTACCTGCAGATCACCGAGTCTTCTTTTGGGGCCCAAATCTCCGCTGCTTTGGCAAATAGGGTATGTTGTTATTTTTTTGTAGTTTTTACTGCTGCTATCGGTAGCCCAGAGTTCTAGCTGGTCTTCCATTTTGAAAGCGCACCAGTAAATATATTTGGGCGTTTCAGACAGTCCACTGTCGCGAAACATCTTGCGTATTCTTTCTTCTGTTTTCGCTTTGGCTGCTCGCACCCGTTCAAAATTCAACTGCTGTTCGGCTACCGATTGTGCCTGCAGGCTTGTTGTTGCTAAAATTACCACAAGGCCTGTTACAAGGGTTAATTTGCGCATGTTGATTGCAAATTTACAAAGATTGCACAGATTTTAGCGCCGGATATATTGCACTGCTTATCCCCAATAATCCACAAAGCACAGAAATAAAAATGAAATCTGTGGCTTTCAGCGCTACAGGATAAACGGCGGCAATAGTGCTTTGCGTGGTAATAACTCCAAATTTCTGCTGCAGCAGCACCATAATTAACCCCAGCAGCAAACCAGCAAACGTTCCGGCCATAGCCACAAGCAAGCCTTCTTTAAAAAACACAGATCGTATGCTTTTAATACGCATACCAATGTGGCTCAGCAGTTTAATGTCGCACTTTTTTTCCAGCACCAGCATACTCAATGAGCCTAACAGATTGAAGCTAATAAGCAGCAATACAAATGCCATTAATGAGAAAGAAACCCATTTTTCGGTGTTGAACATTTTATACACCGCCCTGTTTTGTTTATATCGGTCCAGAACAGTCATTTCAGAGCCTGTAATTTTTTGTATGTGTTCTTTGATTTGTAAGGCATCTGCACCCTGTTTGACTTTTAATTCTATTGCACTTGCCTGTCCCTCCCTTGCAAAAAGTTCCCGGGCAAATTGAATAGGTACCAGCAATAGTTTGTCGTCTTGTTCTTCGCCAGCCCTAATTACCGCAGAAACCCCAATATTGTCTTCATTCATTTCCATTTGGGCCACTCCCACACTTTCTCTGCGCGGCGCCATAATGGTGATGGTGTTGTTGCTGTTGTTGATGGACAGTTTATATATCAGTCCCTCTGCCAGCCAAGCAAAAGGAGTTCCGTCTTTGTTTTCAAACACCGGTGTTCCTGCTACCAACAAAGAATCTGTTTTTACCACCGAAGGCCAGGTTGTTTCCACCCCTTTCACGGTAGCCACCACCTGGTTGTCGCCATATTGCACAATAGCGTTTTCCTCCAGCACCAGCGCTGTTTTTTCCACGCCGTTTATTCTGGCTATGCCCTGCATTTTTTTGTCGTCAACACTGAAAACCTTACCTGATGCTGGCTGAACTTTTAGGTCTGGATAATAGTTTTCGTAGGTTTTAAAAATAATTCTCTCAAACCCGTTCAGCGCACTTAGCAAAACCAACAAGGCAAAGGATCCAACGGCGTAACCCAGCACAGATATGCCGGAAATAATATTTACTGCCGAGGTGTTTTTCCCCGAGAAAAAATAGCGGCGTGCTATAAACCGAGATAGATTCAATGGGTTGTTTAGCTTTTTTTTATAGACTCCAGCAACTGGTTGATTTTAGCAGCATATTCCTGGCTTTCGTCTTCATAAAAGCGCAGTTCAGGTACTTTTTTTACCTGGTTTTTTACTTTTTTGGCGATTTCCATGCGAATCTCGCGGGCATTGAGTTCAATAGCCTCAAGCACTTTGCCTTTTTGTGGGGTGTTGAAAAGGCTCAGGTATACTCTGGCAGAAGACAAATCCGGACTGACAGTAACGCCGGAAATGGTTACAAACTGCCCCGCGACCCATTCTTTGTGCTGAAGAAATATCTCTCCAAGGTCTTTTTGTAATTGTCTTGTGAATTTTTCCTGTCTGAGTCCCATAATACAAAGTTAAGGACTATCAAAAATTAGAGGCTTGTAAATATCAGAAATCTATTTCCCCTGTGCTTTTACAAAATACCCTATCGCCAGTTCATAGCTTTTCATACCCAGGCCACTGATAACGCCCAGGCATTTTCCCAGCAAAAGATCAGTATGGCGCTCGGGCTCACGGGAAAGTGGATTGCTCATGTGCACAGCAATAACAGATATGGGTATGGCGGCTACCGCATCGGCAATGGCAATGCTGGTGTGGGTATAGGCGCCGGCATTCAATACAACGCCTATGCAATTTGTGTCTTGTGCGACTTTTTGAAGTTCGTTGATGATTTCCCCCTCTACATTAGATTGATAATATTCAATGTGGGTGTTTGGGTGTTGGGCTTGAACGACTGGTAGCCACGTATCAAAGCTTTCTGTTCCATATATTTGGGGCTCACGTATGCCTGTGAGGTTCAGGTTGGGCCCGTTGATAACGAAAATCTTCATGCTGCAAAGCTATAACCCACGTTACCAATAAAAAAGGAGGTTAGATGTTTCTATGCTGTTTGATTTTATTGTCTTAGGTAGATGCCATCTGTCCAAAAGGTGGAATTAACACTACCTTTGTTTTTGGTTATGCCAAACACCCAAACGCGCGCTTTCGTTACCGGGGCTTCGGGATTTGTGGGTGCGCACCTGGTGTTTGCGTTGCTACAAAAAAACTATTTTGTTACAGCGCTGGTACGCAGCAAAAACAATCTTTCTGCTTTTTATGCGCTTTCTGCATTATATCCCGGGGCTGACACATCCCAAATCTCCTGGATAGAAGGCGATGTATTGGAACCCGAAACATGGATGGAACAGTTTGAAAACATCGTTGTGGTGTTTCATGCCGCGGCAGTGTTGTCATTCTCTCCCAAAGACAAGCAAACCATGATGGAAACTAATGTGCAGGGGACCACAAACGTGGTAAATGCCTGCCTGAAATACCACTGTAAACCGCTTGTTTATGTTTCTTCTGTGGCTGCGCTGGGGCGCGCAGAAGGACAAACAGAGGTAACCGAAAACACCACATGGAAAAACACTGGCCACAATACACATTATGCCATCAGCAAACACCTGGCAGAACAAGAGGTATGGCGGGGTAAGGAAGAGGGGTTGCCGGTGGTTGTGGTTTGTCCGGGTATCGTCATCGGCTCCTGGGCAAAACCAATAGGGTCGGGTAAAATACCTGCACTGGTGAAGAAAAAACTTCCTTTTTATCCTATCGGTGAGAATGGTTTTGTGGGGGTGCGTGATTTGGCGGCAATGATGATTGTGTTGTATGAGTCTCAATGTTATGGACTGCGTTTTCTTTGTGTGGCAGAAAACACAAGCTACAAAAATGTTTTAACCTGGTTTGCGGCGGGTTTTGGTGTTCCTCCGCCGCGCATCGGCATAAAAGGTTTATTGCTGCGTTTTTTCCTTGTTACGGCCCGTCTGTTTGAATGGTTGCACTTGCCTTTTCCATTTCCCTCGCAAGGCTTAAAAAGTACTTCGCTTAAAACACACTATACATCTGTTAGGAAACAACTGCTTTCTGGATTTGAATATACGACACTTAAAAAAAGTATTGATGAAATAGTTGCCTGAGGCAACGAACACTTTTGTTGGTTTGTTAAACAACTATGAAGGTGTCCTGTTTGTGTGCGCCTTTGGCTTGTTGTATGTTTTATTCTGTTTTTTCTATGTTGAGATTTGTGTTAAAATATGTGCTGTTCTTTTTGGGGGTGTTATTATGCTCCGCACTGTAAGCGCAACGCCCAAGGTTGTATCATATTATTACTGCTGGAAACTCCATGTTTTTGAGTGATTTGGGTGGACGCCCAACTATTGGCACAAACAGACCGCAGGATTTGAACATTCAGACTATGCGTTACAGCCTGGGGACTGGTTTAAAAATGTCTTTCAGTCCCTGTGTTGCTCTAAGGGCAAACCTTACATATGCAAGGGTTACGGGCAATGACAAATTCACACAGAACCGAGAGCGGGGTATGCGGAATCTAAATTTCTTTTTTCCTATTATAAACACCTCTTTGTTACTGGAGTTTTCTCCCGGCGAGTCCAAGCGTTTGTATATGTTTGCTGGTGCTGAGGTTTTTTATTACGAACCCAAAACATACCTGGGTAGCTCCAAATACCGCTCGCGCGATTATGGCACGGAAGGACAATATTTTATTCCCGGTAAAGCGCCTTACAGGCCTACAGCTGTTATTTTCCCATTTGAGCTGGGTTATAAAATTAAATAGCGTGGACCGGGTGGTGCTTCGTTTTCTATAGAATATGTGATGAACAAAAGCACCACAGATTATTTAGATGAAGTGAGCACCAATTATGTTGACAAAACCGCGCTGGCCAGCAGAAACGGGGTAGTAGCTGTTCGGTTGATGGACCGCAGCGTGTCTGATATTCTGGGTTTTAGTGGTCTGGGCGCCATTCGTGGTAATTCAAGAAACATGGATAATTTCTCTTTTTTGCAATTTGTTTATTCTTCACCGCTAAGCAAAGGAAGAGGGTCTGGATTTAGTGGCGAAAAACACCACCGTAAACCTAACGTGCGATGCCCGCGTTTTTAGAACAACTTGATTTCGTACTTTTGTGCTATGAAATGTGGTGTCGTAATTTTTCCAGGATCCAACTGCGATCAAGACCTAATGGTGGTGCTAAAATCCCTTACTGGTGAAGTGCCTGTGAAGCTCTGGCACCAAAACCCTTCACTTGAAGGATGCACCTATGTGTTTCTCCCTGGTGGTTTTTCTTATGGTGACTATTTAAGAAGTGGTGCTATTGCCAGGCTTTCGCCTGTAATGTGGGCTGTATCCGAACATGCCGCAAAAGGTGGTTTTGTAATGGGAATTTGCAATGGCTTTCAAATTTTGTGTGAAAGTGGACTACTGCCCGGCGCCCTGCTTAGAAACACCAACATGAAGTTTGTGTGTAAGAACGTTTCTTTAAAACCTAGTAATTTAAAAACCGCTGTTACATCCACACTTACAGAAAATAGTGTGCTTACTGTACCCATTGCCCATGGTGAAGGCCGCTTTTATGCCGACGAAAAAAACCTGGATGAGATTGAAAAAAATGGTCAGGTTATTTTCCGTTATTGTGACACGCAGGGAAACACCACTTCGGAAAGCAATCCCAATGGTTCATTGAATAATATAGCCGGTGTATGCAACGCCGGCTTCAATGTATTTGGTATGATGCCCCACCCAGAACGCTGCGCTTCCGAAAGTTTGTTTAACACAGACGGAAAAGCCTTATTTGGGTCTATTCTTTCCTTGGCCACCGCCTAATTTTTTATTTATCTCCGTTTTCTGTCATTTCATCGTTTTTTAAACAACTTTTTAAGGCTATGCTGTGTCTTTCTTGTATAATAAGTTATGGCCAATTTTGGTTATAATAAAAAAGGAGGGCAACATGAACACACAAACCCAAAAGGAATCGCAAACTGTGTTTGCACCCAAACGCCGTTCAGATAAAGGTCCTGTTCAAAAAGCAGCGAGGGCCTAAATACCACCTTCTTTCATGCGCTCAGTATTTTCTGCTACCTGTAGGGCATGAATAATTTCTTCTAGATCGCCATTCATCACCGCATTAAGGTTGTATACCGTAAGCCCTATTCTGTGGTCTGTTAGCCTGCTTTGGGGAAAATTATAGGTCCTGATTTTTGCGCTGCGGTCACCAGTGCTAACCATGGTTTTGCGGCGTTTTGCCACTTCCTCTATGCGCTTGTTGTATTCCACCTCATACAGGCGGGTTCTGAGCATATTCATGGCTTTTTCGCGGTTGCCTAGCTGGGTTCTTTCGGTCTGGCAAATCACCACAGTACCCGTGGGAATGTGGGTGAGCATTACCTTAGTTTCTACTTTGTTTACATTCTGACCGCCGGCACCGCCGCTTCGGGCAGTTTCCATTTTTACATCTGCTTCGCGCAGTTCAAAATCAAATTCTTCGGCTTTGGGTATTACTGCTACTGTGGCGGCACTGGTGTGAACACGTCCCTGGTTTTCGGTAGCAGGAACGCGCTGTACGCGGTGCACTCCGCTTTCGTATTTTAAAATACCATACGCGTCTTCGGCATCCACCTCGAGGATGATTTTGTTGTAACCACCCATACTGCCTTCTATAGCATCTACTACTGCCACCGCCCATCCCTTCTGATCGCAATGACGCTGATACATGCGGGCTAGATCGCCGGCAAAAAGCGACGCTTCATCACCCCCTGTTCCAGAGCGTATTTCTATCACTGCTTTTTTGGCATCCTCAGGATCCTGTGGCAGCAGCATCAAGCGAATGGTTTCTTCTAGCCTTGGCATTTCCTGTTCTATTTCTTCGGCACTTTCCTTGGCTAGGTCGCGCAGGTCTTTATCTTTTTTATTTTTGAGAATTTCCCTAGCCTCCTGTAGTTCGTTGATGTATTTTTTATACTGGTGATATGCGGCTGATATTGGTTGAAGGGTTTTGTATTCTTTGTTTAGTTGGGTAAACCGTTTTCTGTCTGAAACAACCTCTGGGCTGCTCAGCAGTTGTTCCACTTCAAGAAATCGGGCGTGTAGGGCTTCTAGTTTGTCTAGCATCAGCGAGTGTATAAAAATTAATCTTGATTAAGTTTCTGTCAACCAATAATTTCCGCACGTTGCTGGCAATGTGCTTTGTGGTTTGTTTTCTGTTTTTTGCCGCACCATGCCGCCGTTGGCCCTGTAAAGCCCGCCGGGTTTACTGTTGTTTTGAGACAACAGAGAAATGGTTGTGGTAGTGTTTGGGTTGTTGTCTGTAATCAACAACATGCCGCTGTTATGAAAGAATAACATAGGTTCCATAGGGTTGTCACCATCTGATATAGCCCTTTCACCACAGTGAACTAGAGAGTAACATATACTGGTGTTTTGTGGGTTTGTTTACACCACCGGGAAAACAAA
>Ga0194129_10005363_pt1 | contig 16401 bp, 8 predicted proteins | sample TA2KigCa35mmetaG_FD_150862 | JGI IMG/M metagenome (GOLD analysis project Ga0194129, IMG submission 150862) | Freshwater microbial communities from Lake Tanganyika, Tanzania - TA2015038 Kigoma Deep Cast 35m | ecosystem: Environmental > Aquatic > Freshwater > Lake | place: Tanzania: Lake... | reverse complement strand
ACAGGTGAGTTTACGTATCAGAGTTCTCAACCAAGCATCGCAAGTGTATCCGGCAACACTGTAAGTGTTATACAGGCTGGAACGGTTACAATCACTGCAACCCAAGCTGAAACTGCAAATTATACTGCTACTACTACAACTGCAACATTTACAATTAGTAAAGCATCACCCACGATCACAAATTTTACCATTGCAAACCAGACATATTCAAGCGGAGGGACTTTTGTATTGAATCCGCCAACGTCCAATAACTCAGGTGCGTTTACGTATCAGAGTTCTCAACCTAGCATCGCAAGTGTATCAGGTTCCAATGTGACAATTTTACAGACTGGTACGGTTACAATCACTGCAACCCAATCTGAAACTACAAATTATACTTCTGGTAGTAGAACTGCTACATTCACAATTAATAAAGCAGCACCCACGATCACAAATTTTATCATTCCAAGTCGGATATATATGAGTGATGACACTTTTGTATTGAATCCGCCAACGTCCAATAGCTCAGGCTCATTTACGTATGCTAGTGTTAATTCAAACATTGCGAGTGTATCCGGTTCTACTGTAATTATTCTACAGATTGGTACGGTTACAATCACGGCAACCCAAGCCGAAACTGCAAATTATACTTCTGGTAGTGTAAGTGCCTCTTTGGTTATAAATAATATTAATGCTGTAACTGATATACCTTCTAGAATAGATGGAGTTGTATACTTGAGTGATTGTACTCTATTATATAATACACTTGGAGCTCCAGCACGGATTACTACATTAAGAACAACCCCATTTAATAATGGTGTTCGAATAGTATGGAATCCACCCGAAAATGCATCCAAAGTCATCATTGATACGTATGTTATTCGATATAAGTTAACTGGCGCGCCATTGAGTCAAACGATCGGTGAAGTGATTACTCCTTTTACTACCGCAGATGTACTTGGTTTATCAAATGGGATTTCTTACGATTTATGGGTCGTTGCAAAAAATCATTTTGGCGAAGGTCCGTATTCACCGGCAGTTAGTATCCTTCCTGGTTCTGTGCCATCACCATCCCAATTTATACGCCGCACGTATCATTCAACGAGTGTCGGTAATGGAATCGGATTAGACCCTAGTACTTCTCAAAAGATCGGTATAGAATTTACGCCCCCAGTCTCGAATAATGGCGCGCGCCCTCTTGTTCTTACATTGAAATATAGCTGGGTGAGCAGTATTGATGGATACGGCGGGAGCGGCGGGAGCGGCGGGAGCACCGATCTTTCGTTTGTAACCACCGAAACCTTTCCGGACAACCAAATCATGTTAGATGCATCAAATGCACTCGCGATCCGGACAACTCCAGTAAAAGGAAACTATTTTCGAAGAGAAATTATACCGCCTTTTTATTCTATCATAACCGGGAATTATAGGTTTGAAGTATTTACAAATAACCTTTATGGTATCTCGAGAGGTCCAGATATCTCGTTTGTTATACCAATCTATTCACCCAACGATGCGAATGTAGTAAGCGCGATGATTCCTCGCGTTGTTTCGCCAACATTCGCATCATACCCAGATCCAAATACTGCGGGTATTATCAGTGTTACTGCAAGCGATTCAAGTTTCCGATTTCGATGGAAACAATATCGAGGTACGGGGTTTGGAAGCACAGGACCCAACGCATATGAAGGCTGGGTGTATCGTATTCAATACACCGATGATAAAAATTATTGGTATTTTCCGCCGTCTTCTGGGTCCTTGACAAGATACTTAGAATATACTGTTCCATATAATAGAACAAGCCCAGGTTCCAATAGTGAAAATTTTGAATATTTTCTAGATATCAACCATAACATAAAGAATGGAACACAATACTATTTTAGATATTCCGTTGTTAATGCGCTCGGAGATTCAAGTGAATATACGCAAATTACAGATACCAATTTGGCAGTTGTTGGCGGTACACCTGGAAAAGCACCTCAGCCACCACAGATTTTTAACGCGGCAGTAGATGATCGTTTGGTTCGTCTATTCTTTGGATGGGTAGTGAATCCGCCGTCTACTGAATTAAGCGGTGGTCCTCCTATCATAGATTATCGTATCGAGAGATATATCGTAACCCGTAATGGTAGTTCAATATCTGTAACATCCACGCCAAACGCAGTATTCAACAATCTTATTGGACCCTATCACGAAGATACATTAGATATTCGTGTAAATGGAACGGAGTATCTTTATAAAATATACTCGCGAACTGCATACGGATTATCTACAAACTCTCGTTCAGTAACAGCGATTCCTTCGCGAAAAAGCGATGTTGTTTACAATGTGACTTCATCTGTCGATACATCACAGATCACGTTATATTGGTTTCCACCAAATGTCATCGAGCCAGGTGTGCCAATTGTCCAGTATTATATCGAATACCGGATATTTGATTTGAGCTTTGTAAGCCAGATACCCGCAGGTAATATTATTGGAACATTCAATTTGCCTACGATTACAAATACGATTCAAGATATGAATTCGATATTGGTAGATGATATTCTTTGGTCTGTAATGAAAACCCCTGTAAAATATGAGTATACAAATAGTACAGGGCTTTTTCATACGCTTCGTAACTTGGAAAATAATAAACCATATCTTATTCGTATTGCTGCGGTGACACAAGATAAGGCGCGTAGAAATCTAATTGGTGTAATCAATGTTATTGGTAATAACAGTCCGTATTTATCACGTCCGACCATCATCGGTAAAGTACCTGAACGTCTCGTTGGAGTTCAATATACAGTCGGTGTTGCGAGTATTATCATATCATGGACGAGTGCAAACGTCGGAAATACTGAATCGATTCTACGTTTTGTTGTTGACTATCGTATCGTTGGGTCCGGTTCAGGGTATTTAACGCAAACATTCGAGTATATCAATAGTTTAACATTCAATAATGGTGTGGATCTTGCGCGATTTACTGTGAATGTTACGGATCTTGAAGTCAATGTGCCATCGCGACCACTTACAAATACGAATAGTTATGAAATGGTGATTTATGCCGAAAATGCAGTAGGTTATACAAACACGGCAGATCGAATCAACTTGCATACTGATTTACAATTCAAAGATGTTTATGAAAATTTGGAACTTCCACGGTTGGTTCGTCCTACAACAGTTCCATCGATTATTGCAGAAATGCGGTAGTAACTGTGGTTTTACAATATTATAAATATGTATATACATGGCAACGCTGATTCCACCGGTGTTATCAAATTTCGTGGTGATACCACGAGTATTTGGTTCGCCACCTTTCGATTTGACGAATCCGATATCATCAAATACAAGTACATTTTCAACCTTTACATTTACTACCGATGCTTCTGGATTGGAAGTGATATCTATATCCGGACGAACGGTCACCATTATAAAATCAGGGAATGCCACGATTACCGCAACACAGTCTCCATCTTTTGGTTTTTCATCTGGTTCAATTAGCGCTTTGTTCACTGTAAATGTTGCAACACCAACATTATCGAATTTCGTGATTCCTCAAAAGTCGTTTGCCGATATTTCATTTGTTTTGACGAACCCAACTTCAAATAGTCCTGGTCATGTATCATTTCGTAGTCTAACTACTGATATTATAACTGTAAATGGGCAAATTGCGACTATAAAACGTGTTGGTCGCGCACGTATTGAAGCAACAAAATTCCCGACATCAAACTACGGGTCTGCGAGTATTATTGCTGAATTCGATGTCTTAACAAGTATTGTTACAGTTGGTGTACAAAACCAGATTGACTTGTCGTGGAATCAACCAACCAATAATGGCGCAACAATCAAGAATTACTTTTTCTACATTCAAGAACGAGTAAGTCGATTGACGCCTGCTCCATATATTGATAAAGTAATGGAAACCGAAACACCAACTACAAGCTATTATTATTCATACGCGCTTCCGGTTACATATTATTCACCAGTGTTGTCCGCGACGGGTCTTCCAACAGGGATTGATATCAACGCATCTGGTGTATTTTTTAACTTGACTACTTCACTCACGACAACTGAAAAAAATCATATTGACTTAGGATATTATGGTGAAATCGAAATATCATGGGTATACCACGATGATCGACCGATTCAGGAGTTGGTACCTAGTGGTGCACTCACTGTATTCACACTTTCATTGTATAAAGAAGCGAGCACCACTGCTGGCGATAAACGTATCGATTTAATACGAAGTGTTGAGCGTGTATATGATTCAAACACGAACTGTCTTGGACCACGACCTCAAAATAACAATAAAACAATGACCGATATCTATACGATATCATTTGATTCAACCGCTGACCGTGCCTTGAAATATTTAAAAGCGAGCGATATTATATCCGGTAGATTGAAAGTGTCGAGTCTTACATATTCACCCGCTTCTGCACCAGATACAACACTCGACTACAGTATTATTTTGAAAGGAATTCGTATCATTCCATATCGTCGCGAAATGACGAGAGAGTTCACGTCACTCGGATTTGGCGCTGGAAATGCAAATACCGGTGTAGGATTCTCCGTGTCTACTGTAAACGCCGCTTCTACTGGTATATTATATCACATGCCAAAAATGACACGATCATTATCAGATTACAACCAGGCAAAGTTTACGTTTTCATGGAATTATGCTGCAAATATTAGTCGTCTTACTACCGATATTGCGAGTTTACCTGTAACTGGTGGTGCGATATCAAACTTGGATATTCCATTTCAGTTACGGATCCGTTGTTATTCACGACCATATTCACGACCATTGTCGACGGTCACACTTGATCAATACAATACTACGAATGTCGCAAGTTTTTTGACAAATCTCACCGATTCACGGTATTATACGCGTTTGTTATACGATGTTATTTTGACTACAAGCGCAACGTATTCGCAAATTGTAAATGGAACAACCGTTACACGAACATTCGATATTTCAGGAGCGAGCGGTTTTCCTTCCTACTCAGGGTCGGGCTTGGATACTTCACATACACAGTTCATTTTTCTCTTTCAACTCACAATGACGGATGCAAGTTATAACGCATATTTTCAGTCGATTACTACTGAGACAGATGCGTTTCGTGTAAAAATGTTATCACAAACTTTCACTCCTCGCCAAGAATATCGTTTTGGTAGCCCAGACCCTACATTAGAGTCGTCGAATGCGCCTTCAAGTTTGACAAATACATTGTATAATCTCAGCGATCCTTATACCGATATTCGTTCCAATTATCAGTTTTTCAATTTGACCAATGGTATATTTTATTCTTTTCAAATCGCATCAAATAATCGGTTTGGCACAAGTGCCTTTTCAGAGTCGTTTACGCGACGTTGTGGTTCAGTTCCAAATCAGATTGTAAATTCAAAAGATGCAAACGGTAGAGATACATTAGTGATCGAGTCTGAGAAAACAACGAGTCAAGTAAATCTTTACTGGTTAAAACCGGCATTCTCTGGATATGAAATCAAGTATTTTGTAATACAAATGAATATTGACCCGAATGGTCGATGGTTGACATTTATAGATTACACCAAGGATCAGTCATATAACACGATAACATTTGATACTTTCGAAGATACGATTGTTCCTGTAACGAATGAATCGTTGACAAGTTATGAAAAAATTATTACTACTTATAAATACAAATCTTCGGGTGCGTCTGGTTTTCTCTTGAACGGTAGTAAATATTATTTTCGTATTGCCGGTGTAAATGAATTAGGGTATTCATTGTATTCTTCGATACTGACGGGTATTCCATTTTCACGGCCAGAAAGCGCGCCAATTGAGTTCTATGGAAACCCAGTTATTGGTGACAAGTTGATTTATATTAGTTGGAAAATACCGAAAGATGATGCAGGTTCTCCAATATTGAACTATGTAGTTGACTATGAAGAAGTGATCGAAAATATCCAAAATGGAGTCACACTTTCTAAGAGATATGTCAACAAACGACGTTACAAAATTGACATAAATGAACCCACGCGCCCTTCTTATCCATTTACGGATTTTCGAGAAGTCTATACTGCATACAAAAACTTTGAAGAGTTATCAATTTCCGAACAACTTCGGTTGTCATCGTTACGCGCGGTTTTGATTAATTATGTTATTCCACCAAGACCAATTACATTAAAAGATGCAGATTATAATTCAAGTTTTACGACTACTCCAAATCGTAACGTTATTATTAGTAGTGGTAGTAATCAACCGTCGTTTACTTATATTAGTAATGAACTAAGACAAAATGTTTTTGACATTAATAATCTACAATTGAAGTGGTACTATCAAATTCAACCAGGCCAGGATTGGGAGAACTATACTGAAGTCACATTTGGAATATCAATCATTGGACATCTGAAAGATATAAGTGGTAATACACAAAATGATATTAACAATATATTTGTAATTGCTGATAATAACAATAATGGTCTAACCTATCGTGTAAATAAAAGTATGTTTGAAAAAATAAATAACCGTTATCAATATATTAACTTTCTTACAGGAAATGTCATCTCGTCACAAGATGTTTCGTATATTCCAAAGGTGTTTGTCACAATACCTTCCAATAAAAGTCCGCGTATCGATTCTTATAATAATAAACGTTACAAACTACAAGTTGAATTCAAAATGGTAAATATATCAAGTTCAGTTTATAAATTCTTATTTTATTCTGGTCCAATTATTATCAATGGAATTTCTCCGATTCGAACAGACGCAAATACAAATACAATTTTCACATTGAAAATTGAAAACAATGTATTATCGCCAATAGAAAACGATGTAAAATACCGTTTTGAAATAACACCTTTTAATATGAATGATTTCTTTCCAGATTCAAGAAACCAAATGGAACAACGTATCGGAACAAGTGTTGCCGACCCAATTACAGATATGAGCTATTCAATAGTTTCAACAAATAATGGTGGTATAGTTACTCTTCAATGGCAGTATTCCGCACCTTCAGATTATCAAATTAACATCATAATACCGGATGAGTACAAGGATGGATTTTATCCAGATGAATATGAAGAAGTTGCCCAGTTTGGAGGTAGGCAGTCTATATTTGCAGAAAATGTGCGACCAGTCAATGGTATTGTACAATACTCAATTCCATCTAACAATCCAAACGATATCGCAGAAAACATTTCTCAAAAATTTTTGAAATCGGGTAGAGGTTACTCGATAACTGTTGCACCAGTAAAACGTATCGAGGTTAATGGTCTAGAAGAGGCATTACCGGCTGAGGCTCGTAAAATACAAACAACCGGTACCTATATTGTCCCGTTTCGGACTCCGTTACGTCCGCTTACATTAAAAGCATTCGGGAACAATGGATCTGTATTATTAAGTTGGATACTCCCTAATTTATTAGATGATCCGAATTATTATACGACAGTGTATCCAAACCCGTATAAAACACTCCCATTTTATACCTATCGGTTTTATTCTGTTGAACGCCGTAATGTTACGGCTGGTGAAGTCTCGTGGACAGAAGTTACATCAAATGTTGTAATACCGGCTGGAAGCGCGGCTGGTCTTGAAACTACATATACGGTTACTGGTTTACCCAATGAAAACAATCATCAATTTCGTATTCGGTTGATGATTATCAATGACTATAATGGACAGCGTGCATTTTCAAACTATACATACATGTCGATTATTAATAATGTTGTTTTTACTGAAGACGACGACAATGTAATTTATCCGTCAGTTTATCCTTATACTCCAAGTACGCCATCGCTTAGTTCTGCACGAAGAGGTGCGTCGACTGGACCACTTAATGGTCTTATCATCACCATAGGTTACCCCAGTTATAGTGGGAATGCTGACTATTATGAATGTTATATCGAATATACACCACCCATTAGTTCTTCCGATTCTGGAACTTTATGGACTGATATATTTGATACTACGAATGGAATTGCAAATCTAAGTGATAATACATCGGTACTCGATGTGTACCAACGATTAAGAACCGGTCTGTTGACCGCGTCGAACTTTCATCGTTTCGTAATTACATGCAAGTCGAATGTTATTGGGTACGGCATTCGGATTCGTTTGATTGGACGAAAAAGTGCGATTCCCAACCCAGCCGCGTATCCGTTTAATTTATTTTCTGACTATTCAAATGAAGATTACATCGAGATCTAATGTGGATGCTATACGATTTACAACCCTGCTTGGAGTGTTGCTACTTGTTCTGGAGTCAATGTCTCTGGAAAATCCACATTGAATTTTATTTTTAAGGATCCGGATTCTCCGTTTTTTTCTAAGCCCAAACCTGGTATTGTTTTTATACTACCAGGTTTAATAATATTTCCTGGCTTGTTTGCAAGTTTGAAAACACGTCCGTTCAGATGCGATATCTCGAAATCGAAACCACAAAGTGCCGATTTGAGCGAGATTGTCTTTTCAACTGTAAGATCAAGATGTTCGACCTTGAACACTGGGTGTTGAAGGGTGTTTACCATGATTCGGATGTCCCCTTTCATTCCTACTTCGTTCATATGGCCACAATCATTCAATATAATTGTGTCTCCGCTTTGGACACCTTTTGGGATTTGAGCGTGTATTGTTTCGCGCTCGATTTTTACGATGTCATTGTCTGGAACTTGTCGATCGATTTCGATTGGAACTGTACAACCATTATAACATTGCTCAAGTGTAAGTGAAACCGTTTTAATGATCGTTTCGGGGACTTGGTATACCCGTACGTGTGGTTGTTGTGGGGGTTGTTGATGCTGATTTTGATGCTGAGGCGTAGCCATCGGACGGCCATTATGAAACGCTTGAAATACTACCTTCGGTCCTGGTCCTGGTCCCCCTCCTCCACCCATTCCCATTCCCATTCCCATTCCCCCGCCAACCCCGCTTCCAAAAAGCATATGAAGTACTTCTTCAGGTATACCTGGATGAAAACCTCCGGGTGCGGCATGTCCAAATGGAAACATGTTTGCATGAAACCCAGGAATGCCTACTCCTCCAGCGCCTTTACGCATCATATCATAGTTTCGACGCTTATTCGCATCCGATAATGTTGCGTACGCATTATTCAGTTCTTGAAACATTTGCTTACTTTCTTCTGTGTTTCCATTCTTGTCGGGGTGGTGAAGCATGGACAAACGACGATATGCCTTCTTAATTTCGTCTTCACTTGCTTTTTCGTCGATACCAAGAATTTTATAATAGTCTTTATCGGTGTCGTTTTCTCCCGTATTTTGGTAAGAATAATCCTCTTCATCAAACGTGTTGGTATCAAAAAAGATATTGGGTCCATTGCCGCCACCTGGACCGAATGGAAAGTTGAAAAACATGGACTGAACGAATGAACGAATGAACGAATGAACGACTGAACGAATTGTTATTATTTAAATCGTACATTTTATATAGTTTATTACGACGCGCGCCATGTTTTCCTTGAATTCTGCTACCAGTTGCGCTTCTCCGGATATTCCATTTATTGCAAAATATCAACCATCTAAAATCGATGATTTCGAACAGCTGGACGAAAACACCATGACAATTATACACAGTCTGATCGCAATGGATAACCTGAATATTATGTTTTACGGCGATTCTGGATCGGGAAAGACATCGATCATTAATGCGATGATTCGCGAATATTACAAAAAAACGGCGTCATCTACGACAATTCAAGACAACATACTCATTCTAAATAGTCTCAAAGAACAAGGTATCCAGTATTATCGCAATGATGTCAAGGTGTTTTGCCAGACGATGTCCATGATTCCGAACCGGAAGAAAATTGTGCTTTTGGATGATATTGATCTTATCAATGAACAAGGGCAACAAGTATTTCGGAACTGTATTGATAAATATAGCCACAATGTTCATTTCATATCATCGTGTACAAACATACAGAAGGTCGTGGATACATTTCAGTCCCGGAATATCATCATCAAGATCAACCAGTTAAATCAAGGATGTCTAAATAAAATCATGCTTAAAATCAAGACGAACGAGAGATTGTTGATAACGAAAGACGCGGAAGGCTTTTTACTTCAGGTATCGAATGGTTCGGTGCGAACATTGATTAACTATTTGGAGAAAATAAAACTCATTGATCGAGAGATTACGTATGATCTGGCGAATAAGATATGTACGAATATCAGTTTTCATCGGTTCGAAGAGTATACTCGAGAGATTTTGCGTTCGAGTGTTGCAGATCCGAATGAATGTGTTCGTGCCGCGAATACCATTTTGTTTCAATTGAACGACGAAGGGTACTCGGTTCTTGATATTCTTGATAACTACTTTCTATTCGTAAAACTGACACCTCTGTTTGATGAAGACACAAAGTATCGAATTACGTCATTGATTTGTAAATACATCACAATATTCCATAACATACATGAGCACGATATCGAATTGGCATTGTTTACGAATAACCTCGTGGGGTTACGCGTGGGGTTACGCGTGGGGTTGCGACCCCATACGACGCAGTGCTAGTGGTGGAGGATGGGTTGTTGAGCGTGGTTGAGTATGGGTTGTTGAGCGTGGTGGAGCTGGTGTTCGTGCGGTGGTGCGTTGAGTTTATGTGGATGAAGAGGTTGTATATCTTGCCCTTGCCCTCCTCCACAACCCGCCGCGTTTACTAGCATATACTTTCCTATCAGTGTATTCGATTCCAGTACCTGTTTCGGGGACAAACGAGCGAACCATTGGAATTTGCTACGTTTTAGTATCTCCTGATCTGGAATGTATAATCCTGCCGCTGTCGGTGATAATGGAACATCCGTGTCTCCTAATAAATCTTCCAGGTAAACTGCTTTATTCGTTGTCGTTTTTGCGCCCAGTTCTTCTGCAGGAATCACGCTAACGGTCGACGGTGCTTCGGCTTGTTTCTTCAGCCACCAAGCAGTCGACTCGCCTGTAAAGTCCATTTCGCTTGTATGGTCTCGTTCGGTTAATCCCATCAAACAGTCCATATACTCTTTCATGACCCGGTCAAATTTGCGGCATCCCATGATCTTCGTCGACGGTGAGTATTGTTTTTCTGCTGCGAGAGATGATGTTGTACGAAGTTCTCCTATCATGACATTCGCACGTTCAAGGTGTGCATCATACAGTTTGCGTAAGTCGTAGAAACAGATGAACGAACTTGGTATCAGTAAACCACCGTATAAATGAAGCACGGTTGCCAGCGCAAGTTCGCGCATATGTGAACGAAGAGGGCGCGGCAGATGTTCAACGCGCGTGCGCCATTCCGGTATAATCTTTATGAATGAATCATCGTCGATCAGGCACACATTGAAACTTTCGCCACAATGTTCGATGATATTACGAATCGTCAAATATTGGTACGGTTGGTTCAGGTTGTCACTTGTGCGTGATCCAAAACTCTCCCATGATCGCGCGTTCTTGTCGAATTCGATATGCACCCACAAAATCGGTTTTTTATTTTTCGTAAGGCTGCTGTCATTGAGAAGATACTTTTGGATGAGTTCGCCGTCGCTGTATTGTTCTTCAATGTCGATTGTTTTCTTGTATTTGTTATAAATGAAACCAATAAACATAATGATTAGATAGGCGATCGCCAGTTTCACGACTTTATTTTCGAACATTGTATGATTTCTCTCGTCTATTATATACCAAAGAGATTAAAACTAACAATGATTGTGTATTATTTATTCTCCAACCGGAACATATCCGAATACAATTTCTTATGAATATCTCTCGAAACTTCATCCTGTTTGGCTAAAATGAATGCGCGGCGTGTGTCTTCTTCTTCTTGTCGCATTCGCGATTGTTGATAGATCTGTTCCTGTTCTTCTTTACTCGTTTGGTGGTACAAATCCCGGCGGGATTGGTCTCTAAATGTCTGTAATTCATTGACATTATTGAACCGCTTGGTTTTGTAATAGTCTTCTTCGGTAACAGGGATCACCGTCTCTGTATGCGCTTTTTTCAAGTCCTCGTACCGTAAGTTGCCGAATATCCCGCTCGAGTATTCTTCGGGCCGTTCTCTCGTGAGGTCGTATCCGCTACTGCCGCCTCCGGCGTATTCTAGTTCCTTTCTCTCGACAAGCGCGTATTTATTCCTAAGTTCTTGCTTGCGTTGATTCAATCGTGCAACTTTCTCCGCCCATGATCCACCACCGGCGTCTTCTGTATCGGCGTTTGCGGCGGCGGCGTCAGCGTCAGCAGCGTCGCGGTCTCCATCCGCTTTTCCTCTGAACCATGCTTCATAACCTGTTTCCATTTCGTCGTCTTTCACGCGGTACTGTTCGAACTTTTCATTAAACCAACGGTTGAATTCGCTCACTTTGGTCGCCTTCGTCGCGGACGGTGTCTTTGTATTCGGCATCATCATTTCATCCAGCCGGCGTTTCATTCTCTCGTGAGTTGCCTGGGAATATTCATCATCTGCGTCGGGGCGGTAACCTTCTGCTCGCATGAGACGTCCATAGTCTACGACGTTTTTCGCTGCGGCTGCGGCGTTGGCGTAGGCGTAGGCGTTCCCGTCTACTGAGAGATATGGCTGGGAAAGTGTATCTTTTCCGACACACCGCAGTCCCGGAACCAGACTTCCCGCACGTGGTGTTCTCTCGACACGTTCGGTATAATGCTCATTGGTTGCCGGATGTCGGATCGTATATATTTGATGAAGGATCCGATACGCCTTCGTGAAGAACATGAAATATTCCTTTGGAAGCCGGGATTTATCCGGATGCATCTTCATAACCGCCAGTTTTGCGCGCTTCAAATCATTCTCGTTGAACAGTGTTGGCAGATTGAAAAGGGCGAGAATGTCTGGCAAATTATAGTTGTCGATGTCAAGATCGAGAGATTCCATCGATGAGGGAGAGGGTTCGCGGTGATTATTATAATTAGCGTTCTAAATTTATGTTTATTTTCGTTTGATATAGTATAACATGCTTTCCTTTGAATCCTCTACTTCTGCCCCTGAGGCTAAACTCTTCTTTTTAGGTGCATTGGCTGGTGCTGCGCGAGCCGGTGCTATGCGGGCCGGTGCTACAAAGATTCGTCCTGGAGTTCCTCGTCCCAGTACGAGTATTTCAAAAGCGCCGATCAAATCTCTCGGAGGACTTACCGTGAGCCCAAGCTTCCAAAAAAGCACCACTACAACGAACGATAATTCTACGAATACAACTGTGAATTACAATTCGTAATCGTTGTTATACACGCGCGCACATCAATATAGCCATGGTACTTATATTGATGTATTATTGATCTGACCCACGATTTACACCTTTGCACATCGGTCGAAAAATGCAACGATATCGGGAGGATTGGCGCCGGTAACCGAGTCGTCTGGTGCAAACTCGGTATTTCCAGACTTGTAAAATAGAAACACGGGAATTCCATTGACCATGCGCTTCTGTTTCATGAATGCGTAAAAATCGAAGGAATCATCTACATTCACTTCGTAACATTCAATCGGACGCGCCGAGAGATTGGCGACTTGTTGAACGGCGAGATCCTTGATTGTCTTGCATGGACGACACCAGTCCGCAGTCAGTTTGAGAATCGTATGCTTGCCTTGCTTGGAATTAAACTCGAGGAGACCTTTGAATGATTCGCGGGTGAGTTCAACGGGAGTGAGGGACATTTGGCGGAAGTTGTTGTGAAAAGATTATAATAGATACACAGAAGAGTTTTTATATTGAAATATATAACTTGAATACAACAATGAATGTATTGATCGTAATTTATGTTCAAAATTGTTTTATGTTTCACTGGATAAGTGACGAAAGTGTTACAACCGGTTTGAACACAATGATCTTCTCGGAGACGAACTGTGAAGAAGTCAAACAAAACGCAAAAAGGACGAAGGATAAAGAGTAATCGTCGTAGTCATCATCGCCGATAATAATATTACAATAATATATAAAATCGATGTCGAGTAAAGATGGCGATGTTTATCATGGTATTCCAAGAATCCTCATGTTTTCGGACATAGAAGGGTGTCAGAAGCACAACGCACCTAAACCTAATCTTGAAGTTAAACAATCAGGCTTTCTTTGTAATCCGGCATTTTATGCTGAAATTAGACGTCGACTTGATGCTGACGCTAAACTGCATGTTGCATTTTTAGGTGATTACTTTGATCAAGGAATGGGTGTTTATGATTCAATAACGGGGATGTATGGTTTACTTATTGATTTTCCCAAACAAGTGCACGTTATTTTAGGAAATCGTGATGTGAATAAGTTACGGTTTTGCTTTGAATTAGCGAAAAAAAACGAGGTAGTTGGAATACCTGATGGTCAGACTAGATGGGGGCTATGGAGTAAATTTCATAATGGGTTGGAAAGTAAAAAAAATGATGAGGTCGCCTTAGTGAATCATATATTATATGAATCGATGGGTGCAAAAATCGATATGAACACTAATGATTTCAATCCAGCCCCCGACGCAAAATTAATAGGGTTGCATTCGTTTCTTCCATCATCGATAACCAATGAAAATATAAAACGATCCGATGAAGAGAAACAACTATCCGATAAAAAAAAACAAGATAGTCAATTGGCACTTAAATATCTTAAGGTTTCACTTGGTATCGAACCTAGAGATAATGACACACAAGATGCACTTGATTTATTGGGTTTTTTCAAGAAATGTAAAATTGCTCATGTATTCGATGGAACACTTGGTAAAGTGCTACTTGCTCACGGAGGAGGATTTGACCCAGAAGCATTTTTTGATGAAAATTACGTTAAGTCTTTTGGGGAGGTTGGAGAGATTACACCTGAGAATTATCATTCTACACTAGAACGATTTCGAAGAAAATTAAGTGGTGAGGCACAGAAAGGCGGATATAAACGTGCACTAGCGATGGCGTATGGTAAAATGGTGAGTGCACAAAATAGGGCAGGTATTGACCGTACACAAGCAATGGTCGAGCCATCCGTGAATGTTTACAATAAGTTACTTGATGATGTATTGGATGAGGTATCAAGAAAGGAATTTACTTGGAAGTTCGTTCTTCTCCAAGCCCTCGGTCTTAAACCGGATAAGGAAGACGCTCGTTATAAGTCATTGATACAGTCTTGTAGCCAGGATGGTTGTTCTGGACCAAATATAAAATTGACTAATGATGGTGATAGTTCAAAATTAGCACAGATTCTGAAAGATTCTGGTATTACTCACGTTTCTTATGGTCACAAACCAATTTGTTTTCCGATTCCGGTTATTTACCGGAGAGAAGAAGTACCCGGCGTTACTTTCATTTCAAATGATACAAGCAACGGCAATCGGAAAGTAGAAGAAATTGGTAGCAATACAGCAATTGGTACCAGTGTTACGTTTAACTCAGATGACACTCATGAAACACAGGTTGAAGTTATATCATTGAACGGTGAAAGTTCTCCTGCTTTGATGTATAGTGATATGTTTGGACCATTCTCATCAAGTAATCCACCTCCTGTTTATAACGAATCTCCTGGTCAAAGAACAACATTGAAATTCAATGGTAAAACACTATCGTTTAATAATTTATTTAAACCTCCTGCTCCTGAAGCATTTGGTCAACTTGATTATAGTGATACTACTGGCGGCAAACGCCGTTCTCGACACCGAAAACACCAAAAGTCCAAGCGTGGGTCAAAGCGTGGAGGTTACAAGAAGACAACACATAGAAAACACAAGCACACCAATCGTGGCCGTAAAGCCAGAAAGTAGAGTCATTTCATTTCATATGATACGCCTTGTCGATTCGCCCATCTCTCAGAATCGACGCATCGATCGCATGAATTTCGTCGCGAGAGATATTTGATGTCAAAATCAATATTAGATTTGGATAAAATCCTAAGTCTGTGACTTTATCCAACATTCCATTCCAGTCGCCTTTATCCATCATGGGGATCGGGATATATAAATGCGGTTTCACGTTTCCTTGCAGGACATTTATGATCAATTTATCACACTCTTCAAGTACAAGAACAAGCGGTTTATTATCATCCGGTGAAATCGTACTGTAGACTTTGGATAATGTATCGCCGGGATCGGTCGGTTTCCATGTATCACAATAGTACGCGCCAATTTGCTTGGCTAGCAGAAGAGTAAGTAGCGACTTGCCAGTTCCTGGCTCTCCGTGAATGAAGAATGTTCCACTTCGCGACGCTTTTCCTCGGACGATCGAGAGAATATCGTCCATGATCTCTTGCTGATACGTGCGCGGTTCTTTTTTCAGGAACTTTGATGCTTCATATTTACGGTCGGCATAGTCCCACCACCACGGATTCCCGCGCCGTTCGCGGATTTCTATGATTTTCTTTTCTGCTGGCGCAGCATTTGTCCCGTCGCGATTACTGTCGTCGCCTTTTTCACTCGTTAATTTGGACACTGTATCTGTCACACGTTCATATACTTCACGTTTGATAATAAGGTACATCGTCTGACCTTGGTTT
>Ga0194129_10005358_pt1 | contig 16410 bp, 22 predicted proteins | sample TA2KigCa35mmetaG_FD_150862 | JGI IMG/M metagenome (GOLD analysis project Ga0194129, IMG submission 150862) | Freshwater microbial communities from Lake Tanganyika, Tanzania - TA2015038 Kigoma Deep Cast 35m | ecosystem: Environmental > Aquatic > Freshwater > Lake | place: Tanzania: Lake... | reverse complement strand
AAGCTGATGACAGACATAGAGAAGGCTTTCTCGATTTGCTCCAGCGTCGGCAGGCGATCCGCCATGAAGGCGCTGCGCACTCCCTCTGCGCTGAGCAGCAGCACGATCAGCGCATAGTCCTGATCGCTGCCGGGACCGCGCGTTCCCTTGATCTGAGAGGGCTGAACCACCGGCGGGCCTCATCAGCAGGCGACGACCCTAGGAAACAGCGCCAGAGCAGCTCCTGAAAGCCTCAACGCCACTCACAATCAACGGATAACGCATCGATCGGGCAGCGGAGCAGCTCAGCTCGACGGATCATCTGCTGCGCTGACCAGAGGCTATTCACCGCACGGCAGTGATGATCCCGGTCACAGGCCCAGAACTGGCCGTTGTCAGCGGTTTCAATCGTGGAACCCCGCGGCGTCGCCACCAAAACGGCACGACTCATCAACTGGAAACCCTCTCAGCTGCTTCTGTCCTCCTACAGCTGCCTCCGTCAGGGCCACATGGCGCAATCAATCGTCACGCGGCGGGCAACAACAGCTCCATCGCGCCGATCTCACGCTGATCGTTGATGCCATGGCTTACACACACGCCCGAAAGCACGACGCAGAGCCAGTTGATCAAACCGATCTGGGTTCAGCGGCACCGTCTTGGAGCCGATCCGCATCAAAGCCGGCACCATCTGCGGCCAAACCCGCCGCTGCCGCGTTGCCCATGGCCTGTTTCGCGGCGGAAGAAGCCATCAACGCCTCCATCCGCTGCAACACCGCCTCGCCCAAGGCCTTCCGGCGCTGATCGGCTGATCCATCCACTGCAGCAAAGCCCACTGGCGCGGGGAACTTAACCGGCCATCCCAACGCAGAAGCGCTTGCCCTGATCAATAGCGCAAGTGTTTCATAACACTACCGTGCACACACCAGCATTTGCAAGGGCGGCTCCGATCAAGGCCAGGGCAGGGGCTCGGCAGGTCAGATCCACGGACGCAGCAGCGGCAGGCTTTGCGGCGCAGGAGCTCAGCAGCAAGGCGCTCCACCTCAGCAACACCAGCCGAGCACTGCTGCGGCCTCCGGGAGCCAGAGAGCACGGAGCGCAAGGCATCAAACAACGAGTTGTGTTGCTATGCGCATAACGAGATCTCGCCCGAGGAAGCGTCGCCCCATGCAAGGCCGCTCCCCTGGATCGGATCAATTTTTTTGTTGCGCCGCGCGGCAGGCATCAAACACCCCAGACAAGGCGAGAACGTCTGCAAACAAAAAAAGAATGGCCTTCAATAGAGCGCAAAGCTGGCGAGTGAGCAGCGACTGAGCAGCCGCGGTTCGGGCTTGTTCAGTCACTGACAAGGGCGCGACCAAAGACCAGTGGCCGCCTCGCCCACGCGCCGCATCCGTCAACGGCTGATACGAAATCGTATCGCGCTTGTTTAAGTGTGAACGGGCGCGCCCTGCTCCCGCTTCCTGCTGATCTCGCGCTCCACGCCATCAGTTCAGATCGGCATCAATTCAATTCCGTTCCGGCGGGGCTGCAGGCATGGGCTTGGTGTCCTCTTTCAGCCGTGCATTCGCGCGGCCTGCTGCGATGCGCACCCTCCTGCGTCTCTGGTTTGCTTTTGCCGAGCGGCACACCGCCCTCTATCTCAGCGGCTGTCTGCTCCTTGGGCTGCTGCTGCGGTTCCATCTCGCCGGTGGTAACTGGCACCTCTTGATCGATCCGCGCTTCCCACTCAGCGCCTGGTTGCGCTGATCAACGCCCCCTTCTCCAGCTCATCAAACCATCACCTCTGACCCCCATTCGGCAGCCGCCGGGTGGGGGTCTTCTGCTGCACCTCAGCAGCTGTGCAGCGCTCGCTGCCTGCGGTGCACTCCACCGTCTCCGGCCTTGCTGCCGGCTTGTTCCATGGCACCCCGTTCTCGACAGCAACACCGGCCTTATGCCCGCCGTGATGCCATCGCCCTGGCCCACCTATCCCTCGCCGATCAGATCGCCAGCGCCGCCGCACGGCGGTTTCGCGGGCTGCTCATAAAAGAAACAACCTCAGGCTGCCGCTTGGTAGAGAGACCAGTTGACGGCTCTTAATTGGCTTGCCGGAGCCAAGGATCCGCTGCCTCTGAATGGCAGCAGTATCCACACTTGGCTCGGGACCTGGAAGCTCCGCCTGGTGTTTCGGCAAGACCCCAATATGAAGAGGTTCTCAACAGCGGTCTACCTAGAACACCGGTTTCGCTTCAAACCAGGACCGCTATCGCTTCGAAAGCAACCATCAGCCTGCCTGGCTGGTGGGAGCTATGGCGCATGGACAAGCGAGTCGTTCTCGAGACCGCTCATCGCTGTGGCGCGCTGCCCAAATGAGGGAGGTTCCTCTGCAGAGCTGAAGGCAGAGAACCCCATCAAAAGCCCGTAGGCGCTCACAGGAAGCTATGGGCGACTGCCTGCTAACGCCCCCCCCGGCCTGAGCATGCCCGAGCGGGTTTCATCCCCAAGAAACGTCCCCAAGATCGTCCCCAAGATGACATCTACCGAAATTAGATAACCCCAGTCATAGCAATGGTTCTGAACACGCACGAAAAGCCCCGGCTCGTCCACGATGTACTACGACGCCTGATTCACGTCGCAACAGGACACATCAGCCCCGGCCAACAACCGGGGCTTTTTTGGTGGCCGAAGGCCAGGCCACGATCAGTCGTGGCGCAGCTGGGCGATCGCACTGTCATGCAGCCGGCGCTCATGGGCATGGCGCTCAGCCCAGGCCACTTCCTGGGCGTGGACATCGGAGGCTTCACTGCGATCGGCGGTGGCATGGCGCTGCGCCACAACCGACTGATGACGCCGCTGCTCCTGCTGGCGGTGGCGCATCCACTTCACAAACAGGGGCTCACGCTCGGGGGTGCTGCTCATGGCTTTCTGCACACAACGCTCACCCCTTCATTCTGTAGCGGTTGCTACGGAACAAAGGGGTGCTCCATCAAACGTGATCTGGGTTCGGGCGGGCACAGACAGGCACCCGGCCACCGCTGATCGCGGTGTTGCATGGGATCCGCTGGAATGGGGTGCTTGCTGCGACCCTGCCCCGCTCCATGGCTGACACCCTCACCAAGCTCGCCTATCAGGCCCTGCAGCAGGGCAAGAGCCTGGTGGGCGTGGCCCACAAAGAGGTGAGCACCAAGTTGATGGAGCTGGTGGCCCCCCAGGGAGCACCGAAAACGCGGCCGATCCCGCCGCAGATGCTGATGGATCTGCAGGCCGCCCACACAGCTCTGATGAACATCGATTGGGAGGAAGCCGAGCAGGGGCTTTATCCCACTGCGCTGTTGTTCGATGCTCCCTGGCTGGATTGGGCCGCCCGCTACCCAATGGTGTGGCTCGACATGCCCAGCACCTGGAATCGGCGCAGCGAACGCAATGTGACCGACCTGCCTGCGGATGTGGAGAGCGAGAACTATCCCGACTACTACCTCCAGAACTTCCATCACCAAACCGATGGCTACCTGAGCGATCACTCCGCCTCGCTCTACGACCTGCAGGTGGAAATCCTGTTCAACGGCACCGCCGATCCGATGCGGCGCCGGGTGATCAAACCACTGGTGCAGGGCCTCAGAGCCTTTGCCGAGCGGCCCGCATCCCAGTTGCGAGTGCTGGATGTGGCTACCGGCACAGGCCGAACGCTGCGGCAGGTGCGCGCAGCGCTGCCACAAGCGCAGCTGGTGGGCCTCGATCTCTCCTCCGCCTATCTGCGCCAGGCCAACCGTTGGCTCAGCCAGCTGCCCGATGAACTGCCCCAGCTGGTGCAGGGCAACGGCGAAAGCATGCCTTTCGCCACCGGCAGCATGCAGGGCGTGACCTGCGTCTTCCTGCTGCACGAGCTACCCGGTGAGGCACGCCAAAATGTGATCAATGACTGTTTCCGCGTGCTGGAGCCCGGTGGCGTTCTGGTGCTGGCGGATTCCGTGCAGCTGGCGGATTCACCCCAGTTCGAAACCGCGATGGATAACTTCCGCCGCGTGTTCCATGAGCCCTACTACCGCGATTACATCGGCGATGACATCGAAGCGCGCCTCAGCGCTGCCGGCTTCAGCGGCATCCGCGCCACGTCGCATCTGATGACGCGGGTGTGGAGTGCCACCAAGCCCTGACAAAGGGCCTTGAGTGCTGCCCAAACGCCATAGGGTCCGCCCAAAGCTAAGTGGGCATGAGCAATCCGTTCAGCGTGCGCTGGTTGGCAGGCTGGACCTTCCAGACCATGTTCATGGAGGGGTGCGTGCAGGTGGAAGCCCATGGCTTCGGCATCTGTTTGCGCACGCCACTGCTCCCTGGCGAAAGCCCTGTTGTGGCGGCCGATCGTTTGGTGCTGGCTGAAGATCAGCGGCGCCGCGCCCTGCACAACGCCTGGTTGCGGGGCAATCGGATCCAGGCGGCGGAGCCAGCGCCCCCGCTCAATGGAGCCAGCGCTGAGGTGGAGCCCACGCCGCTTGAGAACCCCGAGCTCGAACCGTTGATCCGCCTGGTGGCTTGAACCAGGCCTGAATCAGCGCTTCAGCCACAAAGCCAGCACCAACCCGAGGCCGCCCCAGCGGAGGGCTGTCCAAAGGCTGGTTTCCTGCCAGGTGGTGGGGCGCAGGGGAGCCGGTAGAGGATCCAGCAGTCGCTGGGCGAGTGCCATCCTCTGGCGCAGCCTGCGGGCTTGGAGGCTTTCATCGCCGCTTGTGATCCGCTCAGCCCGCGACACCTGCGCCATCAGGTTCGCCAGCTGATGCAGCCAACGAATGGGGGTGTGGGGAGAGCGCGGACGCTGCTGCATGGCGCCAGGATGGCTTTCCAGTCGAGGTTGTGTCCAGTGTCTGCCAGTCAACAGTGGCCCGACGGCAGCCGAGAAGCGGCGGAGGCCCTGCATCGGCTGCTCACCATCGACAACCGCCAGTGGCACGCCCTGAAAAGCCAGCCGCAGCGACGCGCCGCTGAACAGCTGGCCGCCGCCCTGGTGCAACTGCTGGATTCGGCCAATCCCGCCAATGCCCCCGTGGCCACCACGCAACGCCAAAACGCAATCGAGCTACTGGAGCACGGGCTGGGCTGGCTCCGCGGCGAACTGAAAGATCCCGGATGCCCAACCCACGGTCACTGAGGCGTCACTGTCGCCGCAGGGCCACCTGAACCCGGTTACCGCGGGCACTCCAGCGCACGTCATCGAAGCAGGAATGAATCAGAAACAGCCCACGCCCGCACAGGGCATCCGGCTCTTGGGGCAATGTTGCGCAGCGGGCATCGGCCGGAACCCCGCAGCCTTCGTCTTGCACTTGAAACACCCACCAGCGGGGAGTCACGATGCGACGCACGCGCAGGCACTTGCCGGGGTCGTTGCCGTTGCCGTGGCGTACAGCATTCACCAGAACCTCCTGCAAACCCAGTTGCAGAGAGGCCATCTGCTGGGCGCAACTGATGGGCTCGAGCAGTACCTCCAACAGCGGCGAGAGCTGAAGGGTGGAGGGGGTGATGAAATCGGCCCAGCGATGTGGCATCGAACCCAAGCGGGCGGAGCAGCCGTGCAGTGATTTGAAGCTACCGCTACGGCGGACGGGCCGATCTAGGCCGATACGCGCTGTTGCAGGCCGGGATGGGAGAGCAGCGCATCCATCAGGCGCACACCACGCAGCTGATTGACCAAAGGCAAGTGGCCCTCCGGTGCCTCCAGCGACCAGGTGAACGATCGGGGATAGCGGGTCCACACGCCGCCCTGCTTCCAGCCCAAACGCGGCCAAAGCTGATCCCAACGGCCGTTAAGCGAGCGCAGCAGCCGGATCTGCACGGAAAAACCAAAACGTCCCTGCGAATACACCACCCAGAGGCGATCCAGGCTCTCGAGGTCCACCGAAGCGATGGGCGGCACCTCGGAGTAATAGACGTATCCACGCTTCACCGCAGCATCACCGGCCAGTTGGCGCAGATGTTCGCTGGTGAGGCGATCGGCTTCTTCAAAGTCTTGGTCGATCAACGCCCGTTGAAGCGGCGCATAATCCAAACCAGCCGCACTGGTCACAGCCAACCAGCCATCGCTGTAGCGCTCACGGAAGGCCTGGGCGAGGCCGTCGTCGACCGATACCAACAGGTGAATCAGGAGTCCGGCAGCCCAGTCATCGCCGGTGGCATCGAGGCGATCGATCTGCTCCGGCAGCAGCGGGCGCAGTTCAGCAGCACGCTGTTGCACCTGGCTGAGCAGGCTGCGGCGCTGGCGGGGGTTGGCCGCCAGAAAACGCTCCAGAAGTTGATCGGCGCCAACCGTTGTGGTGACGGGGGGTCCGGAAAGCATGAAGAGAGGTCAGACCTGCCATGGGGCCAGCGTTGGCCCACTATGTCAGGCATGGCCAGGCCAAGGCGGGTTCGCGAATGGTTGGGAAGCAACTGAATCGCCAACCGGTGAAACGGTTTCTGCAGGAATCAGGCCCGGTGGTGGATGTGCGGGCACCGGCTGAGTTCGCGCAGGGCCACATCCCCGGTGCCCGCAACCTGCCGCTGTTCAGCGATGAGCAACGAGCCGCCGTCGGCACCACCTACAAACAACGGGGCAGGCAGGCCGCCGTGCAGCTTGGGCTGGAGCTGGTGGGCCCTCGGCTGGGCGGGCTGGGCAGCCAGCTCAGCACTTGGGCAGAGGAGGCCGGTGGTGCGCCCCTGCGCCTGCACTGCTGGCGCGGTGGCATGCGCTCCGAAAGCGTGGCCTGGTTGGCAGCGCAGCTCGATCTGCCGGTCGTGCTGCTCGAGGGCGGCTACAAAAGCTTTCGCCGGTGGGCCCTAGCGCTGTTTGACACCCCCTGGCCCATCCATTTGATGGGTGGACGCACCGGCAGCGGCAAAACCGATCTGCTACTCGCCCTGGCGGAGCGCCAGGTAGCGGTGGTGGATCTGGAGGGATTGGCCCATCACCGCGGCAGCAGCTTTGGCAGCCTCGGCATGCCGCCGCAGCCCAGCTGCGAGCACTACGAAAACCGCATCGCCCTGGCGCTGCATGGTTACCGAGAAGCCGAGCAGATCTGGGTGGAAGCCGAGAGCGTGCAGGTGGGCCGCTGCCGCATTCCCGGCGGGATCTGGCGGCAGATGCAGGCGGCACCGTTGCTGGAGATTCGAAGACCGCTGGAGGAACGGCTGGACCAACTGGTGGAGGTGTACGGCTCCCAGGATCCAGCGGCCCTGAAGGCGGCCACCGAGCGCATTGCCCGTCGCCTTGGGCCGCAACGCACCACGGCCGCTCTAGCGGCAATCGAGGCGCAGCAGTGGGAAGAAGCAGCCAGACAGATGCTCGATTATTACGACCGCTGCTACGACCACGAATTGGAGCGCCATGGCGCCGCCGATCAGCACCGGTTGCTGGGCCACGAGGATCTGGCCGGATTAAACGCCGAGGCCGCCGCCGACCAGCTGATCAGCCGTGGTGTGGCCAAGGCCCAGCTCCGGAACGCTGCCTAGGATCGGGCTTTGCTGGGATCGATCGATGGCCGCCATTCAGTTCTTCCGCGGTGTCGATGAGCCGGTTGTTCCTGATATCCGTATGACTCGCTCGCGTGACGGGCGCACAGGCCAGGCGATCTTCGTGTTTGATCAGCCGGAAGCCCTCTCCCCCGAAAGCATGGGCGACATCGGTGGGATGTACATGGTGGATGAGGAAGGGCAACTCGTTACCCGCGAAGTGAATGCCAAGTTCGTGAACGGCAAGCCCGCCGCCCTGGAAGCCACCTACACCTGGAAAACCCCTGAAGATTTCGAGCGCTTCATGCGCTTTGCCCAGCGCTACGCCGATAGCCATGACCTCGGCTTCTCCCAAAAGGAGAACAACGCTGGCGATTCCGCAGACGACACCGAGTGAGTTCGGCCGGATGAAATTCGGCCAGGGCCTGGGTTTGTTCGCCACAGCCGCCGCAGTGCTGCTGCTGTGGTCGCTGCGACAGGTGGTGATCCAGTTGTTCGCAGCGGTCGTGCTGGCCATGGCGCTCTGCACGATCGTTGGCGTGGTGCGGGAGCGGCTTCGCTGCAGCCGCCCGCTGGCGCTCCTGCTCAGCCTGTTCGGCTTGCTCGTGCTGGTGGCCGTAGCCCTGGCCGCGGTGGTGCCGCCATTTTTGGAGCAGTTTCAGCAACTGCTGCTGCAGCTGCCGCTGGCGGCGAATCGCGCTGGCGCGCTGCTGCAGGAGCTGATGGATGTGAGCAGCCGCATGCTCTACGGCCAGCAGGCGCTCGATTGGATCAAACAGAGCTGGGGCAGCGGCGGAACCAGCAATGAAGCCCTGGGGCAGGGGCTGCAGAACCTGCTGGATCTGGCGGGCAACCTGGGCGGAGGCCTGCTGCAGCTGCTGTTCGTGCTGGCAGTGGCGCTGATGATCGCGGTGCACCCCACCGCCTACCGGGAGGTGGCGGTGTTGCTCGCCCCCTCCTTTTATCGGCGGCGCCTGCGCGAGGTGTTGCTGCAGTGCGGCGATGCCCTCAGCAGCTGGATGGGCGGTGTGTTGATCAGCTCTCTCTGTGTGGCCTTGCTGGCTGGGATCGGCCTGTCGCTGCTGGGGGTGAAGCTCGTGGTGGCTAATGCCCTGCTGGCCGGCCTGCTCAATGTGATCCCCAATGTGGGACCCACCTTGAGCACGGTCTTTCCGATGTCGGTGGCGCTGCTGGTGTCGCCCTGGAAAGCGTTGGCCGTGCTGGGGCTCTACGTGCTGGTGCAAAATCTGGAGAGCTACGTGATCACCCCCTCGGTGATGCAGCGGCAGGTGAATCTCTTGCCGGGGCTCACCCTGGCGGCTCAATTCCTGTTCACCGTGTTGTTTGGTCCGCTCGGGCTGCTGCTGGCTCTGCCCCTGGCGGTGTGTCTGCAGGTGGTGATTCGTGAGGTCTTGATCCACGATGTGCTCGACCCCTGGCAGCAGCAGCGCACCTCATGACCCTGCGCGGCCTGATCGGCTTGTTGGCCCTTGTGGTGCTCGGCCTTCTGGCCTGGGAGCTGCGCTGGGTGTTGCTGGTGCTCTTCGGTGCCGTGGTGCTCGCCGTGGCCCTGGATGTGCCGGTGAGCTGGCTGCGGCGCTTCACACCGATGAACCGCCCCCAGGCCTTGCTTGTGGTGGTGGTGCTGCTGCTGTTGGGGGGCTGGCAGCTGGGTGAATTGCTGCTGCCCGAATTGATCGAGCAGGTGCAGCAGTTCACCCAATTGGTGCCAGCCCTGATCAACCGCGTTGGCGAGCTGCTCGGTGGGGTGGCGATGCTGGAGAGCCTGGAGGGCCGTGTGGCCGATCTGGCCACCTTCGACAAATTGCAACCACTCGGTGGGCAGTTATTGGGCTTTGCCGGAGGAGCAGCCAACAGCACGATTCAGCTGCTGCTGATGGTGCTTCTGGCTCTGCTGCTGGTGCTCGACCCCCGCAGCCACCAGCGTTTAGTGCTGGCGGCAACCCCCGCCCACTACCGGCCGATGGCCGGTGAGCTCCTCAGCGCCTGCCGCGAAGCGCTCGGTGGTTGGCTCGCGGGGATGACGATCTCCGCCAGCGCCATGTTTCTGCTCACCTGGGCCGGACTCGCCGCTCTGAAGGTGCCGCTGGCACTGCTGAGCGGCCTTGTGTGCGGCCTGCTCACCTTCGTGCCCACGATCGGCCCCACCGTGGCCACACTGCTGCCCCTAGCGGTGGCCTTGCTGGTGTCACCGGCCCTGGCACTGCAGGTGTTGATCCTGCGACTGGTGCTGCAAAACGCTGAGGCGTTTCTGCTCACGCCACTGCTGCTGAGCCGCACTGTGAATCTGCTGCCAACCGTTGCGTTGATGGCGCAGCTCAGCTTGGGAGCGCTCTTGGGTCTGCCAGGGGTGCTGCTAGCGCTGCCGCTGGTGGTGGTGCTTCAGGTGCTCTCCCAGCGGGTGCTGGTGGAGCAGATCATGGATCGCTGGCTCTAAGCAACGCGCAGCCGCGCGATCTTCAGCGGGATTGCTTCCATAGCCACGGCGTGCAGAGCAGCACAGCAATCGCCAAAGGATGGTGGCGCGGAATCTCCACCAAGCTCGTGATCGTGAAGTGATCCAGCAGCAGCTGGAATTCCGTGCGCAAATCCAGCAGGGCCAGGAGCGCCAGCACCAGTGGGATCAGCGGCAGCCGCAGGCGAGCTGTGCGCCCGGCACCCCTCATCGCCGCGACAGCAGTGGCAGCAGGGTGGGAGCGATGCCGATGCTCGACCAGCTGCCCACGCCAATGCCCACGGTGAGCGCCACGGCGAACCAGAACAGGCTGCCGCCACCGAACAACAGCAACGCAATCAGCGGCAGCAAGGTGGTAAGCGAGGTGTAAATCGATCGGGTGAGGGTGGCATCCACGGCCAGATCCACTTGATCGCTCAAGGCCACATCGTTGAACTCACGCCGTTGCTCACGAATGCGGTCGAACACCACAACCGTGTCGTTCACCGAATAACCAGCCACCGTGATCAACGCCACGGCAAACAACGAATCCACTTCCACACCCCGCAGCAAGCCCAGCCAGGCGAATACGCCGCAGGTGATCAGCACATCGTGGGCCAAACACAGCAGCGCTAGGCCGGCATAGATGCCGTCGTAACGGAAGCTGATGTAGGCAGCGATCAAGGCAAAGCTCACCAGCAGCGACACCGAGCTACTGCGCAGCAGCTGACTGCCGAGCGACGGCCCAATGGTGTTCACCGAGAGCTGCTCAGGATTCACCACCCCGATCAACGGGGTGAGCTCGGTGATCAGAGCCTGGGTTTGCTCGGGCTCCAGATCCGGCAGGCGCAGCTCCAGGGAGCGCCCACCATCGAGCACCTGCACCCCAGCGCTGCTCAGCCGCGGTGCCTCAGCACCCGCCGCAGCCGGCAGGGTGATCGCAGCCAGACGTTGCTGCACTTGGCCTGCGGTGAGACTGGCGCAGCCTGTGCTGCTGCAGCTGCGCTCAATCTGCAGCTGGGTGCCTCCCGTGAAATCAAGGCCGGGCCGGAGCGGAGCGCCAATGCGGGGATTGCTCCAGCAAAGGGCCATGCCCACCAGGCTGAGCAGCACAGCTAGGCCTGAAGCCAGCCAGCCCTGCCGGCGAATGCGCGTGATGCGGAAACGAGGCTCTGCCATGGCGGTTGCGCCGATCTGAGGGGAGGGAGAACTGGCCGTCATCAGGAGGCACTCCCGGGGAGCTGAGCTGCGGGCAGGAAAAAGCTGGGGCGGCGAAGGCCGGGATACCCCATCAGCAGGCGGAGCAGGGTGCGGGTGCAGCTCAAGGCTGTGAACAAGCTGAGCAGCAGACCGATCGCCAAGGTGAGCGCGAAGCCCTTCACCAAGCCGGTGCCCAAGGCAAAGAGGGCAGCGCAGCTGATCAATCCGGTCACATGGCCATCCAGGATCGAAGAGAAGGCCAACGAGAAGCCGGTATCAATCGAGCGGATCAGGGTGTTGCCGCCACGCAGCTCCTCCTTCACCCGCTCAAAGATCAGCACGTTGGCATCCACAGCGATGCCAATCGACAGGATGAAGCCGGCAATGCCCGGCAAGGTGAGGGTGACGGGGATCAGCGCATAGAGCGCCAGGTTGAACAGGGCATAGAGCATGAGGGCAACCACGGCCACAAAGCCGGGTAGGCGATACATCACCACCATGAACACCGCCACCAGCGCCAGGCCAAACAAGCCGGCCGAAAGGCTGCGCTGCACGTTTTCAGCACCAAGGGTGGCGCCGATGGTGCGCTGCTCAATCACCTTCACCGGTAGAGGCAGCGAGCCACCACGGAGTTGCACCTCCAGATCACGGGCTTCTTCGGCCGTGAAGTTGCCGGTGATGCTGGCGGCACCGCCCGTGATGCCTGCAGGCTTGAACTCAGGGCCAACGCTCGCCTCACTGATCGAGCGGCCATCCAGCACGATGCCCAACAAATGGCCAGTGCCGGCAATGCCCTGGGTGAGTTCGGCGAACTTGCGGCCGCCTTCGGCATTAAAACCAAGCGTCACATCCCAGCCGCTGCCCGTTTGCTGCTGCTGGCGGCCGGCACTGGTGAGGTCTTTGCCGGTGAGTTGAGCCGGTTCATAGAGGGCCACGATGCGCTGGTTCACCTCAGCCAGCAGCAGCTCGAGCTGATCGGTTTCGCTGCTGCCTGGCGGCACCTTCACCCCCAGCTGATCGAGGGCCTTGGCCAGTTCTTCGGTTTTGATCTCGGCCGGCTGATCACCGGCAGCTTGCTGGGCGCGGCTTTGGTTGAGCACCGCCTCGGCCTGGCGTTTGAGCTTGAGCAGCCCACTCATCTCCTGCTCGGTGCCGGGCTTCTGGGCCCGGAACTCCAGCAGCGCGGTGGTGCCCAGCACCTTGGCCGCCCGGCTGGGGTCCTGCTCACCGGGCAGCTGCAGCACCAGCTGGTCATCGCCCACGCTCTGCAGGGTGGATTCGGCCACACCCAAGCCATTGATGCGGCGATCGAGCACATCTTTCACCGCCTCGAGCTGCTCGCTCTTCACCTGCTTGATCGCGCCGGCCGGCAACACCTGCAGGGTGAGCTGGCTACCGCCCCTGAGATCCAGGCCAAGCTGCAAGGGGAAGCTGGCCAACACGGCCCCAGCCGCGATTGCCAGAGCCAGGATTAGGGCGAACCACCCCTGTTGACGCGCCATCAGTGTTGCAAGGGTGACAGGGTTGCCAGGGTGACTGGGTGTTGCGAGCGGCTGAGCGGCATCACGCCGGTCTCAGCTCTGATCAGACCTGGCCGCTCTTGAGGGCCTTGGCCGCTTCCACGATCTGGTGTGGCTGAATGATCGTGAGGTTCTCGAGGGTGCCGTTGTAGGGCGTGGGGATGTCCTGGGAGGACAGACGCACAGGCCGGCAATCGAGATCGTCGAAGCACTGCTCGGTAATAAGCGCCATCAGCTCAGCGCCGATACCACCGGTCTTCATGCACTCCTCCACGATCAGCACCTTGTGGGTCTTGCGGATCGAGCGGGAGATGGTCTCCATATCGAAGGGCTTGAGGCTGATCAGGTCGATCAGCTCCACACTCACGCCGTCTTTCTCCAGCTGCTCCACGGCCTTGAGGCAGTGGTGGCGCATGCGGGAATAGGTGAGGATCGTCACGTCGGATCCTTCTTTCACCAGATCGGCCTGGTCAAGGGCGCAGATGTAGTCGCCCTGCGGAAGCTCTTCGCTGAGGTTGTAAAGCAGCACGTGCTCAAAGAAGAGCACTGGGTTGTTGTCACGAATGGCGGCCTTCATCAGGCCCTTGGCATTGGTGGGGGTGCTCACCGCCACGATCTTGATGCCGGGCACCGCGTGGAAGTAGGCCTCAAGCCGCTGGCTGTGCTCAGCGCCTAGCTGGCGGCCCACACCGCCGGGGCCGCGCACCACAGCCGGAATGGTGAAGTTGCCGCCGCTCGTGTAGCGCAGCATCCCCATGTTGTTGGAGATCTGGTTGAACGCGAGCAGCAGGAAGCCCATGTTCATGCCTTCCACGATCGGGCGCAGGCCCGTCATCGCGGCGCCCACGGCCATGCCGGTGAAGGCGTTCTCAGCAATCGGGGTGTCCAGCACCCGCAGCTCGCCGTATTTGTCGTAGAGGTCTTTGGTGACTTTGTAGGAGCCGCCGTACTGGCCCACGTCTTCCCCCATCACGCACACGTGAGGGTCGCGAGCCATCTCTTCGTCGATGGCTTCGCGCAGGGCGTTGAACAGCAGGGTCTCAGCCACAGCGGAGCACTCAGTCCGGCTCTGGCCGGTCGCTGCGCCAACTTATCTCAGCCGCCCGCAGCAAAGGTGAGCAACAGCAGCACCGAAAGCAGCATCCCGGGGGAAAGCAGCAGCACCAGCAGCTGCAGGTCGTGGGCAGTCATCGCTCAGCAGGCTCTGCCCTCCAAGGCTAGGGAGTTTGCTCCGCTTCGCTCCATCCGGGCATCAAGCTGCGCAGGAATGTGAAAAACAGCCCCAGGCCCACAAAGGCAAAGGTGAAGGTGGCCAGGAAGCTCATACCCACGATCAGCGTCTTCATGAACACGGCGATGCTCTGGGCAAAGCGCACGTCGTAGTGGGGCGGATGCTCGGCGTAGTAGCCCACGATCCGCTGGGCCAGCTGCAGGGCCAGCCAGCCAAAACCAAAGCTGGTGAGCGAGCCGCTCAAAAAGCTGATCGGCCCCTTGCGCTGGCGTTTCGGGGCTGCGGCGTCAGCAGTGGCGTCGGCGACGGGCTTCTCGCTCACGGGGTCGGCGGAGTGTGGCGTCAACCCAGGGTGGCACCGGAGCCGGTGCAGCGGCACACCCATGCTTCGAAACCAGCCGCCGTGAGCGCCGGCTGCAGCTGCTGGCGGGCAGCCTCGGCGCCGGCGACCTCGGCAAACAGGGCAAACAAACTCGGCCCCGAACCACTCATCGCCACAACCAGGGCCTCGCTGGCCTGGCGCAGCAGTGCCAGCCCTTCACGCACGCTGGCCACCTCAGGCTCCACCACCCCCTGCAGGTCGTTGCGCAAGGGCGCCAGCGGCCGCTGGCCGGCTAGGGCCTCCAGCAGAGGGCCTTGGCGCAGGGCCTGACGGCGCTGCTCGAAATCAGCCTCAAGGCTCAGATAAAAATCGCCACGCTGCTCGCGGCAGCGGCCATAGGCCCAGGGGGTGGAAACACTCGCCTCGGGGTGCTTGATCAGCAGCACGCCTAGGGCTGGTGGCGCAGCCAGCCCAGCTGGCTCCAGCACCTCGCCCCGCCCGAAGCAGAGCTGCGTGCCACCATCGATGCAGAACGGCATATCGGAGCCCAGCTGGGCCGCCATCTCAAGCAGTTGCTCGCGGCTGAAGCCGCACCCCCACAGGGCGTTGAGCCCGACCAGGGCAGCAGCGCCATCACTGGATCCGCCCGCCAAGCCCGCGCCGATAGGGATGCGTTTCTCAAGCTCAATCGATGCACCAAGCTCCGGAAGCCCCACCCGAGCCTTGAGCAGCTCGGCGGCCTTCACGATCAGGTTGCTGCCATCGGTGGGCAGATCGCTGCGTTTGCAGCTGAGGCTGATGCAACCATCGGCCGTGGGCCGCAGACGCAGCTGATCGGCCAGATCGAGCGTCTGCATCACCATCGCCAGCTCATGGAAGCCATCGGGCCGCAGCCCCAGCACCTCCAGATGCAGGTTGATCTTGGCGGGGGCGCTGACCAGCAGCACAGCCATGCGAGGGGTTCAGGCGGTGTGCCGATTCAAGCCGGCCGCCAGCGCTACCCAGCGCTCCGGTGCCACCTCCTGGGGCCGCTGCTCCAAACCAATGCTGGCTTCATCAGTCAGGGCCGCGAGCTGATCGGGCGGCTGTAAGCCAGCCAGGGTGTTGCGCAACATCTTGCGGCGGGCGGCAAAACAGCGGCGCAGCAGGCTCTCCACGGTTCGGGCCAAGGCGGGATCGAGTTGCTGATCCACCGGCAGCGGATCGATCGCCACCACCTCGCTCATCACCTTCGGTGGCGGCTGAAAACAACGAGGCGGCACCAGGCACACCGTGCTGCATCGGGCCAGCAGTTGCATGCGCACACTCAGCGCTGAGTAGGCACTGCTGCCGGGCCGGGCCCGAATGCGCTCCCCCACCTCCTGCTGCATCAGCAACACCAAGCGCCGGTAAGGCTGCGCCACAGGACGGTCCAACCGGCCCACCAGCCGCTCCAGCAAGGGCCCGGTGATGTTGTACGGGATGTTGGCCACCACGATCCCCGCCTTCGGCAGTGGCACCGCGAGCACATCGCCCTGGGTGAGCTCAAAGCGAGGATCGCTGCCAAACCGCTCCTGCAGCCCTTCCACCAGGTCACGGTCGAGTTCCACCGCCCGCACCGCCGCTGCCGGTGAAGCAAGCAGCTGTTCGGTGAGCGCTCCGCGACCTGGCCCCACCTCCAGCACCGTGTCGTTAGCGCTGAGTTCCGCTGCGGCGAGGATCTGCTGCAGCACCCGCTCATCCTTGAGCCAGTGCTGACCAAACCGCTTCCGGGTGCGGTGGGCCGCGAAGGTCATCGATCCGTGCGCCAGAGGGCCTGCTTCCAGATTGCCCCCTGGCAGGCCGCAGCCAGCGTGACTAAACACAAGGGCATCCAGCTGAAACCCATGCGTCATCCCACTGCCGCTGCCTGGCTCGCCGCGATCCCCTGCGCCAGCGCCCTGCTGCTTGGCTTCAGCCCGGCAGCGCAGGCCGGATCGATCACCGCCGAATCGATCTGGGACAAAAAGAACGCGATTGAGCGGGCTCAACAGCAACTGCCCGCCAATGCCATCGTTACCAGCAGCCAATGCACCGTGGTGAACGTGCGCACCGGCAACTACCGCTACATCTGCACGCTGGAGTACACCACCGCGCCTGCCGCCCCCGCTCCGAGCAGCGCTACCCCCAGCAGCGGATCCAGCGCACCGGCTCCCTAGCCGGCGGCTGGGGCACCAGGGCCAGCACCAGCTCCAGGCTGCAGTGCTGATAGTGCGGATGGGCGGCCAGC
>Ga0194129_10005356_pt1 | contig 16417 bp, 18 predicted proteins | sample TA2KigCa35mmetaG_FD_150862 | JGI IMG/M metagenome (GOLD analysis project Ga0194129, IMG submission 150862) | Freshwater microbial communities from Lake Tanganyika, Tanzania - TA2015038 Kigoma Deep Cast 35m | ecosystem: Environmental > Aquatic > Freshwater > Lake | place: Tanzania: Lake... | reverse complement strand
TATCGGCATCGGCGATGACCGGCGCCGTCGATTTCTCGACGACCTTGGCGATGCGCCCGATCATGTCGGTGTAGGTCGCAAGCCCGGCATCGGGGATCCCGAGGTGCGAAGCGGTCAGCCAGAAGCCCGAGGCATAGACCGCATCGAAACCCACGCGCTCGGCGAGCATCGCCGAAATCATGTCGAACACCCCGGGGGCGACGATGAAGTCGCCGGCATCGAGTTTCCGTTTCAGGCGCGGGTCAGCCATCGTCTCTCCGCCGCAAGATTGACCGTGGAATTGGGCCGTGGGATTGGAGTGTATTTGGAGGTCGGGCACCATAGCAGACATGCCCTACCCTGACATCGGCCGCGCGCCCGGCCTGCTGCGCGCACTTTTCGTTCTGACCACCCTGCTGCTCAGCAGCACCAGCGGCGCCGCGGCGCGCGAAACCCGCAGCAACCTGGTGCTTGATGGGGTTCCCGAACACTCGCCGCGCGTGCTCGCCACACTCGATGGCTGGCTCAGCGGACGCAGCGCGAGCTTTCAGGATTTCTTGCCTGACGGCAGCATCCTCATCAGCACGCGTTTCGGCGATGCCGAGCAGATACACCACGTGGCAAAACCCGGCGCTGATCGCCGTCAGCTGACTTTCGATAGCGACCCCGCCGCGAGTGCGAGCGCCAACCCCGCCTCACTCGCCCGGCAAATGCTGTTCGCGCGCGATCGAGGTGGCAACGAAAACGCGCAACTTTATTTACAAGATCTCGACACCCGCCAGGTTCGTCGCCTCACCGACGGGCAGTCGCGACACGGCGGTGCGCTGTGGTCGCGCGACGGTCGTTACATTGCCTTCCAGGGCAATGCGCGTAATGGCGTGAATCAGGACGTCTACATCGTCGACGTTGCCAGCAATGCTGCGCCGCGACTGGTGATCGCCTCGCAGGGTCAAACCTGGACACCACTCGATTGGTCGGCGGATGGTCAAAGATTATTGCTGCTCGATTATCGATCGGTGACCGATGCCACTTTGTATGTCGCTGACCTCGCGACCGGTGCGTTCAAGGCCGTGGCGCTGGCGGCGAATCCGGCCAAGCCTGCGCCGCAAACCGGGATCGGCAGCGCGCGCTTCGCCGCCGACGGTCGCGGTATCTGGCTGAGCGCTGACCTCGGCGGTGAGTTTCGGCAGCTGCGTTACCTCGATTTGCTTGACGGCAGTCTGCGCACCCTGACCGCCGATCTGCCGTGGGATATCGACGACTTCGAGGTCAGCAGCGATGGTCGATGGCTGGCCTATGTCGCCAACGTCGATGGCTACAGTGAATTACGCATCGCCGATCTCGGCGCCGGCACCACGCGCACCGCCAAAGGCCTGCCGCCGGGCATCCTCTACAACCTGCGCTTCGATCGTCAGGGCACGAAGCTCGGCATGACGCTCGAAACGCCGACCGCACCGCGCGACGCTTGGACCTATGAAATCGAGACCGAGCAGGCGGCACGGTGGACGATGAGTGAAATGGGGCTGGTCGACCCGGCGCGTCTGTCGCCCATGGAGGTGTTTCGTTATCCGACCTGGGATCGGATCGGCGGCGCACCGAGGCGCATCCCCGCCCTGATCCAAAAACCCGCCAAGCCCGGACGTCATCCGGTGGTGATCGATATTCATGGTGGTCCCGAGGGTCAATCGCGACCGGTCTACAGCCCTTTCCTGCAATACCTCACGGCCGAGCTCGGCTACGCCGTGATCCAGCCCAACGTGCGCGGTTCGACGGGCTATGGCCGCAACTACACGATGCTCGACAACGGTCGCTTGCGCGAGGACTCGGTGCGCGACATCGGTTCACTTTTGGTGTGGATCGCCGCGCAACCCGATCTCGATGCCGATCGCGTGGTCGTGATGGGCGGCTCTTATGGTGGCTACATGGTGCTCGCGTCGCTGATCGCCTACGGCGATCGCTTGCAAGGTGGCATCGACGTCGTGGGCATCAGCAACTTCGTGACTTTTCTCACCAACACCGCAGGCTATCGCCGCGACCTGCGCCGTGCCGAATATGGTGATGAACGTGATCCTGCAATGCGTGCGTTGCTGCGCCGGATTTCACCGCTGGAGCGCGCCAGCGCCATCCGCCGACCCTTGCTGGTAGTGCAAGGCCTCAACGATCCGCGCGTGCCCGCCTCGGAAAGCGAGCAACTAGTGAAGAAAGTGCGCGAGCAGGCGGGCGAGGTGTGGTACCTCGCGGCCAAAGATGAAGGTCACGGCTTCCGCAAGAAAAACAACCGCGACTTTTATTTGAAAACCGCCGCGACTTTTTTGGAGCGGATCAGCGCTTCGCGGTAGCGGGCGCCGGCCGCTTCGCGGTCTCGAGACCCGGGCGCTGCGCCGAGTAGTAAGCGGCGATGGCCTTGATGTCTGCTGCCGAAAGCTGCGACGCAAAGCCCGCCATGATCGCGTTCTTGCGCCCGCCACGTTGGTAGTCGGTCAGCGCGCGCACCAGATAGTCCGGATGCTGGCCGGCGAGCGTCGGGTATTGCGGCGTGATGCCGACGCCGTCGCTGCCATGGCAAGCCACGCAGGTCTGCGCCGCCTCGGGAGCCTTGCCCACCGGCTGCGATGACGAGGTCGGTTGCACCGCCGGGCCGGCAAGAAAGGCAGCCATGTCGGCCAGCTGCGTATCGGTCCAGTTCGCCGCATTGGCATGCATGGTGGCGTGGCTGCGCTCACCGCTGCGGTAGGCCTGCAAGGCGATCACGAGGTACTCGGGATGCTGACCCCGCAACTTCGGCACGCTGTAGGTGGGGTAAGCGTTGCGGTAATTCGGGATGCCGTGGCAGCCGAGGCAGGTGTACGCGAGTTTCGCGCCACGTTCGGCGTTACCTTCGGACTGAGCGAACGCGGACGGTGCGGCCAACGCCGCGACCAAGGAAAGCGCCACGAGGAACTTCGACACCGTAACCCCCGGAACCAGTATCAAGCGAAAAACAGGCCGCGATGTTAAGGTTTCGGCGCCTGAATTGCCACCGATCAGGGGTTGCATGATCGCCCTCATCCAACGCGTCACCGAAGCCAGCGTCAGCGTCGCGGGCGAGCGAATTGGCGCCATCGGTCCAGGCCTGCTTGCTCTGGTCGGCGTGCGCCCGGCCGATGACGAGCAGACCGCGCAGCGGTTACTCGAGCGCCTGCTCGCCTACCGGGTGTTTGCCGATACCGAAGGCCGCATGAACCGGTCACTGAGCGATACGGGGGGTGGCTTGCTGCTGGTGCCGCAATTCACCCTCGCAGCCGATACCCGCAAAGGGAATCGGCCAGGTTTCAGCACGGCAGCGGAACCTGCCCAGGCAGCACGTCTGTTCGAGCATCTGTGCGGCATCGCACACGCCGGCCATCCGCAAGTCGCCACCGGCCGCTTCGGTGCCGACATGCAGGTTGCCCTGGTGAATGACGGTCCGGTGACGTTCTGGCTGCAAACCCCGGAAAACGTCTAACATCGGCACATCGTCAACGCTGCAGACAGCATGAGGTCGCTATGGGAATCGGAATGCGCGAATTGATCATCATCCTGCTGGTGGTCCTGCTGGTGTTCGGCGCCAAGAAACTGCGCACCATCGGCGCCGACCTCGGCGCAGCCGTCAAAGGCTTCAAGAAAGGCATGGACGATGGCGATGCTGAAGAAAGCCTGAAACAGATCAAGCAGGAAGCAGCCGACGCGGATTTTCCGGAATCATCGGCCAAGACCGCGGCGAACAAGCCTGCCGATCGCAACGGCTGATTCCGCCCGCCGCCTGCGGGCCTGAGAAAACATGTTCGAAGTCGGTTTCAGCGAACTGCTGCTGATCATGGGCCTCGCGCTGCTCGTGCTCGGCCCCGAAAAATTGCCCAAAGTGGTTGGCGAGATCGGCCGGTGGATGGGCCGCGCACGCGCCATGGCCCGACAGTTTCGCGAGCAACTCGAAGACGAAGCGGCCGAGAGCAGTCGCCGCCGTGCAGCAGCGACGTCTGCGAACATAACGCCCGCAGCCGAACCTGCTGCTGCCGAACCTGCTCCTGCCGAGACAGCGCCCGTAGACGCGTCAGTTACGCCGTCTGTCGCGGAACCCGCGCCCAAAGCAGGGCCTGACAACACGCCATGAGCGGCGAGCCCGAACAACTCGCCGAAGGCACGCTGATCTCGCATCTGCTCGAGTTGCGCGATCGCTTGCTGCGCGCATTTTTGGCGGTCATCGTGGCCTTCGTGCCAATCGCGTTCTTTTCCAACGAAGTATTCACGCTGGTCGCGCAGCCGCTCATCGACAAACTGCCCGCCGGTTCGTCGCTGATCGCCACCAGCGTGATCTCGCCCTTCATGACGCCGTTCAAGCTGGCGTTTTTCGTCGCCCTGTTCGCGGCCATGCCCTATGTGCTCTATCAGGTCTGGGCATTCGTGGCGCCCGGCCTTTATCGCCACGAAAAACGTTTCGCGTTGCCGCTATTGGTGTCGTCGATCATCCTGTTTTATGCGGGCGTGGCGTTCGCCTATTTCGCCGTGTTCCCCGTGATGTTCGATTTCTTTGCCAGTACCACGCCTGCGGGCGTGCGCATGATGACCGACATCACGAGCTACATGGATTTCGTGCTCACCATGTTTCTGTGCTTCGGGCTCGCGTTCGAAGTGCCGGTGATCGTGGTACTGCTCGTGCTGACGGGTCTCGTCAAAGTGGACAAGCTGGCCGAGATCCGCGGTTATGTGCTGATCGGCATCTTCGTCATCGCGGCCATCCTCACACCACCAGATGCCATCTCGCAGACCATCATGGCGGTGCCGATGTATTTGCTCTATGAGGGCGGCCTGTTGATGGCGCGACTCATGCAACGTATGCGCAGTAAAACTGCTGAAGCCTGAGACCACCCGCAGTTCACGATTTCGACAGGGGGAACAAAAAAATGAGTGGCAAAACTTTTCTCGGCCATCCGCGTGGTCTCGCCACGCTGTTCATGACCGAATTCTTCGAGCGCTTCACCTACTACGGCATGCGCGCCTTGCTGGTGCTGTTTCTGGTGGCCGCAACCGACGAAGCCAATCCGGGTTTCGGGGTCGATCGCGAAACCGCTGGCGCCATCTACGGGCTCTACACCGGCGCGGTATTCCTGTTCTCCTTGCCGGGCGGCTGGATCGCCGATCGACTGATCGGTCAGCGGCGCGCCGTTTACTGGGGCGGCATCATCATCGCCATCGGCAATTTTTTGCTCGCGGTGCCGGGTGGCGCTGCGGTGTTCTATCTGGGTCTCGCTACCATCGTCATCGGTGTCGGTCTGCTGAAGCCGAATATTTCGGCGATCGTCGGTGCTCTCTATGAAGGCCAGCCCGGGGCACGCCGCGATGCCGGCTTCTCGATTTTCTACATGGGCATCAACCTTGGCGCGCTGATTGCACCGTTCATCGCCGGCACCATCGGCGAATCCTGGAACTGGCGCGCCGGCTTTGCGGTGGCCGGCGCCGCGATGCTGATCGGCGTGCTGCAGTACCGTATGACCGAGCATTACCTCGGTAATGCAGGTCTCGCCCCCGCAAACGTCACGGACCAAGAACGTGCGCGCGGCTGGCGCAATGTGGCGATCGGTGGCGCCGTGGTCGTGCTGCTGACGGCACTGCTCTACACAGGCGTCATTCCCGTGACGATCACGGGGCTGGCACAGATCTTTGCCGGCGGCATGGTCGCGGTCGGCTTCATTTTCTTTGCTGGCGTGCTGATCTTCGGCGGCCTCGATGCCGACGAAAAGAAGCGCGTGCTGCTGATCGCGCTGTTTTTTCTTTGTGCAGCGCTGTTCTGGGCAGGCTTCGAACAGACGGCGACCACCTTCAATCTGTTCGCGCAGGATTTCACTGATCGCTCGTGGCTGGGCGGCATGTTCGCCGACGGCGAGCATCCGGCTGCGTGGTATCAGTCGGCGAATCCCATTTTCGTCGTCATTTTCGCGCCGGTTTTCGCCTGGATGTGGGTCGCGCTCGGCCAGCGCAATCTCGATCCTTCATCACCCGCCAAGTTTGGTCTCGCGCTGGTACTGGTCGGCGTCGGCTTTCTGGTGATGATGTGGGCCGCGCAACTTGTCGTAGCCTCGGGCGGCAAAGTCGCCCCCTCTTGGTTGCTGCTCACCTACCTGTTGCACACTTTTGGCGAACTCTGTCTCTCGCCAGTGGGTCTCTCGAACGTCACCAAACTCTCACCGAAGCGCTATGTCGGTCAGATGATGGGCACCTGGTTCTTGGGTGCCGCAGTCGGCAATGCGCTGGCTGGACTCATCGGCGGTCACGTCGGCTCAGGCGAGGCGGCAGCAATGCCGGCGCAGTTCCTGCAGATGTGCTTCATCGCCGGTGGTGCGGGTCTCGTCCTGATCCTCGGTTCGCCCTGGCTCAAGAAACTCGCCGGGAATCAGCAATGAATGCACCGCTACCGCCGCAGCTGACGCTGCGCGCCATCCTGCTCGCCATCGTGTTGGCGATGATTCTTGCCGCTGCGAATACCTACCTCGGTTTGTTCGCAGGCATGACGATCGCCTCGGCGATTCCTGCGGCGGTGGTCTCGATGGCGGTGCTGCGTCTGTTCGGTGGTGGCGGCATTCTCGAAAACAACATCGTGCAAACCGGTGCTTCAGCGGGTTCCTCGATTGCCTCGGGCGTGATCTTCACCATTCCGGCGTTGGTGATCCTCGGCTTCTGGCAAGACTTCGAGTATTCCTGGGTGCTGACGATCGCCGGGCTCGGCGGCATTTTGGGCGTGCTGTTCTCGGTGCCGCTGCGCCGCGTACTGATCGTCGATCAAAAACTCGCCTTCCCGGAGGGGCAAGCCGCCGCCGAAGTTTTGAAGGCCGGCGAAAATCCGTCGCAGGGCATTCGCATCCTCGGTTTGTCAGCGCTGGGGGGTGCATTTGCCAAACTGGCCGCGGGCAGTGGTCTCAAACTGATTCCCGACACCGCAGCCAGTGCCGGTTTCTTTGGCAGCTACCTGGGATTCGTCGGTACCAATCTGTCGCCCGCGCTGCTCGCCGTCGGCTACATCGTTGGCGTCAATGTCGGCATCGTCGCGCTCGCCGGGGCGATGATCTCCTGGAACATCGCCATCCCGGTCTACGTGGCCAACGTGCTGCCCGCGAATGCGGAGCTCGCGCAGCTTGCTGCCGGCTTGCCGGCCGAAGATCTGGCCGGGCTCATCTGGTCGAAGCAAATCCGCTACCTCGGTGTCGGCGCCATGCTGGTCGGTGGCTTCTGGGTACTGATTTCTTTGAGAAAGTCGCTGGTCTCGGGTATCAGCAGCGGGCTGGCGGCGGCCCGCGCCAGTGCGGCGGGTCAGGTGATTGCGCACACCGAACAAGACCTGCCGATGAAGTCGGTGCTGATCGGTATCGTGCTTTTCATGCTGCCGTTATGGGCGCTCTACGAAACCATCGTCGGCTCGCTCGCCGTGAGCATGCCGATGACGGTCATCATGGTCATCACCGGTTTCCTGTTTTGTTCGGTGTCGGCGTATATGGCGGGGCTCGTGGGTTCGTCGAACAACCCCGTGTCGAGCATCACCATCGCCACGATTCTGTTCTCGTCGGTCGTGCTGCTTATTTTGATGGGCCCGGACAGCAGCCTCGGGCCAGTGGCGGCGATCATGATCGGTGCCGTGGTGTGCTGCGCCGCCTGCATCGCCGGCGACAATCTGCAAGATCTCAAATGTGGTCATATCGTCGGCGCCACGCCGTGGCGGCAACAGGTCATGCTCGCCATCGGCGCGGCCAGCAGCGCGCTTGTCATGGCGCCCGTGCTCAATCTGCTGGAACAAGCCTATGGCATCGGTGTGCCCACCGAGACCCACCCGAATCCCTTGCTCGCGCCGCAGGCCACGCTCATGGCTTCGGTGGCCAAAGGACTTTTTGGGGGCCAGCTGCCTTGGGACATGATCGCCATCGGCGCCGTGATCGGCGTTGCGATCATCATCGTCGACGAAATTTTGAAGGCGCGTGGTTCGAGTTTCCGTACACCCGTACTCGCCGTAGCCGTTGGCATCTATCTGCCGATCGAACTCATGACGCCGATCTTTCTCGGCGGCATGTTGGCCTTCCTCGCCGAGCGACACCTGCGTCGCGCAGGCTGCGAAGCAGCCGATCTCGAGCGGCGTGGGCGCAAGGGCCTGTTGTTTGCGGCGGGCATGATCACGGGCGAAGCACTGATGGGTATTGCCATCGCCGTCCCCATCGTCACCTCAGGAAGCGCCGATGTGCTCGCGCTACCCGCCGGGCTGCACTTCGGTGAATGGCTGGGTCTTGGCGTCCTCGCGCTGCTCGGCTTCTTGATGTACCGCACCGCCACCCGCGCCGAGGCTGCCGCGCGCGCTGGCTAAGGCCGGCGCACCGCCAAAAAAACAAGTGCGCGGTCAGCTCGACGCCTCGCGACGCACGAAACTCGTCGTTTCGTTCGCGATCATCTATCTCATCTGGGGCTCGAGCTACCTGATGACGAAGATCGGCGTCAGCCGCTTGCCGCCGTTTGCTTTTGGCGCGGCGCGCTTCATCACTGGCGGACTGCTGCTCTTCGTCGTGGCCCGGCTACTCGCGCGCAGGGCGGGTCAGCCGTGGCTGCCCGCCTTGACGAGCGCCGACTGGAAAACCTTCGCCACCGTCGGTTGTCTTGCGGTTTTCCTCTCCAATGGTTCAGCCTTGTGGAGCCTGCAGCATCTGCCCTCGAATCTCGCGGCGCTGCTCAACGTCTCTTCGTCCTTCTGGATTCCGCTGCTCGGCATGTTCGGTCCTCGCTCCCAAAGAATTTCGTCACGAGTCGCGATCGGTCTTGTGGCGGGCTTCGCCGGCACCAGCCTGATCATCTTGCCGGGCGGCGGCGATGCCGCCGTCGCCTCGATTTGGCCGGCGATGGTGATGGTGTTCGGATGCTTCTGCTGGTCTGCGGGCACCATACATATCCGCAACACCAATCCGACGCTCGATCTCATGACCTTCACGGCCCTGCAGATGTTCTGCGGTGGACTGTTGCTGCTGGTCCCGGCGCTGTTGCAAGGTGAGGTGGCGCGTTGGAGTTGGGATACGCAAGGTTTGCTCGCGCTGGCCTACATGACCATTGCAAGTTCCGGCGTGGCGTATACCGCTTTCGCCTGGCTGTCGGTCAACGTGACGCCGGCGCAGCTTGCGACCTATGGTTTCGTGAATCCGGCGGTTGCGCTGCTGCTCGGCTGGTGGGTACTCGATGAACGGCTCGGCAGTCTGCAAATTTTCGGCACAGCGGTAATTCTGGTCGGCACGATTCTCGTGAACTGGTCGCGCACTCCGCTCAACAACGAGAAACGAGAGTCTCCGCCCGCAGCTTGAGCAAATCGACTGCCGGCACAGTACGCCGCTCGCGCAGCGGAAATTCGATGATCGCCACGAGGTTGCCGTTGTTGTCACCGTGAATGTTGGTGAGCCCCTCGTAGCGCATCAACACTCGATCGGTCTTGCGGTAAGACACGTCGATGTACGGCAGAAACCAGCCAAGCACCCCCGAAAGATTGAGGCGGATGACACTGGCGGTCGCGCCGTCGATCTTGACTTCGTCATGCTTCTTTACTTTGAAGCTCAAGTAGTCGAGACGACTCGGGATCAGGAACGGAAAACGAACGCTCTTGCCCGCCTCGAGCTCGGCCCAGTGCTTGCGCACGAATTCATCGAAGCCCGCATCGGCGACGATTACGGTATTGGCGGGCACCTTGGCTTCACGGCGCGGCGCCCGTGCGTTTTCCTTCTGAAATACCAGCGGACCCTGCGTGGTGCGACGCAAGCCTTCGAGGTAGCCACGACGGGCATCGGTGAAACTGAATTCGGGTTCTTCACGCACGCTGCCATAGGTGAGCTCTTTGCGTGCGAACGCCGGTCCATCGATGCTGCAGCGATACATGACGATGCGCGTTTCGCCGACCGCGCCCGCATTGCGCACATGGTGCGATTCGACGTACAGCAAGCGCCCGTCATCGCGCGAGCGCGCATACCCCGTAAACTGCAGATCGGTCGCCATCGCTGGCGGCGCCCACAAGGTCGATATCAGGGGCGTCGAGGCCAACAGTACGGTCAGCCTGCGCAGTGCGCGTCCTTGCATCTTCCATCTCCTCCTGCGCGCACGGCGCCGACAGGCTATATTCGACCCGTTTTCAATTCAGGGGGTTCCCATGTCGGCAGAATACGCACCCGTTCATATTGTCATGCTGCTCGCACTAATCGAGTACTTTGGCTTCGCTATCGCCGTCGGTCGCGCTCGCTACCGCTTCGGTGTGAAGGCGCCGGCGACCAGCGGCAACGTCGACTTCGAACGCTATTATCGGGCGCAGATGAACACGCTCGAGCAGCTGATCATCTTCATTCCCTCCCTGTGGTCGTTCGCGTTGTTCATCAGCGTGACCTGGGCCACCGTGCTCGGCGCCATCTTCGTCGTTGGTCGTTTTCTGTATTTCACGGGCTACGTCAAAGCCGCCGAGAAGCGCAGCGCAGGCTTCGGGCTCGCGACTTTTCCGATGCTGTTTCTGCTGATCGGCGGACTGGTCGGCGCAATCCTCAGCTTCTGAGTCTGCAGCGATCGATCGTGGTGCTGCCTCAGCGCTTGCTGCGCAGCGCCACGATCACGACCGGTATCAACGAACCAAAGATGATCATCAAGGTGACAACGCCGAAGTTGTCACGGACCAGCGGAATATTGCCGAACAGGTAGCCACCGCCCAGAAAAATGGCTACCCAGATGATCGCGCCCAACACGTTGTATCCCTGAAAGCGCGGATACTCCATGCGCGCGACACCCGCCACGAACGGTGCAAAGGTGCGCAAGATCGGCAAGAAGCGCGACAACATCACCGTCTTGCCACCATGCTTGTCGAAATACGCTTCGGTCTGCTGCAGATACTCCACCCTGAGCAATCGGTAGCGACCGCTGAAGGCCGGCGGGCCGATGGCCTTGCCGATCGCGTAGTTGCAACTGTTGCCGAGGATGGCCGCCACGATCAACAACACCGCGACCGTCGGCGCATGCAGCGTGCCACTGGTATCTATGGCGGCCAGCGTACCGACGGCAAACAGCAACGAATCACCCGGCAACCACGGCGTGACCACGAGTCCCGTCTCGGCAAACACGATCGCGAACAGGATCGCGTAGATCCACAGCCCATACTGGCGCATCAACTCGACCAGATGACTGTCGAGGTTGAGGACGAAATCCAAAAAATACTGCAGCAGCTCGATCATGCGCGTGGCTTCCTGTTTTCTGCGGTTCGCGTGCCCTTGGGTGCACGGCGCTGCAGTTCGCGCATTGCCGCACGTACCTCGTCGTCGACACTGGGATCAGTGGGTGCGGAATCGGGGCCGGCCAGCGCGACATCGGGCGCTATGCCGCGCTCGTTGATGTAGGCCCCGGAGGGTGTCGCGTAGCGGGAAGTCGTCAGCTTGATGGCATGTCCGTCGGCAAGCGGAATCACGCTTTGTACGGATCCCTTGCCGTAGGTACGCCGACCGACCAGCAGTGCACGACCGTTATCTTTGAGCGCACCGGCAACGATTTCGGCTGCCGAGGCCGAAGCGCCATTGACCAGTACGGCAATGTCGACGCCCGCGAGGATTTGTCCGGGCTTGGCGTCCATGCGGAAGCGGGCATCGGCTGCGCGACCACGCGCGCTGACGATGTTGCCTTGATCGAGCATGGTATCGGCGACCGCAACGGCCGCCTCGAGTACCCCGCCAGGATTGTTGCGCAGGTCGATGACGATACCGCGCAGGTCGGACTGCTCGCGACGCAGCCGCTCGATCGTGCGCGCGAAATCCGCTGGCGTGGTGTCGCTGAAAGCGGCGATTCTCAGATATCCGTAACCTGTATCGAGTCGCTCACCGCTGACGCTGTGCACTTCGACGCGCGCGCGCTCCAGCACCACATCGACCAGCTCATCGCCGGCGGCGCGACGCACCGTGAGTTTGACCAGAGAACCCGCTGGTCCGCGCATCTGCTCGATCGCAGCAGCCACGTTGGCGCCGACCGGCTCACCGTCGATCCGCAAGATCAAATCACCGGCGCGGATCCCGGCGCGCGCGGCTGGCGAGTCTTCGAGTGGCCGTTGAACTTTGATGAAGCCATTGTCGGCGGAGACCTCGATACCGATGCCCGGATAGTTGCCGGCGGCACCGCGGCGCAGCTCTTCATACTCGCGCGGATCGAGATATTCGGAGTGCGCATCGAGCCCGGCGAGCAAACCACGCAAAGCGCCGTCGATCAACTTGCCATCGGGGATTTCATCAACATATTCGCGCCGAATCTGCGCCACGGCCTCGGCGAGCCGACGCGCATCGGCGGCCGGCAGCGGCTGCGCGATCGGCACTGCAGCATCTGCAATGCGCGGCGGCGAAGCGACTGCGAGCTGATCAGCCGGCGGAAAAATCACGAACCGCGCCAGTACAATGCCGGCCATCAGACCTGCGATACCGACGATCGGGAACAAGGCACGAAAAGATTTCACGGCGACAAATTCTACAGGCACGGCGTTGCGGAAGTACGCGGCGCAGAGACGAACTGAGTCGCGCCGTGAATCAGGGTTGTCGATCTTTGAACCAAGGCGCGGGATCGAGCGGTCTCGCCGACTGACGGATTTCAAAATAAAGTTCGGGCTGGGCGCGGCCGCCGGTATCGCCAATGCCGGCGATGGTGTCGCCGGCATTAACCTGATCGCCAACGGCCCGGAACAACTGTTCGTTGTGCCCATAAAGACTGAGATAACCACCGCCGTGATCGATGATCAGCAGCAGACCGAGGCCTGCCAACCAATCGGCATAGACCACCCGACCACGATGGACCGCCCGCACCGGCGTCCCCCGCGGCGCCGAAATCAGCATGCCTTCCCACTTCACCGTGCCGGCACGCTGCTGCCCGAAGCGCGCAACCAGCCGGCCGCTCGCAGGCCAGGCCAGCTTGCCACGCATATTGGCGAACGGATTGCGATTGTCGGGGGGGAACTTCGGCGCCGCACGGCGCAGTTCGCGCAGCAATTTTTCGAGTGCGGCCTGCTCGCGTTGCAGTCGCTGCAGACTCGCGCTGCGCGCCATCGATTCTGCAGTGAGACTCGCCAGCACTTCGCCACGTTCGCTGCGGGCTTTTTCGAGGCGTGACACTTCACCGCGCTGGGCTTGTTCAAGCCGCGCGATGCGCTCCTGCTCGGTCTCGAGGCTCGCGTCCAGCAGCTCGATTTCGCGCACCCGAGTTTCGATTGCGCTCAGTTGCTCGGCACGCGCCCGACCGAAGTAACCGTAATAGGCGAACATGCGCCCGGTGCGCGCCGGGTCCTGCTGGTTCAGAAACAGCTTGAGCGGCTCTTCGCGGCCGATCAGATAGGCGGCGCGCAGTTGGGCGGCAAGTTCGCCGCGTTCACGCGCCAATTCGGTCTCTTGTGCCGTTTTTTGCGCAGCGAGGTCAACCCGGCGCTGCTCGCGTTCGGTGCGTTCGCCACGCAAGCGGTCGAGTTCGCCACGGGCACGATTTGCGGCAGTTTCGGCGGTCCGCAACACGCGGGTGAGACGGTCGCGCTCGGCCGCATCTTTTGCGACCTGACCGCGGATTCGTTCGATTTGGCTGCGCAATTGGCGCAGTTCGGCCTCTGCGCGCGCAGCATCCTGAGCAATGGCGACGCCGAGCAGCGCCGACCCTGCCAACACCAGCAAAATACGGGTCATCCGGCCGAGCATCGGCATAGATTGTATAATCCCGCTCGTGGAAAAGTTGCCAGAGTACATCGCCAATCACCCATGGCTCGTGCTGATGACTGCGGTCGCAGCCGTGCTCGTGCTGGTGTTCGAGATCCGCGCCCGCCGTGACGCCTTCGCCGGCGTCTCACCGCAGGACCTCATCCGCATGCAGAACCAGGGCGCCCTGATCATCGATCTGCGCAAGCCCGAGGAGTTCGCCACCGGCCACATCGGGGGGGCACGGCGCATGGATTCAGCCGACATGCTCACCGCCGGCGACACCCTCAAAAAGTACAAAGAGAAAAACGTGATCGTCTATTGCGACTCCGGTTCGACCGGTGCCGCCGCCGCGCGCGTTCTGGCCAGACAGGGTTTCAAGCAGACCTTCAACCTCAAGGGCGGACTCAGCGGCTGGCGTGGCGAGAATCTGCCGCTCGCCCGTGGCGAGGCCCTGACCAAGGGCAAGTCATGAGCAAGGTCGTGATGTATGCGACGGCATGGTGTCCGTACTGCACGCGGGCGCGCCAACTGCTCGAACGCAAGAACGCGAATCTCGAAATCATCGATGTCGATGGCAACTCGGCGCTGCGTCAAGAGATGATGACGCGCAGCGGCCGCCACACCGTACCGCAAATTTTCATTGGTGATGTGCATGTCGGCGGCTGCGACGATCTGCATGCCCTCGATGCGCAGGGCGGACTCGATCCGCTGCTCGCCGCCTGACCCGGCGCACTGCGCCGGCCTATACGTCCACGAACACCCGTACCACAGAGGCCAGACCAAATGTCCGATCCCGATCCGCGCGCCGATGGCGTTGCCCAACCCGGCGAAGATCCGAACGCCCCAGAATTTTCTCTGCAGTCCGTTTATTTGAAGGACTGCTCCTTCGAAGCGCCCAAAGGTCCGCGCATCCAGGGTGAGTGGAATCCGCAAATTGGTCTCGACCTGAATACGGCCTCCGAAGCGGTGTCGCCGGAAATGCGCGAGATCGTGCTCACGGTGAGCATCACGGCAAAGATTGGAGACAACACCGCCTTTCTCGTCGAGGTACAACAGGCTGGTCTGTTCGGTGTGCGCAATCTCAATGAAGAAGAGTATCGACGTGCCGTGGCCGCAGTCGCTCCGGCCGTGCTCTTCCCTTACGCGCGCGCCAACATCGCAAACCTCGTCACCCAGGGTGGCTTCCCGCAACTGCTGCTGCCGCCGGTGAACTTTGATGCACTCTACATGCGCTCGCTGGCCGATGCCGCCGCAGCGCAGCAGCAGGCGGAACAAGCACCGCCGGCACTGAACAGCTGATCGATGAACGACACGGCCGCCGCGCTGGCCGTGCTCGGTGCCGGATCCTGGGGCACCGCTCTCGCCATACAGTTCGCCCGCGCCGGGCATCCGACCCGCCTTTGGGGTCGCGATGCCGCGCAGCAAGCCACCATGGCGCACGAGCATCGCAACGCGCGCTACCTGCCGGATGCGCCTTTTCCAGAGCGTCTGAGCGTCGCCCGCAATCTCGATGAAGCTCTGAGCGGCGCGGGCGAAATCCTCATCGCCGTGCCCAGCCATGCGTTGCGCAAGCTGCTCAAAGAAATCGCACCACGCCTCGACAAGCAGGTGCGTCTCGCTTGGGCCACCAAGGGTTTCGAACTCGAAACCGGCTTGCTGCCCCATCAAGTCGCTCGCGAAATCCTCGGTGATCGCCGCGCCTTTGCCGTGCTCTCGGGTCCCACTTTCGCGCGCGAAGTCGGCAGCGGTCTGCCGACGGCCATGACCATCGCCTCGGCGGACGAGGCCTTCGCCACCGAACTCGCCAAAAGTCTCTCGGGCGGCAGTTTCCGCGCCTACACCTCGAACGACATCGTCGGTGTCGAGGTGGGTGGGGCCATCAAAAATGTGCTCGCGGTGGGCGCAGGTCTCGCCGATGGTCTCGGCTTCGGCGCCAATACCCGGGTCGCCCTGATCACGCGTGGACTCGTGGAAATGACGCGACTCGGCGTCGCGCTCGGTGCCAAACGCGAAACCTTCATGGGTCTCGCTGGCCTCGGCGATTTGGTGCTGACCTGTACCGATGATCAATCACGCAATCGACGCTTCGGTTTGCTGCTGGCTGCCGGCAAATCCGCCGAGGATGCGCTCGCCGAGATCGGTCAAGTGGTCGAGGGTTATCTCGCAGCGCGTGCCGTGCACTCGGTCGCCGCCCGCCAAAACGTCGATATGCCGATCTGCGAAGGTATTTATCGATTGCTCTACGAAGGATTACCGGCGCGCGAGGTCGTCAAAGCACTGATGTCACGCCCGATCAAGGCCGAGTTCAGCGAATAGACGCCGAGGTCAGCTGCCGGCAAAGCCGTTTTGTCGCCAAGCCTCATAGGTCACGAGGCTCACTGCATTCGATAAGTTGAGGCTGCGATTGCCTGCGCGCATCGGGATGCTGACCAACGAGTCGGTACCGAATTCGTCGCGCAATTCTTCGAGTACTACGGGCGGCAAACCACGCCGCTCTGAACCAAACACCAGCACATCGCCCGGTCGCCACCCGACTTCATCGTAGCGGCGCGAACCTCCGGTCTCGACGGCGTACCACGCGGCCGGAACAGCCCCGGTAGCGACGCGCAAGGCCGCTCTGCAGGCGGCGAAGTCATCGTGCACATGCACGGCGGTCATCCAACGGTAGTCGAGTCCAGCGCGGCGCAGGGACCGCCGATCGAGATCGAAGCCGAGCGGCTTGATCA
>Ga0194129_10005353_pt1 | contig 16419 bp, 11 predicted proteins | sample TA2KigCa35mmetaG_FD_150862 | JGI IMG/M metagenome (GOLD analysis project Ga0194129, IMG submission 150862) | Freshwater microbial communities from Lake Tanganyika, Tanzania - TA2015038 Kigoma Deep Cast 35m | ecosystem: Environmental > Aquatic > Freshwater > Lake | place: Tanzania: Lake... | reverse complement strand
GTCACTTCCGCTGTTACCTTCATCTTTTTGTTCTTGGTCTTTCGGTTTCTGGGATTTCGGATTTTTATTTTTTTTATTTTGAGAAATCTCTGCGTTAGGTTTGGGCAATTTAGGATGATTTCCACCCTCATGAGCCAAGCAAAGCGAGGATATCAAAGTTAACCCGACAACTGCTATAGAACCCTTAAATAACTTAATATTATTTAAACACCCGAAACCCATGATGCCCCCTAAGCACCTAAAGGAGCAAAGGGAGTACCAACTTTAAGTTCTTAAGATCTGAGCTAAAAGCCCTGTTCTCTTTGGTCAAGAAGTATCCACCCAACTAAGCAACCACAAAAACAAAGTAATTTCATATGTTTACGGTGCTTAACTCTTGCTCATTTCATTCAACTTTAACGAGTGAATTTTGGAAAGAGTCGGCCCGCTCTTTAAGTCACTGAAACCTTAGGTTTTTTAAGATCAAATTCCATTTAAAAATATTATGCTGTTTAAGAATACCTCCAGAATACAACAAAGCTCATCCACTTAAAATCCGTTCAACTTTCCGCAACACAATCCAAGGCTCTCCCCTGAGATCCCTCCACTTTTTGTTTGTCTAGGGTAAAGGCCTTTGGTACTTGTTTTTCTTCCCATGGAAAACAACTCTAATCACTCCAATGCTTCGGCCGACTTGATTGCTCAAAATCTCACTCCCATGCTGGCCCAGTATCTTGAGGTAAAGCGACAGTATCCCGATGCTATCGTTTTTTATCGATTAGGAGATTTTTATGAAATGTTTTTTGAAGATGCCGTTAAAGCGGCTCCTGTCCTTGAAGTGCAACTAACCTCTCGAGATAAAAATGCCACTCATCCCATCCCGATGTGTGGAATACCCTATCATGCAGCTTCAAACTATCTTCAGAAATTACTCTCCAAGGGTTTTAAAGTAGCCATTTGTGAGCAGGTTGAAGATCCAAAAACTACGAAAGGAATCGTAAAAAGGGAAGTCGTAAGAGTAGTAACCCCTGCCCTGATTGGGGACCCCGACCTCATCGCTGAAGACAGTTACAACTACCTCATGACTTTAGAAAGCATCGACTTTGAACAGATTGAAGTGGTCCTGCTAGATCTCCTAAGTGGACAGATAAAACAGGGAACGATTACAACTTCAAGCGAGCTTACCGACCTTATCTTTAAATATTCCCCAAAAGAGATTTTACTCCCGAAGACACTTCTGAATTCACCTATTTTTTCGCAGAGTATTAAGCTCTTTCCTCTAGTGACTCTCACTTATCGAGATTCTTTCTTTGTCGAATCATCTGTTCAAGGCTCAATTTGTTTAAGTGCTCTCAAAGCCTATTTAAAAGAGACTCAAAAAATCGACACTTTTACATTTTTAAATAACCCAGTCTCTCTATGTGATGACACTTCGATGATCTTGGATTCAACAACACTTCGTTCTTTGGAAGTTTTAAGAGGACTTGCGGATGAGGACTCTCCATCTTTATTCAAGTGCATTAATTATACCCAGACTCCAATGGGCCGACGGACTTTAAAAGAATGGCTAACTCGCCCTTCTAGAGAAATAGCCCTCATCGAAGATCGTCAAAAAGCTGTGGAGATATTTCTCAAATCTCAACAGACGCAAGAAAAACTTCAAAATCAATTATCAGCCATTAGAGATTTGGAGAGGCTCTCAACTAAAACAGTACTAGGGCTTGCCATGCCGCGAGACCTTGTCGGAATTCGTTCGGTATTGCAGCAAATTCCGATTATCCAACAAAGTCTGAAAGAACTCAAAGCCCCTCTTTTTAAAAAGTTCATTAAGATTTTAGATCCTCTTGAAGCCCTAACGACAAAACTAGAAATGGCTCTTGAGGACTTTCCTCCAGCCACTTTAAGAGACGGAGGTATTTTTAAGAGCGGCTTTAGCGAGGAGATTGCGGAGCTCAGGGAACTATCCCAAGACGCCAAAGGCACCATCGCAAAAATAGAAGTCCGAGAGCGAGAACGCACAGGCATTTCTTCTCTTAAAGTAAAGTACAGCAAAGTTTTTGGCTATACTATCGAGGTCACAAAAACACACCTGACTAAAATTCCTGCAGAATATATTCGAAAACAGACCATTGCTAACGGTGAGCGATTTATAACTGAAGAACTAAAAAACTTTGAAGAAAAAGTGTTTTCAAGTGAGACACGACTTAGAAGTCTTGAAGAAACTCTATTTTTTCAACTCCGCAAAGAAGTGGCTCAACATTCCCAAGCTCTGCTACAAAACGCACGAATTCTCGGAGAGCTAGACGTTTTGTTGGGCTTTGCCATTCTGGCTCAGAGAAGAGGTTATACTAAACCCAAAATCTCGGCGGATTGGGCTTTAAGAATTGTAGAGGGTAAACATCCGGTAATAGAAAGTTTGTTGCCGGCAGGGACTTTTGTACCCAATTCCATTTTTTTCTCGGAAGAAGACTGTCGAACTCTGATTATCACCGGCCCCAACATGGCCGGAAAATCCACTATAATGAGACAAGTAGCTCTGATTGTTCTTTTAGCTCATATCGGTTGTTTTGTTCCCGCTAAAGCAGCCGATATTCCCTTAGTTGATGCTATCTATACCCGCATCGGTAGCTCAGATGATTTAAGTCGAGGTCGTTCCACTTTTATGGTGGAAATGACAGAAACAACACGAATTTTAGAAATGGCTACTTCAAGAAGCCTCATTCTTATTGATGAAATAGGTCGAGGCACTAGTACTTACGATGGCCTTTCTCTCGCATGGTCATTAGTTGAACACTTTCACACCGAAGTCCGTGCAAAAACTTTATTTGCTACCCATTTTCATGAAGTGACCAGTCTTGAAAAATCATATTCACAATTAAAGAACGCTAATGTTCGAGTAGAGAAGTTTAAAAATGAAATTATTTTCCTCTACCAACTTAGCCCCGGAATTTGTAGTCAAAGCTATGGTATTGAAGTCGCTAAACTAGCGAGCCTTCCCTCGAAAGTCTTGATACGAGCTAAAGAGATTTTAACGGTTCTAGAAACTCAATCTCAGCAAGGGAATCGCGCTAGGATCAATGCGTTAATTACAATTCAAGATCATTTAACACACCATGAAGAAACCAGATCTCCCAAAAGCTTGACCAGTATTGAGAATACAACCAATTAATTTTTTTAAAATTTTTGCATTGACATTAAAAGTAACGAAAAATAGAACGTTTCATTGCAATGGTTAGCAGGTAGTTAGTTCAAAGTTAAAAACAGAGTTATAGCTGGCGCGTTATCTTGATAGAGTCGATGTGGACCCGTCTCAGCAAATTATCCACAGCCTGTGGATAAACCACTGAACAGAGTCGTAGCGGTTCTAGTAATATCTGCCAAGGGGTTAGTGTATCTTAACGCTGTAAATCCCTCAATTTTCAATAAAATTTTACTTTTTTTTGCGTTGTGTTAATCTGCCAAAGCTTATGAATAACTCTTATAAAACTTTCCACAGATCCTGTTCACAACTTGCAAATAAAATCTCTGTGGTTCTTGTGTGTCCCGAACAGCCTGGGAATGTAGGTTCTATTGCTAGAGCTCTAGCTAATATGGGAATTGAAGGAGAGTTATGCATTGTATCAGCCCCAAACATTATCACTGAGGAAAGCTATAAACTCGCCAAACACGCTAAGGACCGATTGGAAAAGGTTCTTCATTTTACCAGTCTTGAGGAATGTTTAGACCGTCAGAGGGAACTGTCGGAATTGAAACCAATTTTGTCCCTAGCGGCGACAGCACGAATAGGTTCGGCCAAGAGGCCTCATCCCACTAGAGTAAGAGAAGCCGTGCAACGCGCGATACCAAAGCTAGCGTTAAATGAAATTGAACGTCTGATTTTGGTTTTTGGGCCCGAGAGCTGCGGATTAACCAATGAAGAGATCTCTATTTGCGATTGGGTTGTAACCATCCCGTCGCTCCAGCAATATCGCTCCCTTAACTTAGCTCAATCCGTACTTATATTCTGCTACGAGGCTAATATGGCTATGCTTGAGGACTGGGAAAAGTTGGAAACTCCTAAGCTCTCCAGCAAAGAAAAATTAATCCAGCATATGCTTCAGATATCTGAAGATGTAGGCTTTATTTTGCCAGGAGATCCCTTTAAAATGCGACCTCGTTTAGAAGAGATCTTTTCAGGGCTACCGAATCACATTAAGGAAATAAAAACGTTACATGGTTTATTGGACCAGGTAAGGCGATCGGTAACTAAAGGGACAGCCGACATTAAAGGTCGCTATAGACATATTTTATCGAAGGATAAGGAAAATGGAATCAGACAATAAAAAGGAAAAACAGCAAACATCAGATTCAATTGAAGAAACTAATCACCATGAAATAGTAGCCGAAGGAAACGCTCAAGAAGTGGATCACCAACAGGCTGCCATTGATGCTGCAAAAAAAGCTGAGCAGGAAATCCTCTATATTAGAGCCGAATTTGATAACTACAAAAAACGGCTTTTGAAAGAACAAGACACTGCCATCAAAATGGCGAATAAAAGTATGATAAGCGACTTGATTTCAGTCGTCGATTTATTCGAACATGCGATTGCTCACTCAAGTAAGTTAAAGTCCAAGGGGGATGCAGATACGACCAACTTTGTCACAGGTATTGAGATGACTCGTTCAGAGTTAATACAAACGCTGGGTAAATTTGGAGTTGAACTTGTCGGCCAAGTTGGAGAAACTTTTGATCCACTGAAGCATGAAGCAATTTCCGAAATAGAATCTCAAGCTCAACAAGCAAATACCGTTGCCTCGGTCGTTCAAAAAGGATGCTTACTACAGGGAAAATTATTGAAACCGGCTAGGGTCGTTATTGTCAAAGCGAGTTCATAAATGGCAAAAAGAGATTATTACGAAGTTTTAGGTGTTTCACGCGGGGCTTCCGATGAAGAATTGAAGAAAGCTTTTCGTAAACTCGCCATTCAATATCACCCTGATAAAAATCCTGGGGACAAGAAGGCAGAAGAATCTTTTAAAGAAGTCAACGAAGCCTATCAAGTTCTCAGCGATCCCAAAAAACGGGGTATGTATGATCAATTCGGCCATGCGGGTATGGGTGCAGGAGCCGGAGGATTTGATCCGAGCGGGTTTGCAGGCGGTTCATTTTCCGATATTTTTGACAATATTTTTGGAGACATTTTTGGCGGGGGCGGCAAACAATCTGGAGGAGTTGACCTACGTTACAATCTGGAAGTTACTTTTGAAGAGGCTGCTTTAGGCGTCGAAAAGAAAATCAGTTTCGAAAAGGAGTTTGCTTGTGAAACTTGCTCCGGCTCAGGAGCTAAACCCGGAACAAAGCCCCAAGCCTGCAAGCAGTGCCGAGGAACTGGACAAGTCAGGTTCAATCAGGGATTTTTCACATTGGCTCGGACCTGCCCTCAATGTGCAGGGCGCGGAGCTATCATTGAATTTAAATGTTCCGCTTGTCGAGGTTCAGGAACTCAAAAAAAACCTCATACCGTAAATGTAACCATCCCCGCTGGAATTGACAATGACCAGAGAATTCGACTTCGAGGTCAAGGAGAAGTTGCCGAATCCGGAGGCCCGGCCGGGGATCTTTATGTCCTAGTAAGAGTCAAAGAACATGCCCTTTTCAAACGAGAAGGAGAGCATGTGATTTTGGACATGCCCATCACTTTTACCCAGGCTGCTTTGGGAGCTGATTTGGAAGTGCCCTCACTTAATGGCCTAGTTAAATTGGAAATCCAGTCGGGAACTCAAACAGGAGAAACTTATCGTTTAAGAGGCAAGGGAATAAAAAGACTCAATGGCTCAGGTTGTGGAGACCAATTTGTCCGCGTGAATGTCGAAGTGCCAAAGAACTTAAACTCCCGACAAAAGGAACTTCTTAAACAATTTGAAAAAGAAGAAAAACCTGATGCGCACCCAGGCGTGACAAGCTTTCTAAAAAAGTTCAAAGAACTATTAAGAACATGAAAAACCTCAGATTAAGCCTCTTAAGTTTGTCGTTATTGCTCTTAACTCGGTGTGCTAACCAGCCAGTCAACTCCCTTTACGCAGGGAAATATGATTCCCCTAAAATTGGGAGTGTTGAACCAGAGGCCAAGACTACCATTGGACAAGCCGAGAGATATTTCTTTGCCAGAGATTACAACCGCGCTTTACCAATCTACCAAGGCATCAAAAGCAGATTTCAAAAAGGAAAAGCAGGGCAACTTGCCAGTTATAGAATTGGCTCAATTCTCTATTACCAACAAGATTACACAAATGCCTCCAAAGAGTTTTCAAGTTTTCTTATCAAGTATCCCCAATCTGATATTGTCTTTGATGTGACTTACAATTGGGCAGCAGCCGAATTTCAAAGTGAAAATGCGGAAAAAGCGAATGAAGTTCTCTCTCGACTCAAACTATCTGAAGTTTATGCTCAGGGTCCCAAGAGAGCGGAAATAGTGTTTGAATTGGCAGCTCAAGTTTCGAAATCCCTTGATAATCAGAATGGTGCTATCTTAGCTTACTTGGCCGAACTCCAATTACCACTGTCTGAAATTCAACGCATCAAAGTTGAGGACTCAATCATTAAATCGATAAACTCCATCCAAAGTCACACAGAATTAAAACAGTTACTAACTCAAGTGAAAGAAGATCGTTTTAGAAACAAAATTACTAATCGTCTAGCCATTTTAGATCTACAAACGAACGAGAATACAAGTTTTTCTGTTAAACCCTCATTACCCAACCAACCCACAACTGAAATTAGTTCAATCAAAAATCAGGGTTTAGTCAACGCCTCGTCAGGAGATCGAAGTGTGATTGGGGTTGTTTTACCTCTAACGGGCAAATTTTCAAGCTATGGTCGAAAAGCCTTAGATGCAGTCTTACTAGCCTCCAAATCTTTTTTTCCTAATCAAGAAGATAATATTCAGGTGATTGTCGAAGACAGCCGCTCAAACCCCATCATAGCTTCTTACGCGGTTGAGCAATTAGTGAATGACCACCGAGTCATGGCAATCATTGGACCCTTGAGTTGGAAAGAGTCCGTTTATGCTGCAGATAAGGCCCAAGAGCTTGGGGTGTTGAACATTTCACTAAGCGGAAAAGAGGGAATCTCGGAGCGCGGGGCTTATATTTTTCAAAATGCGATCACCCCCAAAGTTCAGTTAGAAAGTTTAGTCTCTCATTGTATCAACAACCTCAAGATGACTCGATTTGCTTTGCTAGTTCCAGAGAACAACTTTGGAAAAGAATACAGTTCCACTTTCTGGAATGCCGTTGAAAACTTGGGAGGTAAAATTGTTGCTTATGATTCTTACACCCCCGATGAAAAAGATTTTCAAAAGAATGTTCAAGAACTAGTTGGGTTAAATCCCAATTACCGAAAAATGGAAATGGCCAAACTGATAGAATTAAAAAACCTCCAAAAAGCAAAGACTGGGAAGGAAGCTAAAATAAAACTACAGCCCATTATTGATTTCGAAGCCCTTTTCATCCCAGATAGTCCAAAAACAGTAGCTCAAATCGCTGCTAACTTAGCCTACTACGATGTGAAAGGAGTTACCTTACTTGGAACCACCGAGTGGAACAGCGATCAATTGTACAAACGAGGAGGACGATACGTTGAAGGGGCTCTATTTCCTGGAGGTCTTAACCTCAACTCACAAAATTCAATTCAGGCCACCTTTATCCGTAATTACTCGGCAGCTTATGGAAACTCACCAGACTTACTGGCCACTCAAGCATACGAAGCCATGGCCGTTGTGGTTTCAGCCTTAAAACTTGCTAATTCCACCGACCGAAACCAATTGGTTAACTTGCTGCAACAACAAATTAGTTTTAGTTCCCCCCTCGGTTTAAGCCTTTCTTTTGACAATAATAGAGTTGCTAGACGTTCAGTGCCCATCTTTAAACTGAATTCCAATGGTGCTGTAACGCAGCAATAAGTCTACTGGGCTTATTTTGTTTTAGATCTAAATAAAGTATTACTTGTCCTTATCTTGAGATGATAAAATAGAAGTGTTAAAATAAATTTTACGCATTATCTTTTAGTATCCCAAACAACAAAATAGTTGAGAAAGCTGACTTCTAATATCTTAAGGAAGTCGTCTGCTCTTTAACCTGAGCAGAAAGGAGCATTCCCTATGAAAAAGAAAGAATTAGTTCGTTTTACGGAAAAACTACTCGAGGAAAAGAGCCGATTGCTCAATCACTCCGAAAAAAAAGACGATCTTCAAATGAGTCACGACGATTTAGCTGATGAAGTAGATTTGGCTTCGTCAGAACTCAATCAAAATGTAGCCCTAAAGCTTAGAGACCGAGAAAGATCCTTGCTACAAAAAATCGAGTTGGCCCTGTCAAAAATTGAAGAAGGCACTTTTGGTATCTGTGAAGCTTGCGAAGATCCTATCGAACTCAAACGACTAGAAGCCCGCCCCATGGCCGAGCTCTGTATACGCTGCAAAGAAGCCCAAGAAGTCGAAGAGAAGAAAATCTACGCCCATCAGTAGAATCCAACCCAATTAGGTTTAATCCCTCCTACTATTAACGACGTAGGTCAACTTCTCCTGTCATTGCTTCTTTATGACTCGTCGATCCACTGACAATCGTTCTCAGAATCCAGTAACTATTGTAAAAAAAGCATAAAGTAAAACTCACTAGACTCCGATCTATAACCTGTAGTCGCTTTGGTGTTTCGCGTACTAACCCTTGAAAATCGAGGTCTCGCATGTCTACTGAGTTCTCCGAAAACGAAGAACTGATCATTCCTGATGAGTTGCCCCTACTACCGATTAGAGATGTAGTTGTTTATCCCTACATGATTCTTCCTCTTTTCGTTGGTAGAGAACCCTCTATCAGAGCAGTTAATGAAGCGCTCTCTAAAGATAGACTCATCTTTCTCGCAGCTCAAAAAGAAATCAGCGATGAAAACCCAAATCCAGAGACGATTTACTCAGTAGGTACGGTCGCCATGATCATGCGCATGCGAAAGCTGCCTGACGGCCGAGTTAAAATTTTAGTTCAAGGTTTAATGAAGGGCACTTCTGTTAATTTTACTCAAGAAAAGCCTTTCTTTGTTGCTCGAATAAAAACAATCAAGGAAAAAGGGGCAACTCGAGAAAACCTCGAAGTAGAAGCCCTCATGAGAACAGTAAAAGAGCAACTTGAAAAAGTGATCTCTTTGGGAAGAATGCTATCACCTGACATCCTCATGGTAGTTGATGATATTACGGATGCAGGTAGACTTGCAGATCTAGTAGCCTCAAACCTAGGCCTTAAGGTGAGCGAAGCACAGGAAATTCTGGAGCAATTCGAACCCGTGGAGAGACTTAAACGGGTCAATGATATCTTATCAAAAGAGTTAGAAGTTCTGGCGATGCAAGCTAGAATTCGAAATCAAGCTCGCGATGAAATGACAAAGAGCCAACGAGAATATTTTTTAAGAGAGCAAATCCGAGCTATCAAAACAGAACTCGGGGATAGTGAATCGAAGAGTGAGGAAATTCAGGAATTAAGGACCAAAATTGAAGCCGCTAAAATGCCTCCTGAAATCTATGAAGAAGCAATCAAGCAAGTCGGACGACTTGAAAGAATGCACCAAGATGCCAGCGAAGCAACTATAGTAAGAACCTATTTAGACTGGATCATCGATCTTCCATGGAGCAAATCCACTGAAGATTGTTTGGACCTAGTCCATGCGCAAAAGGTTCTTGATGAAGACCACTTTGATCTCAAAAAGATCAAAGAGAGAATTCTAGAATTCCTTGCTGTTCGAAAACTAAAGAGCAAAACCAAGGGGCCCATTTTATGCTTTGTTGGTCCCCCAGGTGTTGGAAAAACTTCCTTAGGCAAGTCAATCGCTCGAGCGATGGGAAGAAGATTTGTGCGAATTTCACTTGGTGGAATTCGAGATGAAGCTGATGTTCGGGGACATCGAAAGACCTACGTCGGAGCCATGCCCGGGAGAATTGTTCAGAGCTTAAAACAAGCTGAAAGTAATAACCCAATATTTATGCTTGATGAAATCGACAAGCTCGGTTCAGATTTTAGAGGCGACCCAGCGGCGGCTTTACTTGAAGTGCTGGATCCGGAACAAAATTTTAGTTTCCGAGATCACTACCTAAATCTGCCCTTCGATCTTTCGAAGGTCATGTTCGTAGCAACGGCAAACTTGATGGATACGGTTCCTGCAGCCCTCAAAGATAGAATGGAAGTGATTCAACTTGCCGGATACAGCCAGGAAGAAAAACTGAAAATAGCCAAACAATTCCTCATTTCAAAACAGATTGAGGAAAATGGGCTCAAACCTGAAAATATCGAAATTACAGATCAGGCTATAGATCGAATAGTTACCCAGTACACTCAAGAAGCTGGATTAAGAAATCTTGAGAGAATGATAGCTGCGGTATGCCGGAAGGTCGCTAGAAAATTTGCAACGTCCGACAAAAAGTTAACAAAGGTTGTGGTTACAGAACATTCTATTCCGAAATACCTCGGTCCTCCCAGATTTTTACAAGAAGAGGAAAGAGAACACGACGAAGTCGGCGTTGCAACCGGTTTAGCCTGGACTCAATTTGGTGGCGAAATTCTAAATATCGAAGTCACCATGATGAAACGGGCTGGTGGAGGCCTAACCCTTACTGGTTCGCTTGGTGATGTAATGAAAGAATCAGCCACAGCAGCACTAAGCTATGTCCGAAGTAAAGCGGCTAGATACGGAATCGATGAAAAAGTGTTCAGTCGGTATGAGATCCACGTCCATGTTCCGCAAGGGGCAACTCCCAAGGATGGTCCGAGTGCAGGTATTACTCTGACCGCGGCTATAATCTCTCTACTGACTGGTAACCCCATCAGAAAAGACGTAGCCATGACAGGAGAGGTTACACTACGAGGCCATGTTCTTCCAATTGGTGGGCTCAAAGAGAAAACCCTGGCAGCTCTACGACATGGGATCAATCTGCTAATCGTTCCTCATAAGAATCACAAAGATCTCGATGAGGTTCCAAAAGAGTTACGCAAGAGATGTAAGTTCATTCTAGCTAAAGACGTCCATGAAGTTCTAAAAAATGCTCTGGTCAATGATCCCGCGGAATGGTCGAAGCAAATTAAAAGCGGAGAATCAAACTACGGTTCATCTGGCACTGGTGGTGCAAGATCAGCAAAACCCGTAGATAAAGCAGCCTAAAATTTTATTCTACAAATAACCCCCTCAAGAGTCATCTCTTGGCGGGGGTTATATCTGTTCTCTTTCAGTTGCCTTTTAAAGAGGTTCAAACGGCTATGGAGTTCTTATAAGGCTCGGAAGATTTTGGCTGCCCGACCACACGTGTTTTTTACGAAACATCCCTCGGAATAGTACGAAATAATGTCCAACCAAAAACACTCTCAACGCCCTTATTTTTCAATGCTCTTGCGCAACTATACAGGGTCTCTCCTGTTGTCAGAATATCATCAACCACAATTACCTTTGATGGTATTTTTTTTTGATTCCAACTAAAACATCCAATTAAGTTTTCCGTTCTCCTGCCTCGATTCAGCTGACTTTGAGGCAACGTTTGAACTAGTTTTTTTAAGCCCAAATTCAAAGGCATTTTCCATTGAGTTGCTAGTTGCCGAGCTATTATTTCGCTCTGATTAAAACCTCTCTCAAAGAACCTTTTTGGATGCGTAGGAACCGGAATTACGACCGCGTCTTCAAATCCAATTGGGGGTTGAGCGGTTAAAATTATTTGTTTAAAAAGACGAAGCCATTCAAATCTTTTTTCGTATTTAATCAGGTGAATTAATTTCTTTGAATCCTCAGTTAACCACAATAATGATCGTGTGCCCTGCAAAAACTGTTTAGTTAAAATGCAACATGCACCACACCTTATCTCCGAACTCTTAATGGGAAGGCCACAATGAGAGCATAAGGGTCCCTGAATAGGCACTACAACCAGGCAGCTTTTACATGCTCTGCCAGGTTCAGAGGGGCTAAAACAGACAGGACATTCAGGATAAAATAGAGCCCAAAGTATTCTATCTAGCTCGGCTGATAAAAATCGAAACATCTTAGACCCCACGACTCAAGCACATGATCCAAAGTAATATTTTCCTTTCTTTCAACGTCTGCAATGGTCCTGGCAATATTGATTAGCTGTCCTATCCTTCGCAAGCTCAAACCAAATTCTTTCTGTTTAACTTTGATCCAGTCTTCGGACCTATGATCAATGTGAAAGTCTTCTAAGCTTCGACAGTTTGGTACCATCCCGTTGCCAAATATGCCGGGTAAGTTTTTATATCGGTGAGCCTGTTTCTCAAACGCATACTCGATAGAATCCCTAACTGTGGAAAAATCGATATCACTTGGCCTTTCTAAACCTAAATTTTGCTCACTCATATTCACCATAAGTCCTATGCGGTCTAATATCGGGGTCGATAGTTTTTTTCTGTATTGAGCTTTTTTTTCGGGGCTGCAGCGACATCGATTATCTCGAGTGGATAGCATTCCACAGGGACAGGGGTTCATAGCCGCAATGAGAGTCATTCGAGCAGGAAAAGATGCCGATTTACCAATACGATTGAGATGAAGCACGCCACTCTGTAATGGTTCTCTTAAACCCTCTATCGCATCTCTTCTAAATTCCGGAAATTCATCAAGGAATAAAACTCCATGATGAGCCAAACTGATTTCGCCAGGCCATAAAGTGCCACCGCCCCCTCCAAGTAAAGCACTCGATGAAATAGTATGATGAGGGGAACGGTAGGGTCTTTGCTTGGTTTCGATAAACGAATCTGTCTCCACCGCCGATGAACTATAAACTTTCATCACTTCAATAAATTCTTCGTGACACAAAGGGGGAAGCAGCTCCACTGCAGCTGACGAAATCATACTTTTTCCAACACCGGGCTTACCCACTAAGAGAAGATGATGTCGACCCGCCAATGCTATCTGAACAGCTCTTTTTGCAATTGTTTGGCCTCTTACTTGATCGAAAATATTATTTTCAAATTTGGCGGCTTGATAGGCAAGATCCGGGCATGTCTCTAACGTGTTCTGTTCTCTCAGAAATAACAAAACCTGCCCAATGGTGTCGGCCACTCTTATTTTTTCATTTTTTAGAATGGAGCCCTCTCTTGCATTTCCCCTTGGAATAATGACAATTTGGATCGTTGGATCTGCAACTAACACTTCTATGAGCGGCAAAGCCCCTCGTACCGGACGCAAAGTTCCGTCTAACGAAAGTTCTCCCAAAAAACCCGTTTTGCTTAAATTGCATTGGAGCATCCTTGATTCCGCAGACAACACCGCTAGAGCAATGGCCAGATCGTAATGGCTTCCCGTTTTTTTGATGTTTGCCGGGGATAGATGGACTAAGATTTTAGAAGTTGGAATATCAAAGCCAAGATTCACCAAACAAGCAATGACCCTCTCTCGGCTTTCTTTGACCACTTCGCCCGGAAGACCGGTCATATAGATATTAGGAAGCGCGTTAAGAGAAATCGCTTCAATTTGCACTTTAGCGCCCTGAAACCCCTCAACAGCTGAACTAAATGTTTTAATCACCATGGGGCCAACGCTTAACACAACAACTGACGAGTGTCTCGAACGTTAGGGTAGCGTACTATTCCTGCTCCCTTTGGGTAGGCTTTTTATGAGGCTGGTCCGATATAATTTTTCCTAAATTACAAAGACTTCTTGAGGACAAGGTATTAGCGTAATTGAATGGTAGGATTAGTTTAAAGAAATATTCTTTCTCTCTTTTTTAATTGGTCGTGCAAATCTTTTTGCAACTTCGACCGAAATTGTCGACTAAGCTTACTGATATATTCCATATCGTTAGCTTTTTCTTCGTCCTTTTCTAAATAAATAGGCTCCATAAACTTAATGTGCCACCTGACCGGAAGGGGAATTACATTAAGAGGAACGGGGATAATAATACCCAAAAGATCCTTCGCCCACCTAATTTGGGAGAGAGTAATATTTGTCTCTTCAGCCCCAATGACAGCTACTGGAACAATCGGGGCACCTGTTTGTAATGCCAATCGAATAAATCCTCTTCGAAATCGCCTAAGACGATATCGGTATTTAGTGGGTTTAAAGTTTCCTTCTTCCCCCTCCGGAAAAAGAATTAATCCTTGGTTTTTTTTTAAAATCTTCAGCCCATTATCCAATGTGGCCGGAATAAGTCCCAATCGCTTTGCATGAACTGATATCTCAGGTCTTAGAAACCAAATTTTATGGGCAATAATTCTCGGAACCCGTTTTGTTTTGAGATAAATTTGATGGCCAATCATCAAAGCATCAAACCCCATGAAACCGCTGTGATTGGCAATAAAAATAACCGGGCCTTTCGGAGGCACATTTTCAAAACCCTCACTCTGAACCCTTAAATATTTGGTGAATATCTCAAGTAGAAAATGGGGTAGAACTTTATAAGCAATGTCTTCTTTAGAAAGGCCAGTTGATTTTAAAGCTTTTTTTACAGTTTTCCGGAAAAATAATTTCATAGGTGTGTTTGTATCAACCGAAAAAGACAAGATATGAGAATTAACCAGACTTACGGATTAAATTATTTCTCCGGAGATTGATCAATGATTCGTAGATTTCCAAATCGGTTAATTGATTGAGGTCTAAAATAATTGAGACAGAGCCAAATTCAGCTACGCTTGAGAGAGTCAAAAAGTCTGCCACTTCCAATGCCAGTTCTTGGGAAATGGCACCTGGAGAGATCTCAAGCTTGTAGTTTCTAGGTGGAATTTCCTTTCTAATTTTCTCAAACCTCTCTTTGATGCGCTCACCCGTCTTTACTATTTGAGTGATTTCAAGATCGGTATTTTTATTGGCCGTAATCTCCTTGGGATCTTTTCGGTTAAAAAGCAGTCTGGGATTATCCCATAAAAACATGCGTAAAATTGCCTTAATACCGTCAGTTCCACCTGCTAGCGCCTCCACAACCCTTCCATGCAAAAACTCAATTTTTCCCTCTTCTTCCGACAACTGACCTTTGACCCATAAAGTTCCGGTTCTAGAAAGTTCATTCACCATCAGAATCGATTCCCCTAGGGTTTGTGTCTTATGAAAAAAAGGATCATTCGTCTGATTAGAGTAATTGAGATTTAAATGATTGAGCTCATTATTAAGGCCATAGCTTTCAAGACGCTTCACCGCAGTTCTAAGCTCCTCTACCATGGGGATATCTGGGAACTCTGCTTCAGTCTGTAATAAAATGCCCTTCATCGATCTTAAGATCTGCTGAAACTGGGAATCGGAATCTACTAAACTAGAGAGTTTTTTAATTATTTCAATAATCCAACTTTCATTCTTGGTGCTTGATTCGATGACACAATAGACTCTCTTTTCAAGAGCAATCATCAAATCCTCTTTTGACAGACTTTTACCCAACATAACGAGATAAATCGGCTTTCCACACTGACACAGTTTCTCAAGAGTTTTTTTACTCTCCACATTGTTTTCTAAAAAAACAACAAAGGGTTTTGCATTCGGTACTGTTTCTTGACAGAAATGGTCTACGCTCAACTCGAGACGGATAGTAACTAAACTTTGTTCTTCAAGAGAATTCAGAACTTGTCTAGCCCAAGGTGAAAAATCGCCCATAGCTACAACGTGTAAAAGTGGAACTTTCATAGATGAGTCCTTGATTAGAAAAGTCGAATTCGAGGGTGTAACGTAGTTTTATTTTATCACGAAAGGGAGCGAAATTTTGACTTGTAGCAATGAACCCATTTCACCAAAGCAATCAGGACTTAATGCAATGGGTTACTGGTATCGAGAGAGAAAAAGCTCCATTAAGGCACGGTGTTTCTTTAGAAGCCCTATTGAAAACTTGGCATGGTTTGGAAAATACCCATTACCAACCAACAACTGGCTGCTGGAAGCAACCCCTTCAGCTCCCAGAGCCACCTTGGTAAATGAAGTCGCCATACTAAAAAATAGAACCTTCCCTTTAGAATTGCAGGCTAAAACCGAACCCATCTCAGTATTGGGTACCGAAGCTACATTAACGACGAGATCGGCCATTTTTCCTTTCGTGATTTTCTCCACTTCAGAAAAAACAGCGATAGGGTGGGTCGCATCAACTTCAGCCACTACATCACAGAGTTTAAGATTTCTTAAGGCATCAGCCGATTTGGGGCTTGGTTCAATCGCTATCACCTTGCCCATTTTTCCCACTTTTCTGCGCGCGGCAAGACAAGACAAAAGTCCTGCTTTACCCCCACCGCCTACGACGACCACCGTTGTTCCGGCCTTGGCTAAATTGTCCACTGTAGCTGGGGCCCCTGCGACATCAAAGATAGCCATCGATAGCGCCTCCGGAAGATCTGAAGGCAATACTCCTGCGATAGATTGCTCAAACAATATGGCATAGCCATCCACATCCACTTGATGAGTCTTCATATTGATATTTTTAATTTGTGAAATATGCAGTGGAGTCAATGTCAGGG
>Ga0194129_10005352_pt1 | contig 16419 bp, 17 predicted proteins | sample TA2KigCa35mmetaG_FD_150862 | JGI IMG/M metagenome (GOLD analysis project Ga0194129, IMG submission 150862) | Freshwater microbial communities from Lake Tanganyika, Tanzania - TA2015038 Kigoma Deep Cast 35m | ecosystem: Environmental > Aquatic > Freshwater > Lake | place: Tanzania: Lake... | reverse complement strand
CTAAATAGTAACTGATAATTTTACTTATTATTGCATCTAACATACAAGGTTTTCAGCAAATAGATAAACAGGTGCTGGATATAACCAGAAAAACACTAGAAACCCCACAGATGCAGCAAATAAGTATGTTGCAAATGGCGATGCTTCTGGCGATACAACGTCATCTACTTTTGAAAAAAACATTGTTTTAATGATTCTCAGATAGTAAACACCACCAATCACACTAGTAACTACAGCAACTAAAGCTACCGAGTACATTTGTGAAGATACTGCTGATTGGAAAACCATATATTTACCAAAGAAACCGGCTAAAGGTGGTACACCCGCCATAGAAAACAATAATAACGCAAAAGAAATTCCTAACACAGGATTTGTTCGACCAATACCTGCCAATTCATTTACGTTACGATATCCAAAGCTTAGTAGAAATGAGAACGTAGCAATAGTCATCACAAAGTAAAGTCCTAGATAAAAAAAAGAAGTGTCCCAAGCTGAAGTTGCTAATCCTAACAAAATAAAACCAACATGTGCAATAGTACTGTATGCAAATAGACGCTTTAGTCTTTGCTGACCTAATGCGCCTAACGCCCCAATCAGCATACTACCAACTGCTGCCGTTACTAATAAAGGTTGCCATTGTTCAATTGAACTATAAAAAGAAGTTGACAACAATCTAAAAAATAAAGCAAGGATAGCAATTTTAGGCACTAACGCAAAGAAAGCTGTAATAAAGGTTGGCGCCCCTTCATAAACATCTGGTGTCCAGACATGAAATGGAAACGCTGATAGTTTAAATAATAGACCAACGAAAAAAAATACCATACCCAAGTTGAAAAACATAGGTTTTTCTACTTGACTTAATAGCATCCAATCAGAAAAACATAATGATCCAGTTGCACCATAAATTAAAGATCCACCAAACAATAAGAATCCCGAAGCAATTGCACCTAAAATAAAATATTTTAGCCCAGATTCTGTAGAGTATTGTGAAGTTCTTCTCGTTGCGGCTAGAATATAAAAGCAGAAACTTTGTAGTTCCAACGTTAAATAAAATGCGAGGAAGTCCTGTGATGCAGCTAGTCCAATCATTCCTAATGCTGAAAAGAGAATAAATAAACTATTTTCATAAACAGTTTTATTATTGGCTAATGCTAAAGATACAAGACATCCAATAAGAATCCAAATATGAATTGTGCGTGCAGTTTGATTGAATGAAAAGCTTTCATTCCAAACGCTACCAAAAATATCCCCCCGTGCAATCAACCATAAAGTTAAGCCCGTTGTTAATAAACTTAATGCTTTGATTGGACGCACTAGCACAGAATATGGCGGTCTAGATCCGTACCAAACGCCTAACACAACTAATAGTTGGACCGCGATCCCTAAAAACAGTTCAGGACCCACTACTTTCCAGTCGTTAATAAACACGATTATTTACTTTTTTAAAAGACAATTATAATCTCTAGTTTTATATTATTAATAATAATAATATAAAAACCAGAAAAAACTAGTTATGCACAAAGATATAAAATAGATAAGTGCATTGGTTGTAAAAATACTTCAGGATAAATACCCATCCATAATGTCATAAAAATTAGTGGTGCAAATACAGCAGCTTCTCGTCGTACTAAATCTGAGTAGCCAGATAAGACTTCTGTTTGTAACGGACCAAATAATACACGATTACATAGCCAAACGGAATAAGCTGCTCCTAAAACTGTTCCAATTGCTGCTAAAATTGCAACTGTAACGTTTGCTTCAAAAGCTCCTGCTAATGACATGAATTCTCCGGCAAAACTACTTGTACCTGGGAATCCTAGATTTGCCATAGAGAAGAATGTAAATACAATAGCAAATAATGGCATTGCTTGAGTTAATCCTTGGTAGTATTTTACCAATCGTGTATGATAACGATCATATAATACACCTACACATAAGAATAGGGCGCTACTAACCCAACCATGGCTTAGCATAATCATCATAGCCCCTTCTAGTCCAACAATATTTCCAGTAAATAATCCTAGTGTTACAAAACCCATATGGGCTACAGATGAATAGGCAATAATTTTCTTTAAGTCGCCTTGTCGTAATGTTGTCAATGATGTATATACGATTGCAACGATACTCATAGTAAACATAAAAGGTGTAAAATATGCTGAAGCTTCTGGGAATAATGGAATAGAAAATCGAATAAAACCATATGTTCCTAGTTTCAGTAGAACACCTGCTAGCATAACAGAACCAGCTGTAGGTGCTTCTACGTGAGCTTCTGGTAACCAGATGTGAAACGGCACCATAGGTACTTTTACAGCGAACGATGCAAAGAAAGCTAACCATAAAAAAATTTGGCGTGACTCAGACCAAGTTGTTGTTAGCAATACCTGATAATCTGTTGTTCCTGTTTCAAATGCAATTGTTAAAATTGCAAGTAACATAAACAATGATCCAAGTAATGTATAAAAAAAGAATAGATATGCTGCGCGACCTTTTCGTGCTCGTGATCCCCAAATTCCAATCATTAGAAACATTGGGATTAGTACGCTCTCGAAAAAGATATAAAAGAATAATAGATCAAGCACCGTAAATACACACACTAAAAATGAACCCATTACTAGAAAGGCCATCATATATGCTTTTACATGTGTTTGAATAGACTCCCATGTAGCAATAATACATAAAAAGATTAAAAAAGTTGTTAGCAAAACAAAGAATAAGCTAATCCCATCAATTCCAAAATAGACTGGGAACATCCATGTCTTTACCTCAACAAATTGAAACCCTACTGCTTGGTTATCAAATAGCACCCATAATTGCAACGATAATACAAAACATAACGCAGCAGTTCCTGCACCAATTTTACGAATAAGATCTGTATTACGCGCAGGTACAAAGGCTAAAACTAAAATACCTAACCAAGGTAATAAAATTAAATTACTAAGCATTTGTATTTTCTGTTTGTTTATCACCTTGAACTACAAATAAAATCGAAATCATTAAAATCCATAAAAGTCGAATATCGAACCCTGGAGAAACAAATAAAAGCCCGATAAATAATGCAGAAATCATCCAAAACGCAGCGTGATAGATATAACCACTATGCAATTGTTTTACGTTATCAACCAACTTTTCTACTCCATTTGAAATTCCAAATGGACCAAATTGTTCAATTAGACCTTTATCTAACGCTTTATACGTTGTAGTATAACCAAAGCGTAATGCAACAGGAACAATACATTCATTGTATACGCGATCAAAGAGCCATTTTTTAGTTAAAAACAACGTTAATTCGCGACCTTGTGGCGACATTTGGATAGAATGGACAAGTGGCGCAAAACCGTGGTATAGTACAACAGCTAAAGTCGCACCTCCTAATGAAAAGACTAAAGGAATCCATTTAATTGACAAAGGAATCCATTCCGCATCTAATAAGATAGCATGTTCTGGTAATGTTACAATAGCATTCCCCCAATAGTTTGAACCTGGGCCAATAATTGCATCACGTGTTAAATATCCACCGAATAATGCACCTAGTGATAGTACAAATAGTGGGAACCCCATTGCAAATGGTGCATCATGAGCATGCTCAATTGTAGTTCTATATGCATTAGTATCTCTGAAGAATGTAAAATAAATCAATCGGAAAGAATAAAACGCTGTGAAAAACGCAGAAATAACACCCAACCAGTGTGCAAAAGTACCTGCTACTGAATAATGAGCATAAGCTACTTCTAAAATTACATCTTTCGAATAAAAACCAGTTAGGAAAGGGAATCCCATTAATGCCATTGATCCAATAAGCATCATTACATAAGTATATGGTAGTAATCGTAGTAATCCACCCATTCTACGCATATCCTGTTCATCAGCAACTGCATGAATTACAGAACCAGCACTTAAGAAAAGTAATGCTTTAAAGTAAGCATGATTCATTAAATGGAACATACTCACTGAATATTGTGATAAACCTACCGCAAATGCCATGTAACCTAATTGCGAACAAGTAGAATATGCAATAACTTTTTTTAAATCATTCTGAAGCATACCAGTTGTTGCTGCCATAAAAGCTGTCATTGCCCCAAACACGGTTACTACAATCAATGCCGTTGGTGCATATTCAAATAAAGGTGAGCAACGAATCATCATAAAGATTCCTGCTGTTACCATTGTAGCTGCATGAATTAATGCTGACACTGGTGTTGGACCTTCCATTGCGTCAGGTAACCAAGTATGTAATCCAAGTTGTGCTGACTTACCAACTGCACCTACAAATAAAAATAAACAAAGAACCGTAATCCAACCATTTCCATGCACTGCTACATATGCAGGTACTTGTGCAAATAACGTTGAAAACTCAACAGTATGAAACGTTGCAAAGAAGCCAAAGATCCCCAATGCAAATCCAAAATCACCTACGCGATTGACAATCATAGCCTTCATTGCAGCTTTGTTTGCCTGGATTCTTGTATACCAAAAATTAATTAATAAATAAGAACAGAGACCAACACCTTCCCAACCGAGAAACATTTGTACAAAGTTTTCAGCCGTAATTAGCATCAACATGAAAAATGTGAATAACGAGAGATACGACATAAATCGTGGGATATGTGGGTCATGTGACATATAACCAGTTGCATAACAATGCACTAATGCAGAAATACCTGTCACAATAACTAACATACTAGTCGTTAAACTATCGAATAAGAAACCCCAAGAGGCGTCCAACCATTCAGAATGAATCCAAGGAGCTAAAGTAACATAGACAGGACTTCCTGATAGTCCTACTTCGTAAACTGTCGTAATGGAAAACATAGCCGCTAGTGCTACGCATCCAGTTGTAATAAAGCCAGCTCCTTTTGGTCCGATAAACCGACCAAAAAGCCCAGCTGTAATTGCACCCATCAATGGAAGTGCTACAATGCTCAAGTACATTTTTCGTTTATCCTTTTAATACATTTACCCAATCCATTGCAATTGTTCCACGAACACGATAGTATACCACTAAAAGCCCTAAACCAATAGCTGATTCAGCAGCAGCTACTGTAATAACAAACAAAGCAAATAGTTGTCCGTAACTATCATCCATTGCAATAGAAAAGCCAATCCAATTTAAGTTTAAAGCTAAAAGCATAAGTTCAATACTTAATAGTAAAACAACTACGTTTTTACGATTTAAACCAATACCTACTAGCCCAAAACCGAATAAAGGGACTGAAATAAGTAACCATTCATGCATGTTCATACGTGTCTACTCTAAATTTTATGAATATCTAATATAAAACTGGTTTTCTAGTTTTTTTTATTATTACAGACATGTATAATAAAAAGTGGTTTTGCTAATTTATTTTCTAATTTTTTTCTAGTTTTTTTCTAGTTTATATTAGAAAATTACCGCGATAAAGAAAATGGAAGCAAATAAAGCAAACTTTACTAATGTAGATAGAGCCTTTTTTGCTTGTGCATTATGTACATAATCTAAAAAAATACTATCAAAACCATGATTTACATGAACTGCAATACAAGCTGCCAACAAAATGTAAAAACGAAAATCAACAAAGATTGTAAATGGAAGTAGAATCAACAATCCAACAGATGAAGCTTTTTGAATAATCCAATGTGACATTATTTTTATTCTATTTTAATTAATTTTATGACTATTCTCTAATTTTGTGATCAAACTCTATTTTATAGTTTTTATTATTATTAGAGAATTCAGTAGATAATCTAAAAACTATAAAAAAACTAGTTATAAAACTAGAATTAAGCTTAAGAAAAAGATAGTTGCTAAAACAAATAGAATAATCGCCGTTGTTTTTACACCTTCAGTTGATACGTAAGCTCCAGTATCCCAAATAAAATGACGAATTCCATTCGCAGCATGATAGCTGATAGCACCCATCACTACAAAAAGAACTGGGTAAAAAACTTCAAAATCAATTGTAAGACCATTTCCAAAAAATGTATAAGCAAGCATTGCTGGGATAACCAACAAGATACTACCAGCTAAAATAACTCCAGTCATTCTATGGAAAATAGAAAGACCAGAACTAATTTGAGTTGAGTAAATTGTTAGATGAGGTGATAATTCTTTTCTCATTTTCTATTAATAAATTAATCCATTTGTTGCAACTAATAGTCCTGCAATCCATAAAACAAATGCAAAAGATAAAGGTAAGAAAACTTTCCAACCTAATCGCATTAGTTGATCATAACGATATCTAGGGAACGATGCGCGAACCCAAATAAATACAAATAATAAAAAGCTTACTTTTAAACCGAACCAAATTACACCAGGAATCCAATGGAATGGTGCAAAATCAAAAATAGGTAACCAACCACCAAGAAATAAGATTGTAGCTGATGCACACATTAAAATCATGTTGGCATATTCCCCTAAGAAGAATAGAGCAAATCCCATAGCTGCATATTCCGTGTTATAACCAGATACAAGTTCAGCTTCAGCTTCTGGTAAATCGAAAGGAGCTCGATTTGTTTCAGCTAATGCTGAAATAAAAAACATTAAAAATAACGGGAACAAAGGGAATACAAACCAAACTGCTTTTTGTTGTAATACGATTTTAGTCAAATTAAGTGTACCTGTACATACAAGAACCCCTAATAATACCAAACCTAATGATACTTCGTATGAAACCATTTGAGCAGCTGAACGTAATGCACCTAAGAAAGCATACTGTGAGTTACTAGACCAACCTGCAGTAATAATACCGTATACACCTAAAGAAGATAGGGCAAATAGATAAAGGATACCAATATTTAGGTCAGCAAAAACCATTCCTTCACCAAAAGGAATAACTGCCCAAGATCCCAATGCAAAGAAAAAAGTAAGGATTGGTGCAATAAAGAATAAGAATGTGTTTGCACTTGATGGATAAATGTTTTCCTTAACTAATAATTTAAAACCATCTGCTAATGGTTGTAATAAACCAAATGGACCTACTGTATTAGGCCCACGACGTTGATGCATACTTGCCATAGCTTTACGTTCTAGTAACGTCAAATACGCTACTGCAATTAATAAAGGTAAAACCACCGCCAAATATTCTGCTAACCAAGAAGCGATTTGATACATATTATGTCTTTCATTTATTTTCTAGTTTTTTCTAGATATAAAACTAGTCTTAGTATTTTTTATTATTAATAAATCTATTTTTTAAAACCAAAAATTCCTTTTTTGTAAGCTTTCGCTACTTTAGATAATGATGGTGAGTTTTTTGATACAACGTCTGTATCATAATAGTTATCTACCCAAGTACGTAATGGCGTATTATGTACAACTGTTTTATTAAATTTAGGATACCAATGTTGTTTACATTGAACATCAATATTCTGTTTTTCTTTTGAAGGAATTCCTAAAACATATTCTTTAACAGCGTCTTTGTAACCATTTAGCTCTACTAATGAACAAAGAATAGCTTTATCATGGAAAACGCGTCGTTGGTTTGTAACTGCTTTTCTCGCATATTGAGATCTACCTTCTGTATTTACAAAAGTCCCCCCTGTCTCCGCAGGTAATGCGCAAGGTACTACCAGTGTATTGTCAGAAATTTCTGGTGAAACGTGAGATGTAATATGGATTGCTGGCACATCAGACGTAGCGTCAAATGTTTGAACCATTGTTTTAAATTGTACATTATCTACAACACCTAATTGATTTACGCCTTGATCCATAATCCCAAAACTATTTGCGTGTGGCTGTAAATAATTTAAACCATTCCACATAGTTGTTACTAAGTTAGGTACTACATTAATTAAAGTTTGTAACATTGAAAAAAAAGCTGGGCCATCTTCTCGTAAAAATAAAGAAGGACCTACCAATACAATAGGATTTTTTGCATTTTTAAAACCTGCACAAAATGATGAACGACCTTCAACAAAGTTCATAAAAGAGTATGCAGACGTACCCGCTGTAATAACATTATACGTTGTAGAAATAGGAGCTCCAAATGAAACAACAGGACAGTTTCCTTTTTTCAAACGTTTTCTAATTCTTGCATTTAATAGAGCACCTTCTAAACGTGGATTTACACCAACCATAAGAATAAAATCAACCTTAGTCGATTCCCAATCTTCAATACGTGTATTACATTTAAAAGTACTAGTGAAATCAATCGGAAATAACGTGTTATTCCAATTTCTTCCTGTAGGATTTGGACCTTCTAATACTACATTTTCAAAGTAATTACTAATTACACCTGTAGTTTCCTGTGAAACATTACCAGATAGAATAGCACATTTACTTTCTAGCGCAAGACATTTATGTGTTGAATGAACTAATGATGCCGTTTCTTCTGGCGGCATGAATGATCGTTTGTTCGTAATTCCTTCATAAGAAAAACGAGCTTTATCTGTGATCCATTCTTCATTAATTTCTTCGTTTAATTTTGGAACAATTCGCATAGGAACACCAAATCGTGAGTCCATTTTTACATTTGAACCAATACCATCTGTTAGGTCAATTGTTTCTGTGCTCTCCAACTCCCATGGTCGTGCCATGAATGAATACGGCTTAGAAGTTAAGGCCCCTACAGGACATAAATCAATTACATTACCCGATAATTCTGATGCAAATAATTTTTCTCGAACATAAAATCCAATTTCTAAGTTAGTACCACGACCAGTAGATCCTAGTTCACCAGTACCTGCGATTTCTGAACCAAAGCGAACACAACGAGTACAATGAATACAACGTGTCATGATCATTTGAATTAGAGGACCACTGTCTTTGTCTTCAACCGCACGTTTGTATTCTTTATAGCGACCACGATCACCCCCATAAACCATGGCTTGATCTTGTAAGTCACATTCCCCACCTTGATCACAAATAGGACAATCTAACGGATGATGAATTAATAAATGTTCTAAAACACCCTCACGCCCTTTCTTTACGGCTGGTGTTTCAGTCCAAATGCGCATACCATCACCAGCTGGAAACGCGCATGAAGGTTGTAATTTCCTATCTTTTTCAATTTCTACTAAACACATACGACAGTTTCCCGCAATAGATAAACGATCATGATAACAAAAACGAGGTACTAAAACTCCTGCGAGTTCACATGCCTGCAATACTGTTACTCCTTGTGGTACAGTATGGGCTTTTCCGTTTACGAATACTTGCATCAATTTTACTTTCTTTTAATTATTTAACCTTCCCGAGCGATCCTTTTCTTTACTAGTCAGTTTTAAATTAGAAAATAAAGGACAGCACTCCTTAGTTGAATGGTTTTATTATAAAAACGTTTTAAACTTAAAGCCAAAATAAACTTAAAATTTTAATTTTATTTTTATTTTTATTTTTATTATTTTTATCTGTAAAATTTATTGACATTTTACCGACAACAGAATTACAGACATATTGGTTATCTTTACAACTAAGAAATTGATTAGTTTTATAAACCAATATTTTATACTATTTTAGTTCCCACCATAAATACGTATAGAAGTTATCTTCACTAACTATCAATATCGTAACTAACTAGTTTTATATTTGTTATTAAACAAATATAAAACTAGCTTTACCTTAGTTTTATACTATTACTATATAATCATATAAAACTGGTTTTTCTAGTTTTTTATTATTATATATGTCTGAAATAATAAAAAACTGGTTAAAAACTAAACATTCTTAGTTTCCACCCCACCAATAAATTGATACAAATAAAAATAACCAAACAACGTCAACAAAATGCCAGTACCAAGCAGCTGCTTCGAAACCAAAGTGATGGCTTGTTGAGAAATGGTTTTTTAATTGTCGGAATAAACAAACAAGTAAAAAAGTTGTTCCAATTAAAACATGGAATCCATGAAATCCTGTCGCTAAGAAGAACGTTGAACCATAAACTCCATCAGCGATAGTAAATCCAGCATCTACATATTCCATACCTTGTAAACCTGTGAAGAAAACACCTAATGCAACTGTTAACGCTAAACCGTTTACAGAACCATTTTTATCACCTGCTACGATAGAATGATGTGCCCAAGTACAAGTTGCTCCTGATGTTAGCAATACAATAGTGTTTACTAACGGTACGTCAAATGCATTTAATACATCAATTCCTGCTGGTGGCCAAACGCCTCCAATTTCAATTGATGGTAACACACTAGAGTGAAAGAACGCCCAGAAGAACGCTAAGAAAAACATGACTTCTGATACGATAAACAATAGCATACCGTATCGTAAACCTGTTTGTACAGCATTTGTATGTAATCCTTGATATGTCCCTTCACGCACAACATCGGCCCACCAACGATACGCTACTACTACCAATAAGATACCTGATAATGTTAATAAGGCACCACCATTCATATAATCATGCATATAGCAAACACCACCAAAAGTAGCACCAAATGCACAAATAGAAGCATAGAATGGCCACGGGCTTGCATCCACTAAATGAAAAGGATGTCGTGCAATATATTTTCCTGACATTTTATTTATCTTTTTGTTCGTTTTTTTTAGAAAGTTCAAGATAGGCCGATTTTAAGTCTTGAATAATGTTTGGCAATTTCCCAAACAAAATTAAGACTAATAAACCGATCACGACGATTTGTAACCAACCAATCTGCATAATTTTTAGTCTACGTATATAATCAGTCTCTTTTATAGTTTTTAAATTATTATTTATAACTTAAAAACTAGTTTATGCTAATTTCTCAGCTACCCAAGCTAAATACTTATCTAATGAGACAGCTTCAACTACGATTGGCATAAATCCGTGATTCACCCCACATAATTCGCTACACTGTCCATAGAATGTACCTTCACGATTAATAAATAACGATACTTGATTTAATTTACCAGGTACACAATCAATTTTCATTGCTAAAGATGGAATTGCCCAATTATGGATTACATCTGCTCCTGTTACTAATACACGAATATGTGTATTTGCTGGTAATACTACATGATTGTCTGTCTCTAAAAGACGTAACTGCCCTGGTTCTAACTCATCTTGAGGTACCATATAGCTATCAAATGCAATTGGTTCTCCCGCAGCATTTTCATAGTCTGTATATTCATAAGTCCAATACCATTGGCGACCAATAGCTTTTAAAGTAATAGCAGGATCTGCTGTTTCTTCTAATGAATATAATAGTGTAAATGAAGGTAATGCAATAACAACTAACACTAATGAAGGTAGAATTGTCCATACAATTTCTAATGTAGATGCGTGCACTACTTTAGAAGGGATAGGGTTTCTAGTATGATCAAATGTGTATAACGTTTTGAATAACATCCAAAAAACTAATCCTGATAAAACAAAAAGAATAAACATAATATCATGGTGAAGGTTAATTAACCCTTCCATATAAGGTGTAGCCGGATCTTGGAATGTGGCTTGCCATGGTGTTGGATAATCGCAGTAAATTTTCATATTGTGTTTTCTTTATTTCTCCCCAAGTTGGATTTGAACCAACGACCTATTGATTAACAGTCAACCGCTCTACCTCTGAGCTATTAAGGATTTTATATTTTTTTCTAGTTTTATAATATATGTATAATAGTATAAAACTCGTTATAATCTACTAGTTTTGCAATTATCTACCGAATTTGGTAGATAATTGCAAAACTAGTGAGCAGTAAGGCTAGTTTTTTATTACACAGTACGTGCACGAATCATTACAGAACGTGAAACTTGTGTATAAATATCTTGTCGTTTCGTATACTCTTGACGATGTAATGTTAAAACAATAGCACCAATCATTGATACAAATAAAATAAAACCTGATAAAATGAAATATGGGAATCCGTGTGTAAACAAGAAATTCCCAAACATTTCCATATTTGTTACAGGTTGCATAACTAAAGACCAATCGATATAGGCCGGAAGTTCTAGTGAGTTGGGAGTAGGGTTCATATTTGGTACTAAAAATACAAACTCACATAACAGAATAATCCCGATTACAAAGAACATCGCAAAATATTCACTACGAGCTTCCTCTACCGCAATATTCAACATCATAACAACGAATAAGAATAAAACTGCAATTGCACCTACATATACTACTAGAAACATAAATGCTAAAAACTCAGCACCTACCATTAGTAGCATACCTGCTGCGTTTACAAAGCAAAGCACAAGAAAAAAAACAGCATGAATTGGGTTTTTCTCAACAACAACAAAAAAACCAGTTGTTAGTGCAAAAACCCCAAATGCGTAAAATAGAATTTCGTGCAACATAATTTTTAATCTTAATAATAAAATTATCGATAAAGAGATTCAGTTTGAATATTTAATGCAATTTCTGTTTCCCAACGATCACCGTTTTGAAGTAATTTTTCCTTATTATAAAGTAACTCCTCATGAGTTTCTGTTGCATACTCAAAATTAGGCCCTTCAACAATGGCATCTACAGGACAAGCTTCTTGACAGAAACCACAGAAAATGCATTTAGTCATGTCAATATCGTATCGAGTAGTTCTTCTGCTACCATCATCTCTAGGTTCAGCTTCAATTGTAATTGCTTGTGCTGGACAAATTGCTTCACATAGTTTACAAGCAATACAACGTTCTTCACCTGTAGGATAACGACGTAAAGCATGTTCTCCTCGAAAACGAGGACTTAGAGGCCCTTTTTCAAATGGATAATTTAATGTGATTTTTGGTCTAAAAAAATATTGCAATGCAACAAACATTCCACGAAACATTTCCATTAGAAAAAAAGTCTCTGTATTCTTTTTCAAAATCATCTGATTTTATTTCTAAATTTTTAGATATAACTATTTTTCTCTAGTTTTTATATTATTACTATGTAGTTTTATATTATTATTATATAGGATAATAATATAAAACTGGTTTCATATAATAATCATAAAACTAAAAAATATCGTATAAGTAGTTTTACTTGTAAAACTAAAATATGAGTTTTAAAAATAAAACTAATAAAAAAAGGGCGGTTGGCGGGATTTGAACCCACGACTTTCAGAATCACAATCTGACACTCTAACCGACTGAGTTACAATCGCCTAATAATATTGACAACTAGTTTTACTATCTACTAGTTTTACAATAATTACCAAATATGGTAAATAATCGCAAAACTAGTTGATAAGAATAAAACTAACGTAATAGTATATTTAAATTATTTATCTAAGAAGTCATTATCTCGATATAATTCTACAATTGAGTTTGGATCCGCAAAGACTTCAGCTGGTACTTGAGTAGCATCACCTAACAATTCGTATTCAACATCGTCAGAAGCGTCGTATTCAGCATTCCAGACAGCATCTGCACCTTCATATCCGCCTACGTTTTCAACGATTTCATAATCTGTCATTTCAGAAGGTGACTCTAAAATCATTTCTAATTGCGCTAAATCTGATTCTTCAGAATCTTCATCTTCAGCAATTGATTGTAATGTTTCAGTCATACCCTCCACTAATAAATCTTGGAAGATAGCTAAAGATCTTTTTTCTACTTCATACAATCGTCCTAGTTTTACTTCAATGGCTTCATTAAGCATTTGGTTATAAGCTGATTCACGAGTTGTTAATAACTCATTGAATGACGCATCAAAGCTTGAAGCAAAAGCTGACATTTCAGAAGCAATTTGAGATTGCGTTTCATGAAATGAAATCAATTTTTGAACATACTCTTTTTCTAATGTTTTAGAACGATCATATTCTTCTTGCAATGTATTTCCTTTCTCATCAAGACCTGCAGCAAACTCGTTGCTATAGTTTGACATTACAAAGTAAAGAAATGCTACAAAAGAAATCGCAACTAACGTTTTTTCGTTAACGATTAAAATTTCTTTTGAGAATAAGAAAACACTTAGGAGTAATCCTAAGCTTACGCTAATTTGTACCATTTTTGTTAATGATTTATATAAGTATTACAAATGTTTTCTTTCTCCGCAAATATTTTAATAAGTTCTATAAATTTTATTAACAGTTAATGATTGTATAGTTTTATGGTTATCTGTCGACTTCACCAAAAACAATATCAAGAGTACCGATAATTGTTACAACGTCGGCCAACAAATGTCCTTTTGCAATGAAATCTAATCCTTGTAAATGATAATATCCAGGAGCTCTTAATTTTACACGATAAGGACGATTTGAACCATCAGAAGAAATAAAAACACCAAATTCACCTTTTGGTGCTTCAACAGCAGCATAAACTTCACCAACGGGAACATGATAACCTTCTGTATACAATTTAAAATGATGAATTAAAGCTTCCATCGAATCTTTCATTTGGATACGAGATGGTGGTGTTACTTTATGATCATCAACGCGCACAGGTCCTGCTGGCATTTTATTTAAACATTGTTGAATAATGCGCAAACTTTGACGCATTTCTTCTACACGACAATTATAACGATCGTAACAGTCACCTTTTGTTCCTACCGGAATATCAAATTCTAACTCGTCATAAATTTCATAAGGTTGTGACTTACGTAAATCCCAATCTACACCTGATCCGCGTAACATTACCCCGCTAAATCCCCAAGCTTTTGCTTGTTCTGCCGTAACAATACCAACGTCAACTAAACGTTGTTTCCAAATACGGTTATGTGTTAATAATTCTTCAATCTCATCAATACGTGAAGAATATTGGTCACAGAATTCGTGAATATCATCACATAATCCAATAGGTAAATCTAAAGCTACTCCCCCTGGTCGGATATATGCAGCGTGCATTCTAGAACCTGAAACGCGTTCATAAAATTCAATTAATTTTTCACGTTCTTCGAATCCCCATAACATAGGTGTTAATGCACCGACGTCACCTGCGTGACATGTTAAAGCTAACAAATGATTCATAATACGAGTGATCTCGCTATACATTACGCGAATAAATTGTGCACGACGAGGAACTTGAATACCTAACAATTTTTCAACAGCCAATGAATATGCATGTTCATTATTCATCATAGAACAATAATCTAGTCTATCCATATAAGGTAAACCTTGCGTATATGTTTTATACTCTAATAGTTTTTCCGTACCTCTGTGTAACAAACCAATATGAGGATCAGCTCTTTGTACAACTTCACCATCCATTTCTAATACGAGTCGTAATACACCATGTGCAGCTGGATGTTGAGGACCAAAATTCATAGTTAGATTTTTGACCTCATTTACATTTTGTAAGTCTGTCATGTTTATTTTTTCAATTTAATTTATTAATACTAGTAAATATATATATATATATATATATATATAACTAGGGAGTGAATTTTAAAAATATAAGAGAACGGAAAGAATGGGATTCGAACCCACGGTTTCGTAAGAAACACTGATTTAGCAGACCAGCACCTTAAACCACTCAGTCACCTCTCCCAATAACCAGTTTTAAATTTTTATTTAATAGTTTTAAATTTTATTAGCTATATAATAATATAAAACCAGAAAATAGGTAAAAAAATAGTATAAAGCTATTTTTATAATTATCTGCTATTCTTTAATTATATCAGATAATTATAAAGTTAATATAAAAAATGAAGCTGGAGGTAATCGGGATCGAACCGATAACCTTGTGTATGCAAAACACATGCTCTAGCCAATTGAGCCATACCCCCTAAAAAAGTTGTAAATATATGCATGCCTATGTCAAAGCTAAAGCACCCCCTTTGACAAGCTTTATTATTGCGATCTTTAGTTTTAACATTTTAAATTTAAAAGTCATAAAGCTATTAATCAAATAAAACTATAACAGTCAATATATAGTGGAAGTGGCAGGATCTGCCCCTGCGTCCATAGGCATTTAAAATCAGTTTTTAGATTATTACAAATATAATAATCTAAAAACTATGTTATAAAAACTATGATATAAAACCAATAAATTCAAAAATAATGAATAGTTAGTTAATTTTAGGAAGGTGTTTCTTAGCTTGATGAGATTTAATTTCGATTAAATTTTCAATAGATTTACGAACGTGACGACGACGATGAATTTCAAAGAGAGCGTGTTTTTCAATTGATTGAATTAAACCTTGCCATTCATCTTTAGCTAAATCCGCAACAATCACATCACGGCCGATACCTAACTCATTACAGAATTGGAAAGCTTCAGAAGAACCAATTCCATATAGCTTTTGAATAGCATATAAAACTGGTTTATCTTGAGGAATTTCTACTTCATAAAATAATGCCATTTTTATTTCTTCTTTCCTTTTTTTCGACGTAAAACTTCACCGACGTAAAGAATACCCTTTCCTTTATAAGGTTCAGGCTTTTTTAGATCACGAATTTGTGCAGCAATAAGATGAACACGTTGTTTATCTAAGCCTGAAACACTAACTTTTGTTTTATCTACAGATAAAGTTACATCAGAAGGAACTGGGAAATAATCAGGATGACTACGACCGAGTTGAAAAGTTAAAACATTATTGGCTAATGAAACGGTATAACCTACACCGACAAGTTCCAACTCTTTTTTTAGCATTTTAGTTTAA
>Ga0194129_10005351_pt1 | contig 16421 bp, 17 predicted proteins | sample TA2KigCa35mmetaG_FD_150862 | JGI IMG/M metagenome (GOLD analysis project Ga0194129, IMG submission 150862) | Freshwater microbial communities from Lake Tanganyika, Tanzania - TA2015038 Kigoma Deep Cast 35m | ecosystem: Environmental > Aquatic > Freshwater > Lake | place: Tanzania: Lake... | reverse complement strand
ACGCCGCCCACCGCCGCACCAATGGCCGCGTCGCGTAGCCCATGCGCGGCCTTCGTGCCACCGTGGATTTCCGGGAACAGCCCCGATAACACCACGCCCACCACCATGCCGCCGAGGGTGATCTCGTCCGGGATGATGAAATGCTCGAAATCGATGAACGTAGCAACAATGAGACCGGCCAGCAGCACACAATAGATGATGGGCGGCGCAAAGCCCTTCGCACCAAACCGCAACCAAGTCGCGAGAAACAGCAGCCCCGTGAGCAGTTCAACGGCAAAGTAACGCGGTGAAATCGGCGCAGCGCAGTTCGCACACCTGCCACGCAGCCATAACCAAGTTATTAGCGGGATATTTAAGTAGCCAGGAATCTGATACTGGCAATGCGGGCAGTAAGAGGACGGCGTGACGATACTCTGCCCCAGTGGCATCCGGTGAATGCAAACATTCAAGAAGCTACCGACGATGCACCCAAATACGAAAAACGTAACCGACCAGAAGTGGAACGGCACGACAGCCAACGTGGATGGCTCAGGCTGACCCATAAACGTTCTTGATCAACGCCGCGCGCATCAGGTCGACGGGGGCAGGCTGACCAGTCCAGATCTCTAATGCCTTCACGCCCTGATAAAGCAACATGCCAAGGCCATTCGCAACTTTGCAGCCAGCGGCCTTGGCGGCCCGGAGTAAGGGGGTCTCGGCCGGACGGTAAATCATGTCATAGACCGCGTGCGCCCGGCGCAGCGGGAAATTTGCTTCATCAAGCGGTGAACCATCGCCGGGCTTCAGGCCTAGCGAGGTAGAATTCTGCACGAGGTCAACATTGCCTTTCGGCCAGCCCGCGTGCGCTTTCACCTTTGGAAAACGTGCACGAATCTCTGCTACTACTTCCTCCGCCTTGCTCTGCGTGCGGTTGACAAGGTAGAGGGAATCGACGCCGTCCGACGCCAACTTAAGCGCCGCCGTGCGGCCTGCGCCACCAGCACCAAGAAGTAACACGCTCGCTCCGCTCGGCTCAAAGCCAAGGTCTTCGCGTAACGACCGTGTGATGGCGTCGGCGTCCGTATTGAAACCGTGCGAGCGCAGTTCCCCGATATCGTCTGGATTCAACTGCGCCAGCGGCTGCCAGACGCCGGACGTGTCCCGCCCCTCGAAGCGCACGGTGTTGACCGCGCCCCAGGTCTTTGCCGACGCATCGAGTTGATCCACAAGATCCACGGCCAGCAACTTGTGCGGGACGGTGAGGTTGAGACCGATGAACTTCATTGCCTGTGCGCCAGCAATGGCCTCGCGCAGCCGGTCGGGACGCACGTCGCAAGCAAGATAGCGCCAATCGAGGCCCAACGCAGCGAGCGCGGGATTATGCATGGCGGGGGAGGCAGAGTGGCGGACCGGATGCCCGAAGACCGCGCAAAAGCGCGTGCTGGCGCGAAGTTCAGCCGGTTCGGACACGCGACGGACAGTAGGAGTTCATCGGGTAAAGTTCAAAGTTCAAAGTTGGGCCGATGACGGAACGGACGATCACTCCAAATACAGCCCACGGCCAAACCTTTTTACCTCTGGGCCACCACCACCAGTCAGTTCAACGGGCCAAGCTCTTCGCTAACAACTGCGAATTTGAAGCGACTGCTGGGTGGGTCAATCAGAACCTCCGTACGCCACCTGCCGCTCGCTCACGCCGCTATCTGCTTCCTCAGCGCGAATTCTGCGCAGCGTTTAGCACCAGGGAACATCTTGTGCGGGTTGCAACGCTGCGCGGGGTCAAAGACGCGGCGGAGTTGCTTCATTGCCTCCAAGTCATCCGAAGTGAACTGCCGCGCCATCATGTCAGCCTTTTCCACACCGATGCCATGTTCGCCGGTCACGCTGCCGCCCATTGCCACGCACTTCTCCAAGATCTCCTCACCCGCCTGAACTGCGTGCCTCACCTGCGCTGGATCACGTTCATCAAAAAGGATTAGCGGGTGGATGTTGCCGTCGCCAGCATGGAAGACGTTCGGGATGCGCAGACCGTGTCGTTCGCTGGTAGCCCGAATGTACCGCATAATCTCTGGAAGCTTTGAGCGCGGTACCACGCCGTCTTGCGTAAGAAAGTTCGGGCTAAGGCGACCAATCGCACCAAAAGCGCGTTTACGGCTCTTCCAAATTTCGGCGCGCTCTGTGTCATCCTTCGCCAATCGCACTTCACGGGCCTTGTTCCGCCTGCAAATCTCCACCACCAAAGCGGCTTGTTCTTCCAAGCCCGCCGCCAATCCGTCCAATTCCACAATCAGCACCGCGCCCGCGTCCGTGGGGAAGCCAAAGTGATATGCGTCCTCCACGGCCTGCGTGATCAACTCGTCCATCATCTCTAGCGCACCAGGCACAATGCCGGCACCGATGATGTCGCTAACGGTCTGACTGGCATCATCCACGGAATCAAAGATACCGAGCATTGTCTTAAAAGCCTGCGGTGTACGCATGAGTCGCACCAGCACGCGCGTGACGATACCGAACATGCCCTCGCTACCAATGAACGCGCCGCGCAAGTCGTAGCCGGGAACGTCCTCGCCGCCCTCAGGCTTCGCACCAAGCCAGATGACTTCACCGTCAGGCAAAACGACTTCGCAGCCTAGTACATGGTTCGTAGTGACGCCGTTTTTGAGCGTGTGCGGCCCACCGGAGTTGGTGCCTACATTGCCACCAATAGTGCAAGCAGACTGCGACGAGGGATCTGGCGCATAAAAAAGGCCGCGCGACTTCACGGCGCTGGTGATATGAGCGTTAACTACACCGGCTTCAACGAGCGCGCGGCGGTTGTCCCAATCCACCGAGAGAATTTGGTTCATCCGCGTGAGCGCTATCATCACGCCGCCAGTGCTGGCGAGGACGGTACCACTCAGGCTCGTGCCTGCGCCGCGTGGGATGACGGGCAACTCATGTTGCGCACAAAGTTTAACGATAGCAGCAACCTCCGCCGTGCTGCGCGGCAACACTACAACTCCGGGCAAGTGCTTCTCCAGCGTGTAGGCGTCGCACTCATATACAAGCAACTCGTGCCCATGCGACAGAACGTGGTTCGCGCCAACTAACGCGCGTAACTGCGCGAGGACGGAATCTGGCACGGCTACGGGGTCGAAGTTTGTCACGGACAAAAAATAGCTGGTTCCTTGCGCAAAGCTCAAAGGGGAAGTGCTGGTCTGCTGACTCTAGGAGCGTCGCTGAGCAGACGACTAATCCTCGGGCGGAGTGGGCGGTGGAGCTTCGGTCTTGGCGGCGTCGCGTTCGAGAAACTGCACGACTTTCCAGAAAACAAAACCTACCACGCTCAAAACCATTACCGCCCACAGGGTGCCGATGGCCATGTCGCGCCGCTGCTCGGCGCTGACGCCGCGCAGCGCGAGCACAAAGCCCGCGAGCGTACCAAGGGACAGTAGCACCGTGAAGCCCACCACCAGTTTTATTGGCGGCCGGCGGCCGGCGAGCCGCGCGCGAAAAAAAACGCGCTCCGCCACATACCAAGCGGCTCCGGTAACGATGGCGAAGGCCAACATGGTGAAGAACGAGAAGTCAAAGCGGACCGTCGGATTGACAGACTTAAGGGACTGGATGAACGCGGCGGTCAGCCCTAGGCAACCCGCGCCACTCCATTGCACTAGGCGTAGGAAATCATGTTCTGACTTCGGTGATGGCTTCATCTACTCACAACGTGGTTCCTTTGTCCGCGGCTGTCCATGCTGCAGGTGTGCGCTTGGTTATGGCGGGAACCTGATTTATCGGTTCGCTTAGCGTTGCGTATTCTGACAACCAATAGCGCCGCATTTTTTGCTCCCTCAAAAGTGAACACGTCAAAGCCAACCGCGCTTTCACGGTGCAGCATTTAAACTTATTTGCACTTTATGTCGTTCACTATTAACGAGGAGTTGGTGAAGACATGAGGCTTTCAGCCAAAGTGGGATTTCAGCGGCCTTGCGGGAAGATTTGATAAAGCAGGAGGTAAATGATGACGCCCGTGACGGAAACATAGAGCCAGATGGGCAGCGTCCAGCGGGCGATAGCCCGGTGCGCCTCGAAGCGCTCCTTGAATGCGCGGCTGACGGTCATTAACACGAGCGGGACGATGGCAATAGCCCCCACAAGGTGCGAAAGGAGGATAGTCAGGTAAATGGGCCGGAACCACGCAGGATCAACGAACTTGGTGTGCGCAGCACCGTGCTCCTGCTGCATCCGAAAGTGGTAGTACAGGTAGCAGGCGAGAAAAGCCGCCGAGGTAAACAGCGCACTGACCATGCAGCGGCGGTGGGCGTCGCGGCGACCAGATCGAATGAAGGTCCAGCCGAGCAGCAAGAGGATGGTACAGGCTGAGTTGAGGCCGGCATTGACGAGCGGAAGGTCGGTGTAGGTCATTGTTTGTAAGGCTCCACTAGCAGCAAATTGACTGCTTCGAGCAACCGGGTTTTTCCAGTTTTTTCCCAAGTGCTGGTAACTTGGCTGGCGCCGCTGGCTACCTCCTCCTCGGCTAACAAGTTGTCAAGACTCTCGAAGACGGCGCGCAACCGGCCCTGCTTGTCCACCACTACAAAGATGGAGGAGTGGATAAACAGGTCATCGGGTGAAGTGCGTTTCGCCTCTTCCTTGTCTAGCAAGGTGAGCTTTAGGCTACTGACGGCCAGTTTAACAAGATCGTTCTTTGGGCCGGTGAGAAAATGCCAACGATTCGAATCCGCACCAAAACGCTCGGCGTAGCGAGCAAGTGCGACGGGCGTGTCGTGCGCGGGGTCGGTGGTGAGAGAGACGAGCTTAACCGGAGCATTAATCGGTAAAGCAGCCTGCAATTCAGCCATGCGCTTTGTCATTGTGGCGCAGGGACCAGGGCAGCGGGTAAAGATGATGTCGGCGACCCAAACCTGCCCGCGCAGGTCGGCAAGCCGCACGGGTTGGAAGAGTTGGTTAGTCAGCGAAAAATCGGCCACTTGCGCGACGACAGGGAGCCCAGCGGCCGGAACTCGACGACGTTCGCGCACGTAAGCAGCAACAATCGCGAGAACCACAAAGACTATGCCGCCCCATACCGCCCATTCTACGGGGCGGGTATGGGTGCGTTTGGATTCAACAGATTCGAAAGTCACAAAAAAAGGCGCGCGCCTTAGCGCGCGCCTGATAAGTGTGAACTGATCCTACTCGAAGCTCGCTGCACCACCGGCGGCAGAAGTGGTTCGCTCTGCAAGCCACTTGTCAAAATCTTCAGGTGAATCTACGACGAAGAGAGCGTTCATCGAGGCGTGGCCGTTACCACAAAGCTGAGCACAGGTGATGTTGAACTTGCCGACTCTGGTTGGAGTAAAGTGCACCGGGATACTCATGCCGGGCATGCAGTCCTGCGTCATGCGCATGGCGGTCACCTTGAAGCAATGGATCACATCCTTAGTAGTCAAATGTACAATGACAGGCTTGAAGCTATCGCGACCGTCAACTTTCACGGGGATGAGCGGAACGTGAATATCTTTTGGCGGCGAAAGACGATCATCCGATGCGGCGGAATCTTTCTCGACGTAGCCGAGCGGATTTTTATCAGAAACGAACTTAAGCTCCTGCTTGCCAAAGACGCCGTCCTTGCCCGGATAACGAGCCTGCCAAGAGAACTGTTCAGCGACGAGGCGCATGACGGTGGCATCACTCTCCTTGGGAAACTTTTCGACGGCCTTAGCCCATAACGGAATGGCGAAAGCGATGAGCAGGATGGCTTCGACGATAACAACCGCGATCTCGGCATTGTTAGCAAGGGTGCCCTTAGCGCCGACATAGTCGGCTTTCGGATTGGCGCTCTTGCGGAAACGGAAGAGCGCGTAGCAGAAATAAGCCATCCAACCCACGAAGAGCGCGGCCATGAGCCAATGAATGATGAGGATGAAGTAATCCACGTCCTTACCATGCTCAGAGGCAAGAATGGGCATGAAGCCCTGCTTAAGTTGCTCGAGGAAAGTGGTAGGTTGCATGTTTAGGCGTTGAAGGTTTCAGCAGATGAAAGTGATTCAGCGGGTATAGGCAGTGGATGTGCAGCCGCGCGGCGAACAATATAAAAAAAGAAGCCGGCAATCCCAAACAGGACGCCGCCAACAACACCAAGCAGGGTAAAAATGCCAGCGTTCATGCCTTGCGCAAGCTTGGAATCAGAACTACCGAAGCATGCAGCACAAGCGGAGGCATCAAGTGCACTCACGAGGAACACGACCAGTGCAACGAGCAAAAAAAAGACGGAACGGGAGTTCATAAATAACTGATGTTCTTTAACTTCTTAAGAAAATAAATGCCGTAAGCGACGAGGGCCACACCCGCCACGCATGAGCCGATGCCGAGCCAAAGATTCATTGCGGCCTTGGAGTCCGAATAAGCGCTTAGCTCGAACCAGCCGAACCAGAAAGACAGCAGCACGGACGCCGTGATGAACAAGATGTGAAAAGCTTTTAGCGACATACCTTAATATATGCTCAAGCTGGCTTCCCGTCCACTAGTGTGAAGAACGGAAAATCGTTCATCGCCCAAAGGGTGAGGCCCATTAAGCCGATTAGGAAGAACACCGTGCAAATCAGTACGCCGTAGATCATCTTACGCTCATCGGAGAGGTGCATGAACACGGCGGCTACAAAACCAGCTTTGATCGAGGCGATAAGCAACGCGACCGCAATGGTTGCCGCCACGCTCGGGATATGGACGTAATACATAGCCACTGTTAAAACGGTCCCACCAAACAAGATACCGCCCACGGCGAGGTATTTCTTGATGGTTTTGTGTATGTATTCCGGCGAGTTGTGGTCAACGTGACTGGAATCGTGGGGAGGAGGTTGGTCGTGGCTCATAAAAGTCAGAGGAGATAGATGATCGGGAACAGGAAGATCCAAACGAGATCGACGAAGTGCCAAAATAAGCCACCTACCTCGACGCGGTTGGCGAGTTGCTCGGGGTTCTTCTTCCACCATGTGTTTGCGGTAAAGAGGAAATAGGCCAACACGATCGCCCCGCCGAGTACGTGCAAGCCGTGGAGCGCGGTGATGGTGAAGTAAATCGCGAAGTAAGTGCTGTGCTTTGGCACGTAAGCGGAGAGACGTTCGACGTCGCTCAGCTTCACCTCGATAGGCTTGGGATGATCTTGGGTGCCGAACGGGGCGTCGGGCGTGAACTGGAAGGATTCCTTCTTGGCGGAGGCGAGACTCCGGTGAGTGGCGAAGAGTGGGTTGCCCTCGAGGTGACCAGGAAGTTGGACTTGGTTCGCTTCGTAGACGGCCTTGGTGTTATGGAGGTGGAAGCGCTCGACGAACAGTTTGCGCGCGGCTTCAACCCCTTTCTCCTCACCATAAGCAGCCTTGAAATATTTCTCGGCCGTGGCGGCATCCTTAAACCAAACGTCGTAATGCGTGAACTTTGCGTGATACTCAAAACTTTTCACGCCAAGAAAGCCCAGCGCGCATGCGATCGTTAAGGCCATATATTTCTTGAAGTCGCCCAAACGTCCCAACTTGAGCGAAGCCCACGACATGACGACGGTGACAGAAGAGGCGATGAGCACGAAGGTATTGAAGGTGCCCACAGGGATGCTGACCATGCCGTGCGGCCAGAGGTCGGCGCCGACGCGCAGCAGGATGTAGGAGGAGAAGAGGCCGCCGAAGAGCATCACCTCGGACGCGAGGAACAGCCAGATGCCTAGCTTGGCGTTATAAAGCCCGGTGTCGGGGCGGGGTTTGACGGCGTAGGGGATTTCCATGTTAGAGGCTGGAGGATAGCAGATCGGAGATCAAGGATGGGGAGAAGTAATTCATTTAACCAGCTTCGGTTCGGGTGCGTTCTGCGGAGTGAAGTCGGTCGGATGGCCGGGCACGCTGTATTCGTAAGGGCCGCGGTGCACGACGATCTCCTTGGTAAAGTTGCCGTGCGGCGGCGGGGTGGGCGTTTGCCAGTCGAGCGTAGTAGCCTGCCACGGGTTGTCTGATTCAACCTTCTTGCCGTTAAACATAGACATGAAGACATTGATGATGAACGGAATCTGCGCAAGGAGCAGCAGAAACGCGGCGTGCGTGATGAAGACGTTCAATTTAATAACGGTGCCAGTAAGCGCGGTGACAACCCCCTCGTTGGCCGCATTGGACAATGCGTAGGTCGCGCCGCCATCGCTCATGCGGCGGCTCATGCCGTAAAGGCCTTGGAAAAACATCGGCATGAACACGAGGTTCATCCCAATAAGCGAACCCCAGAAGTGAATTTTGCCGAGCGTTTCGCTCATGTACCGGCCCGTCATCTTCGGATACCAGAAATACACACCCGCAAAGAGTGCGAAGATAGTCCCGGGCGCGACGACATAATGGAAGTGGGCGATGACATAGTAAGAGTCATGCAAATGCAGGTCGCTGAAGTTGAAGCCAAGCGGCAGGCCCGTCAGGCCGCCGATGCCGAACATCGGTAAAAACGCCAACGCGAAGAGCATGGGCGTGTTAAACCGGATCGAGCCGCCCCACAGCGACATGAACAAGCAGGTCAGGATGATGACCGACGGGATCGAGATGATCATCGTCGTAGTCTGGAAGAAGGTCGAAATCTTCGTGCCCATGCCGGTGAGATACATGTGGTGTGCCCACACGATGAAGCTTATGAAACCAACTGCGAGGACCGAATAGACCAAGGACTTGTAACCCCAGATAGGCTTGCGTGTGTTGCAGGTCACAATCTCTGCAACTACCCCCATCGCAGGCAGAATGAGCACGTAAACTTCAGGGTGTCCGAGGAACCAGAAGAGGTGCTGCCAGAGCAGCGGACTACCACCCCCAGAGGCGTCGTATAATTTACCCGAGACAACGAGTCCGGTTGGGAGGAAGAAGCTGGATCCCAATACTTTGTCGGCGAGTTGTAAGATGCCGGCGGCCTCCAATGGCGGGAAAGCCAACAACAGGATGAATGCTGTTACGAACTGTGTCCACGTAAAGAACGGCATCCGCATCCATGTCATACCCGGCGCGCGGAGTTGGATGACCGTGGCGATGAAATTAACCGCACCCAGCAGAGAGGAAGTGATGAGCAACACCATGCCAATAAGCCAAAAAGTTTGCCCATGCGTGGGTACGATAGTCGCCAGCGGGGAGTAGGAGGTCCAACCCGCCTGCGCCGCGCCGCCGGGAATGAAGAAACTTACGAACATTACTACCCCGCCCGCCGCGAAACACTGATAACTAGCCATGTTTACACGGGGGAAAGCCATATCAACCGCGCCAATTTGCAAGGGCACTACGTAATTGCCGAACGCGGCAAAGGCCAGAGGCACGATCGCGAGGAATACCATGATAGTTCCGTGCATCGCGCCAAAGGAATTGTAAAGATCCGGCGAAACTACGCCACCTTTAGCCACATCTCCAAGCACCCTCTCCAGCAAGCCACCCACTAACGGGAGGGGAGCGCCGGGGTTCGCAATTTGCCAACGCATGCACATCATGAGTAGAAACCCGAGCAACAAGAACACCAGCGCCGTAAAGCCGTACTGGATACCGATAACCTTGTGGTCCGTGGAGAAAACGTAGGACCGCATGAAACCAGGGTCGTGGTGGGGCGCGTGATCGTGCGTGTCAAGCGTGGTGGACGTGGTCGTAGACTGCATAAATTTTGGGCTGAGTTTGTTTGCGTTCCGCGCCAAAGAGTTCTGTCTAACGGTGCGGGACTAAATGTCAATTAAGTACTATATCGATTCGTGTTTAAGTCAGTTCTGAAATTTTTTCATTAAAACGCTTTCCATTCAAATTACGAACAGATTCAAGATTCCTTAGCTCATCGTTTGTCAAAAACCATCAGCCCTAACAACAACGGCAGATACAAAATCGAAGCGAAGAACAACCGCCGTGCACTGAGGCGATCCATCTGCCGAGCGAACCGCAATGCGCACCAGAAGAACACCAACCCCAGTAGCAATGCCCCAAACAAATACAGCGCCCCGGACACCTGAAAGACAAATGGACTTAGGCTCACTGGCAGCAGCCCCAGTGTGTGGCTCACCGCCGAACGACCCGTACGCGCCCCATCGCGATCAACTAGCGGCAACATCACAAAGCCACCTTTCGCATAGTCCTCGCGGTACATCCACGCGATGGCGAGGAAATGCGGTAGCTGCCAGAAGAAAAGGATTGCGAAGAGTGCCCAACCCTCAATGGACAGATCGCCGCGAACCGCCGTCCAACCCATCAGCGGGGGTAGCGCACCGGGAACTGCGCCGATGGCAGTGTTCAGCGTGGTCTTGCGCTTTAACGGGGTGTAAATGAACAAGTAACTGATGAGCGTCACCGCTCCCAGGACGGCCGTCAGCAGATTCACGCCAAACGCCAGCCAAAGCAGACCTGCCACAGAAATCACCCCGCCAAGTACCACGACGGTCTGCGGTTGGATGAGGCCGGCCGGAAGCGGTCGGTCGGCCGTGCGCTCCATGAGGGCGTCAAAATCACGCTCTAAATATTCGTTTAAGGCGGCCGCGCCGCAGGCTAACAGACCCGTGCCTGACAGCGTGTTGACCAACAGCAACCAGTTTAATCCGCCCCGCTGGCCGAGGTAATAACCCACCAAGGTGGTGAGCAACACAAGGCTAGTGAGCCGCACCTTGAACAGCTCGGCCCAAAGGCCACCGCGGGCCGACTCGGCGGGAATGCTTGGGTTGATGGTTTCTAAGACGGTTTTCACCAAAGTCAGAAGGAAATTAAGCGTCGGTTCGTGGGCAAGGGCAAGTGCGAAGGCAAACTTCTTGAATCTTAATCCACTTGTTAATCCTAATCATAATTTTATTTCCGACGCTGACTTTTGGGGCCGGAATACTGATGCGGCCAGCAGGGTCAGCAGCGCACCCGTTACCAAGCTGGCAGCTCCGACAATCACGTGCAAGGTGGCGATGTCAGCGGCCTTGTTACTCAAGACTGTCCAAATGCCTAGGCCTGCCTGGACGCAGATCAGACCAAACCATCCGCCCGCCAGCCGGGCCAGCGGATGCGCCCCGCCCACAGCATTACGCAGCTTGAGCAAGCTGGCCAACACATGAACAAACACAACCACGGCCATGATTCGGTGGGCCATGTGCAAATGAATTTGTCCGGCGGTGATGGGCTTGAAGTCCCGGTGGTCGAGCCGGACTTGATTATATTTTTCCATAGAGACAGCGTCCGTTGCCGGCCAAACCTTGCCGTGGGCAAGGGGAAAATCCGGCACCGCCAATCCCGAGTGCTGGTGGCGCATCGAAGCTCCGAGCGCGAGCTGGCCAAGGATCAGCAACGTGGTCGCCAGCAAGAATCGTCGGACCTTGTTGGGCACAGGCATCGGCTGCGGCTCCGCATTCAAGCGCGCCCACCATCCGCCCGTGACCAAAGCGAGCGAGCACACGAGCACGAGGAAACACTGCGCTAAAGTTCCGTGAAAGATACCCAACCAGTCCGCCAACGCCGTCACTCGCAACCCGCCTAACAGGCCCTGCACGACGACCACGATCAGTGCCACATTGCCCCAAAAGGCAAGCCGAGGGCTAATCGGTTCATTACGAGGCCAATAGAAACTGAGTCCCACCCCAGCCACGCCAGTGCCAACTAAAAAAACCACGTTATCCAATTTGACCTTGTTACTCGTGGCCGCAAGCAAGCCTAGGAGGAAGACCATGACACTACCCCACCGCAGCCATTTAGCGGCCGGCCGGCCATTGAGCCAGATGGTCAGCACCAGCGTAAGAAGGCCGACTACCGACCCAGCTAGGCGGTGGGAATGCTCCCAAAGGATGCCACCCACCCACATCGACACCGGGAAGGTAAACATGTTGTAACCATAGCTGTTGGGCCAATCCGGAACTGCCATGCCCGCACCATGGCTGGTCACCAAACCGCCAATGCTAATGAGTACAATCGTCGCTACCGCCGTAAGCAAGGCGTACCGGTGCAACCATGGGTGTGAAGCCATTATCGGCATATCGAACTGGTATACGACTCCGGACAACTAGCAAGGATCCTAAACAAGATTTTATCCCTGCTCATTGCGAGAAGTGCGCGGGTTAATCCCACTGCTGACCTCAAAAAGCGTCAGCCGCCGCGACCGTTGCCGGCCACGGCGGCTGAGCCGCAAAACCGCCGAATTACTTGGCCTCGATGGTAAAGTCAGCTTTCGCGCCGCCCTTCACTTCAATTTCTTTTTCCACCTTGCCGCCCTTGCGATGCTCGACGACTAGCTTGTATTTGCCGTCCGGCACGCCGGTGATCTTAAAGGTGCCGTCCTTGCCGCTTACGGTGTGGGAGCTGTGGTCAAAAATGCTCACGTACGAAAACATCCACGGATGCACGTCGCACTTGAAACGGAGGAACTTCTCTGGCTTTTCAAAAGTGAACTCCAGCGGCGCGCCCTTGGGGAGCTGAGCTTTGTTTTGCTCCTTGTTACCATCCGCCGACGGCGTCGGGTGGACATTGTGCATCACTGGATCGGAGTTAAGCACGCGAATGGTCTGCTTGACCTGAGCGGAGTTGATGTAAGGCAGGTATTCACAGCCTTTCTGGTCGATCACCACTGGCTTGTCAGCCGCTGACCCGCCCTTGGCACCTTCAAGATACACCACGCAGTCGGCGAGGCCGCCGCTGGCGTCCGCGACGTAAAATCGTGTGGTTGGCTTCTTGCCTGGGTGGAGCGCGCCACAAGCGGGATCCATCGGGATATCCTTCTCCGGAGCGGGCGTGCCTTTGAGGGTAATCTTACCAGTTACGTCGCCAGCGGAGGCATGGCCGGCGACAAAGGCGACAGCGGTGAGGGTCAGCATCAATGATTTCATTTGCGTATTCGTGTGTTGTCTAAAAGTTTGGCTAAACCATTCGGTTCAACCACCAAAGTGGACGGAAGGTAACGGGCCGCCATTCGTGGTCAAGGGCTAGATTCTGGCCCGGGCGTTTCCCGTGATCAAAGCCCCCCTTACGGCCTTTTTTGCCGGTTGACGGCCTTCCGCCGACCGTTAGAATGCATATTCCTGACCTGGACAGGACTGGCGGTTTGCCAGCCAACCCCAGGCAGCAGACTGGGAAGGAAGTGACATAGTTTTGACCGAGATCAAGCTTAAGAAAGGCGAGCCGGTGGAAAAGGCGCTGCGGCGGTTGAAAAAGAAAATCGACCGCGAAGGCACCTTGAAGGAAGTCCGCAACCATCGCCGCTTCGAGAAGCCGAGCGAGAAGCGCCGGCGCAAGCTCAAGGTGGCCAAGTTCACCGCCATGCTGCGCGCCCGCTACGCCGACCTCTAATACCCGCCTTCCCCTCAACGCCGGACGCGGGCTCCACCCGCGCCCGGCTTTTTGCTGCCCTCATGGCGCCCGGCAAGATGGGTGTTTGCCCCATTTGTAAAGTCTCTGGGCGGGATTTCAGGTTTGAACAATGGTCGCACGGCAGTGCCTAATGAGTTGAACGCACTGCGCTCACCCGAATGTATTCGCTTTCTACCTGCTGGAACTCGCATCGGCACACGGATGGCCGCGCCATGCTGCAGGAGATCGCATCGCTTGGATTCGACTTCGCAGAACTCAGCCACGGCATCCGCGTGAGCCTGGTGCCAGGCATCCTCGCCGCAGTGGACGCAGGCGAAATCCGCATCTCCACGCTGCACAATTTTTGCCCACTGCCTCTGGGCGTAAACCAGGCCGCGCCTAACGTCTTCCAGTTTACCGCGCGCGACCCGCGCGAACGGGAAAGTGCGCTCAAGCAAACTTTCAAAACGCTGGATTTTGCCGTGCGCGTGAAGGCACGGCTCGTAGTGCTGCACATGGGCAGCCTCGCGGGCATGAAGCCCAAAAGCGGCTTTCTGGGCCTATTCGGCCCGGAGGATTTCACCGACACGTTACTGGACATGATCGCAGCTCAACAGCATGAGTCACCTAAGTTTCAGCAACTCCTTGCCGACGCAGTCGAGCAACAAGAGAAACTCAAGGCGGAGCCCATGCAACGCACGGCTGCCGCTCTGCATGAAATCGCGGCGAGGGCGGCGGAACTCGGCCTTCAGCTAGGCATCGAAAACCGCGAGGCGCTCGAGGAAGTGCCGCTCGACGGCGAGATGACGCAGTTTCTCTCCGGCTTCTCCTCCGCCACCGTGCGCTACTGGCATGACACGGGGCACGCACAGATCAAGGAGCACCTCGGCTTCCTGCATCACGTCACGCACCTCGGCCAACTTGCGGACCAGCTCGGCGGTTTTCACATTCACGATGTGGAGTTTCCCGGCCGCGACCATCGCGAGCCAGGCACGGGCACGGTAAACTTCGCCGCGCTCAAGCCGTTCGTGCGGCCGGAGCACATCAAGGTCTTCGAGTTCAGCCCGGGGATGAAGCCCGAGGAAGCGAAGCGCGGCGTGGCCCACGTCAAACAGCTTTGGGGGCCGTGAAACGCTCCTCGTCATGGCTGAGGAATTTCGCGCAGCTCGCGGTCTGTGGGCTGCTGCTGGCGTGGATTTTCCAGGCCATTTTCTGGAAGGAAGGGCAGGAGGCTTGGGCGCGCGAGCAACGGACGCCCGCATGGCAAGAACTCACCCGCAGTCAGCGGCTAGAAGTCTCGTGGACGCACGGCCCGCGTGAAGTATGGCGAGCCGTGTCGCGCGTGCGACCGGAGGCGTTCGCTGTATCTCTGGTTTTGATGGGCGCGACGATTTCCCTCGGCGTGGTGCGGTGGCGACAGGTGCTACGCGTGCACGGGCTGGAATTGTCCTTCACGCGCGCAGCGCAAATCTCACTGGTAGCGCACTGCTTCAATTCCTTTCTGCTCGGGGCAGCGGGCGGGGATCTGATGAAGGCCTACTACGCAGCACGGGAGACGCAACACAAGAAGGCCGAGGCCGTGGGCACGGTGTTTGTGGACCGTATCGTCGGCCTGTTCGCACTCTTGGTGTTTACGCTGATCGCGATGGCAGCCAATGTGCCGTTGCTGCGCGCGGACCCGTTATTTCTAAAGCTCGCGGCGGTGATTGTAGCGATGTTCGCGGGCTGCACAGTGGTGGTGTTTCTTGCGCTGCGGGGCGGCGTCTCCCGCGGGCTGCCGCGGGCGCGAGCGTGGTTGAGGCAATTGCCGAAGGGTGACTTCCTCGAACAGCTGCGGGACTCACTCAAGCCGTTCGGCCACAACCCAAAGTTTTTTCTCCAGAGCCTCGCCGTCTCGCTCCTGCTGTGCAGCGTGTGCGTGCTGCACGTGCAGTGCCTCGCGTGGGGGCTGGGTCTGGAGATTTCGTTGCGACACCAGTTTGCCATCGTGCCGATGATCACTTGCATGGTGGTGATTCCACTGACACCGAGCGGCCTGGGCGTGCGCGAGAACCTGTTCGTGCTAATGCTGGCGGTGCCATTGATTGGTGTGGAGCACACGGCAGCGCTATCGCTATCACTGCTTTGCACGGCGGGCAGCCTGTGCTGGAGCCTGGTGGGTGGTCTGGTTTACGCAGGCCTGCGGGAGAAGCATCCTCTGGACGAGCTTACGCGCGCCGATGCGCCAAAACGGTGAATTCATTCAAGCGGTAAACTCGCTGTCAGAGGCGCTCACCTACCCCGCTCGCATTCAACCGCGCCCAGCCATCGGCCACCAACGTGAGAAAGTAAAGGAGGATGGACGCTTTTTGCAGGGGAAAGTCCCACAATGAATGAACGAGGATGCCGCTCGCCGCTGCCACAGGGTCACGCGCTTCAACACGCTATGCTAGTTCATGCAGTCGTGATAGCCGGCTGCCAGTCTTTACTCAGTCCCAAGATAACGAGCACGCACAGGTCGCGAGCTAGACAACAACGAGCGCTGCGCTGAACTGGTTTAGCATCACGATAGTCACGGGCCGCGTGCAGCCTAGGCCAGCGGGGCATAGCCGAGGATGAACAGGAACATCCAACGTTGTGCGTCGGCAATGACACGATCCAAAGTCATCAGTATGCGCCTGCTGTGGCCTGGTGAACGGCGGCACGTCGAGCAAACGATTCAGCGGATGGACAACTCACGCAAAATGCCAAACTTTTCAATCCGCTTGCGTAAGGTAGCCCGCGTGATGCCAAGAAGTTTCGCAGCCTGCACCTGGTTGCCGCCAGTCTCCGCTAGCGCGCAAATGACCAACTCGCGCTCGACGGCAGGCAGTACCTTCAACTGCTGACGCGACCGAGCCCAGGCAAAGAGGGCACGGGCCAGTGCGGGAATGTCGCCCGCGGCCAACTCGTCGGGAACCGTGGCTGCAGTCGGGCCATCCGCCGTTAACAATGCGGGGCGCTCGCTGGTGACCTCCGAGGGCAAGTCCGCCAGCATGATAGTGCCAGCTTTGCCTATGACGAGCGCACGGCGGATGACGTTTTCCAGTTCACGGACATTGCCGGGCCATTGATAGCGTTCCAGCGCGACGACGGCATTGGGGTGGATAGCAGTGGTGGGGCTGGCCTGCTCACGGGCGAACTTACGAAGAA
>Ga0194129_10005350_pt1 | contig 16421 bp, 7 predicted proteins | sample TA2KigCa35mmetaG_FD_150862 | JGI IMG/M metagenome (GOLD analysis project Ga0194129, IMG submission 150862) | Freshwater microbial communities from Lake Tanganyika, Tanzania - TA2015038 Kigoma Deep Cast 35m | ecosystem: Environmental > Aquatic > Freshwater > Lake | place: Tanzania: Lake... | reverse complement strand
AGTATTCGCTCCACTCGGACCGAGCGAGGTAAAGCCTATCGAGCGATTCAAGCGCCGCAGCGTTCGCCGCGTCGAGATCGAGGACCTGCTGGAGTGTCTCGATGGCGCGCTCGGGCTCTCCGAACTCGAGCTCGCACATCGTCGCGATTCCCTGGAGGACGCGGATCTGCTCGGCGGGGGTGTCCGCAAGCTCGCGCTGCTTGTTGTAGACCTCGAGGAGGTCAGCGTGCCGCTTCGTCTCACGGTAGAGCCGCTCGAGTGCCTGCAGCGCCGTGGTGTTGTTCGGGTCGAGCTCGTAGACGCTCCGGTACTGCGTCAACGCCTCGTCGACGCTCTTCTGCTCTTCAAGCAGGATGCGACCAAGACGCAATCGAAGCGCCGCCTCGAGCTCCGAATCGAGCAGCCCGCCGAGGGCCTCCTGGAACGCCGAGACGAGGTCTGCCCAGCCGCCGATCGATGCTGCGACGCGCTCGGCGCTGTCGGCTGACTCGAGCCTGCGGGAGAGCAAGAACGCCTTGAGGTAACGCTTGAGTGCGAGGTCGCTCGTCTTGAGTTTCGTCTCGTAGATCTCACCAAGCTCGTCGAGGAGCGCAATCTGACCCGGCCCCTCCTCGGTGTGCAGCAGCTTGACCTCGATCACCTGCGCCAAACCCTTCGGATTCTGGGCGTCGCGGTAAATCGGGATTAGCGCCTCGGCCGCTTGCAGGTGGTTCGAGTCGATCGAGAGGACCTTCTCGTACGACTTCGTGGCCCGGTCCGACTTTTCCTTTTTCCGCAGCCAGAGGTCTGCGATCTTGAGCAGGAGTCCAAGCTTCGGGGCGTCGTCCTTCTCCTTTTGCTCTTGAGCTTCGAGCGCCCGGATCAGCTCGTCCCACTTCCCGCTCTCTTCGTAGAGGGCCTCGAGCGCGTCCCAGCGCTGAAGGGTGAGCAGGCGCTTCTTGAGGTTCTCCTGCGCGCGGCGATCATCGGGGGCGAGTTCGAGCACCCGTTGCCAAGCGTCGGCCGCCTTGGCGTCGTCGTTGATCTTCTCGCCGAGGATCTGGGCGAGCTTCTGCAGCTGGTTGAGCTTCTCCCTCGGATCGACAACGGCGTCGGCGAGCTCGGCGAGGACGTCAGCCAACGGCTCGAACTCACGAGCGCGCTCGTAGAAGGTCGCGAGCGCGTCGAGCGCCTCGAAATTGCCGCGGTCGAAGGTGCGAACCTGGTTCCACAGGTCGATGCAGAGCTGCGGCTTCTTGACCTTCTCAGTGGCGAGCTTCGCCATCTCGGCGTAGCGCTTGGCGCGAGCATCGTCGGGGAGCCCGTCCGCCTCGATCCGCATGAGATCGATCAACTTTTCCCAGTCGCGGCGCTTCTCGAAATAGTCCCGAAGGAACGTACGCGCCGCGGTGTTCGTCCGGTCGGCCGCAAGAATCTGTTCGAAGCACTTCGCCGCTTCCGAAGCATTCGAGAACTTCTGATAGATCTCCGCAGCCTCGGAGAACGCTGCGACCTTCTTGGTGAGATCGGTGTAGGCCTCGCCAAGCTTGTAGAGCGTCTTCACGTGATCGTGATTCCGCTTCGCCTTCTGGTGTTTTTCGGCCTCCTCGAGGAGCTTCGCGATCAACGCCGCGTCCTCGACGACGGGAGCATCTGCTGCACTTGGCTGACCGGCGCCCGCCGCCGCCTCCACCTCGGCGGACGATTTCGCCGGAAGTTGCGGGCTGGGATCGGATGCGGGCGGCATGGTCGTGACGGCGTCACTGTCCACGTTATCGCCGATCTCGGCCGGGCTCGCGACTGCGCCGGGGTTCGACACCGGTGGCTTGGCCGTGACCGATGCATCATCGACGACCGCACCCGGGTTCGCGCCCTCGGGCAATTGCGAACCAGCACCAACCTCGTCAGAAACAGCCTCCGCAGCAACGGCGCCGGGGTTCTCGGCGGTCGCTCCCTCGACCGCACCCTCCCTCGTCGGCCCCGCCTCGAAACGAGCCGCGTCGGTCCCTGGCTCCGCGACGACATCGACCTCCGCGACCTCGTCCACAGCGTCCGCCGCTGGTGCTGACACAGCCTCAGGTGCTGACACAGCCTCAGGTGCTGACACAGCCTCAGGTGCTGACACAGCCTCAGGTGCTGACACAGCCTCAGGTGCTGACACAGCCTCAGGTGCTGACACAGCCTCAGGTGCAGCGGGTGCGTCCACCACCGAAACGGCCTCGCTCGCCGCATCCGACGCGGTGTCTTCCATCGTAGGAGCCGGACCATCTTCTGACGAACCGGCCTCCGAAGAATTGGCCGGCGCACCCGATCCTGCCGACCCTTCCTCGGGCGTGGAGCTCTCGACGGCGGCCGTCTCCGCGAGAGACTCCACCTCGGCCTCCTCGAGCAGTCCATCTTCGAGCGCGCTGTCGATGTCGATGGTCTCGAGATCGACGTCGAGCGTCTCGACGTCCTCGGCCCCAACCTCCTGCACCTCCGATTCCTCGGAATTCGCGGGGCTACCCAGCGTCTCCCCAATCTGCTTTTCAAACGCCACGAGGTCCGGGTGCCCGGGCGAGACCCCTGCCAGCTTTGTAAACCACGTTCTGGCCCGAATCACATCGCCGAGCTGAAGCCAGGCCGTCTTCCCCGCCTCGGCGAGGACAAACGCCGGGCACTTCGCTCCGCCACGCTCCGCTGCGCCCTCGAGCAGCACGAAGACGCGTGGCCACTCTCCCGCAACATGACCGAGGTGCTCCCGGAGGTAGACGTAGGCAACCGAATTGGAGGAGTCCCGCTCGAAGACCTCCGTGAGCAGCGCTACGCTGCGCTCGACGTCCTGGGCCTGAGCCCATCGCGAACCAAACCAGAACGCAAGGCGGTCGCGCTCAGCCCCCGTCGCAGACTCGATGAGCTTCCTTTGACGCGATACAAGCTCTGCGGTCCGGTCGGTCGCAGCGTCGCCCTCCGTGACGGGCTGAAACAGCGCCTCATAAAGCGCCCCGGCGCTCAGGTTGGTCGGCTCGGCCTGATACGCGTCCGAGAGAAGCTCCTCGTACTGGGTCGGTGAAACGAAGCGCTTCGCGAGCCTCGCGGCTCGCAGAAGGAGTCGCACTCGAGCTGAAGCGTCGGGCTGGTCGATTGACTCTGCGAGCAGCTCGTCGATGCGATCCTGGAATCCCCCTGAATCGACTGACAAGTCCTCGAGCGCCAGTAGCGCATCGAACTCGGCGTCGGACGACTCGGCCGCAGCCTGGTAGGCCTCCTCGGCGCCCCCATAGTTTCCCAGGTCTTGCAGCGCGTCACCGAGGTCGACCAGGATCCGGCCACGGTGCGTGGGGGATGCCCCCTCGAGGCTGCGACGCAGCACCGTCTCGACCATCTTTACCCGCCCGAGCGTGAGGTAGACATCCCTCGCGTCGAGCAACGGCTCCACCGATTCGGGCGCTAGCTTCCAGGCGCTCTGGAAGTACCGCAACGCGCGGGCACCCTGAAGCAACCGCCCATTCAGCGTCCTCGCGAGCTCGACGAGGTAGCTGGCCTTCGTGGCCGGATCCCGCTCGGTCTCGATCGCCTGCTCAAGGACCTCGACCAGGCCGTTCCAGTCAAGAGTGCTCTCGAGGTGTTCCAGTCGTTGCTTCAGGTCCATGGGCTTCCAGGTGCGTCCCAGAGCGACGCGCTCACACTTGTTCTTTCCCGCTCACCACTTTGAGGTCGGCTCGGTCGATCGAGGCCGACTTGAGGTGCGGCCGAGATCCTTCGCCTCGACCACACCCCACACGATGTTCACCCGCGCTGCACAGTCTCCACTGCTCAATTGCCGGGGCCGCTGAGCTTCGAGATCACCGTGTTCGCCTGGTCACATTCCTTGCGGTACTTGGCCGCTTCCTTGGTGCACGCTCGGGCGGTGAACCCCTTCAGGCGAGCAAGCGCCTCTGCCTTCTTCGGCGGGTTCACCTGCGAGTAAGCCATTCCAAGATTGAAGAGCAAGCCTGGCTCGTCCTCGCGGAGCTCGCGGGCTTTCTCGAGCGACTTCACCATCTTGTCGGTGTCGTGCTGCTCACCGTAGATCCCAGCGAGGAGCGTGTAGACGTTGTAGAGGCGCTTGTCTTTGGAGTCGGCCATCTCGATCGCCGCATTCAAAACCTGTTCGGCCTCCTTCAGGTAATCGAGAAGGAAGTAACGGTGCGCGAGCGTCGTGTAGTGATTGAGTGCACACTCGATCGCCGGATCGTCAGTGCACTTCTTGGCCATCTCGCCGGTATCCGCCGGGCGCTTTTCGATCGCCTCACTCCCCTTCTGCAGCGCCTTCTGCTCATCGTCACTGAAGTAGTAGGCGTCCGCGAGGTGCGCGGAACAACGGTCGTCGTTCGGGTCCGCCTCGAGGCACTTGGAGAAGGGATCGATCGCGTCCGCCCACTTCGCGCCCCCCTTCTCGGGCTTCTTCGCCTGCATCTCGATCGCGAGCCCCAAGTCAAAGTAGTAGTTGGCGAACTTCGGCGCCTTGACCACGGCGCGCTGCAGCGTCGACTGCACCTTTTCCCAGTCTTCCTTCTTCTTGTAGGCCTTGGCCAGCTTGTAGAGGATGGCGTGATTCTCATCGAGTTTCACGGCCTCCTCGTACTTCTGGATGGCGTCACCCGGGTTCGAGTCGACCATGACGTCACCCTTGTTCGCGAGAATGACGGCCTCCTGCTTGTTCCGGTTGCAGCCCGTCGCCATCACGCTGGCGAGCAGCGTGAACCCCGTGAAAATCGTTCGTACGTTCATCGAGCCATCACCTCTGCCACGAGCGCATGTCAAAGCGCTCGGACGCCGCAGAATAGTGCCCTCAGGAAGCCGAAGTCCAGCGCTTCCCGAGCGTGATTTGCCTCAGAAATGCGAGTCCGGAGGCCACCGCGAGTGCCGCCGGCGGGGGCCTGGCGTCAGCCGAAATGACTTCGCCCCGAGTCGACTCGACCCGGGGCGAAAGAGAGCCGCAAACTGCGGCCGACGGCGGATTCGGACGCGACCGTTTCGGGGCCACGGTCCCTGGAGCAGGTCAGCCTGGGCTGAACGAGATCGGGTAAGTCACGCGCACGACGCCGCCCTCGGGTGCCGGGAACGCCAGGCCATAGAAGGCGCGCGTCACGCAGCTCGTCACGCCCGAGTCAGGCAAACCGCCACCACCACCGACGTTGGAGACGCCACCGTCGCGCCCGATCACGAAGCTGACCGAGACCGTGCCCTGGAGGTTTGGGTTGTTACGAAGCCCGTTCTCGTAGCACATGCGGAAACGGCCAAAGTTCTGGCGAACGATGCGCTGGATGACCTCCGGTGGGAGGCGCCCGCTGACGCTCGTCGAACCCATGCGCACCGAAGGCGGCTTCGCTCGATGCGAGCCAGACAGCCGCCCATGACCGGATCCGAAGCCCTGGCCCGTGCCGGTTCCGGCCCCATGACCCAGCGTACCGATGCTGCCGAGACCGATACCCTCACCGCGACCGCCGCCGCCTTCGCCGATGCCGGTCAGACCGAGGCCGCCCGCGCCGAACGACTCACCGATGGCGTCGCCCCACATGTTGCCGCGAGCGCTGAGCGGATCGCTTCCGAGGGAGTCGTCGCGACCCCAGGGTGCCGTGGGCGCGTCGGGATCTCCGCCGGCCCCCGAGTTGAGGAGGCCGATCATGCCGAACTCTGCCGCATCGCGCAGCGCCGCCTGACGGGCGATGTGCGGGTCGGGGTTGTTCTCGGGGCCAGCGACGCCGTAGCGGTTGCCACTCTGCTTCGAGTTCGGATTGCCCATCGAGCCTTCCTCACCCTTTGCACGAGTGCCCGTGCCGCCCTCCTTGTTGTCTGCGTTGGACTCCGAGACCTCCTCCGCAGGCTTGTCCTCGAGCTCCTTCTCGGCCGCCGCATCGAGATAATGCGAGATGAGGTACCGCTGCTCGTCATTCACCTCGTCCGCCGAGGTGGCGTTGAGGTCTGGCGTGAACATCGCGGTCGCCGCGAGGAATCCACCGATGCCAACACCGGCTCCAAGGACGTAGAGAATCGCCGAGCCCGTGATGAACGCCGCCAGCGTCGCCGCCGCCACGACCTTACGGCCACTCGCGACACCGTTGATCTCGAAGACGAGGTCCTGCACCTCGAGATGCACCGCGGTGCCGTTGTTGACGTTGACCCGACCGCCCTGGGCGGCCTGCTGAATCGGAACCTTCGGCTGGTTCGGGCCTGACTCGACCCAGCCCGTCGCGCCCGGAGGAACCACCACAGCCCCGCCATCGACAAGGGTCAGACGCGATGCCCCGAGCTTCTCGGCTGGCAGCGAATAGTCCACCTTGAGGTTCTTGCCCTCGGCCTCACCGACGCTGAACGAGCGGTTCGTCGGGATGTGCGAGACATGAAGCAGGTTCCGCCCCCAGAGCACCCGAATCTCGACAGCCGAAGCCGCCCCCTCGACTTCGTCGGAGCGCACCGGCGCCCCGCCCTTCATCAACTGGTACTCGTAGGACCCCTCCCGCGCGTTCGCAAAAGGATCGCGACCGTGCCCATGGCCACCGTGCCCAGCGTGCGAGGGTACCGGAGCGGCGAAAGGATTCGACGCGAAAGGATTCGGCACCGTCGCCGCCGGAGCCGCCGCGAACGGGTTGCTGAGCGGCGGGGCCGCCACACCGCCGAACGGGTTGCTCGCGAGGGCCGCAGGTGGCGCCGCGAACGGGTTCGACGCTTGTGGCGCTGGTGCTCCAACCGCAGCTGACGGAACAGGCGCCGCCTCGGCGGCGGAGGCTTCGACCCGCTCAAGCACGATCAGCGTGGCGCCGATCTGGAGCTGGTCGCCCTGGTTCAGCTTGCACTTGTTGACCCGGGTGCCGTTGACCACTGTCCCCGACTCACTGCCGAGGTCGATCAAGGTGACATCGTCCTGCACCTCGATGACCGCATGCATGCGGCCGGCGAGTTCGTCATCGACGCGAAGGTGGCTCTTCGGATCCTTGCCGACCTTCATGATGTCCTGAGACACCGTCTCGCGACGAACGAGCTGGTCTCCCTGGTAAAACGCGAACGTGAGCGCGAGCTTTTGCTTGCCTTCCATGGCGATTCTCCAGCCGACTCGTCAGAGTTGCTCGACGGACTTCAACATTTCGGGAATGAAGGTGGTACGGGGACGGATCAGCGTCCGACGAACGGGCCCGGGACGGACGCGGATCGTCGCGTCGGTCGGTCCGAAGCCGCCAGCGGAAAGAGGATCGTCCGCGAACTCGTAGCCGTAACCCGAACCGTCACCGGCATCGCTCGACTTCACCTGAGCGAACGCTGCCGAAGAAACGAGGAGCGCCCCGCCTGCGGCCACCAATGCCAATCCGAATTGTGCGACTTTCTTCATTTCCAGCTTCCTTGTAAAAATCCGCCGAGATTACAGTATCAGTGTAACCCGACCGCTTCCTTCGGGTCAACCGTCTTCACGACGACGCTGACGTGACGCCGCTCGCTGGGACGATGTGGGTTGAGACACGGCATCCCGGACGAAGTTCCCGAAAAAAAATGCTCACTTCGGTGCGGCAGGAGGCGCCGCGGGAGCGGGCTCACCCGAACCTGGCGGCGCACCGCCCGCCGGGCCACCCCCTGCGGGAGCCCCACCGGCCGTCGCCCCGCCGCCGGCGGGAGCCGGCCCCGCCGCGGGAGGCGGAGCTGGCGGCGGATTCTTCGCAGCAGCGGCGTTCTCCTTGATGACGGACACGATGTCGTCGATGTCCTTGATTCGCTCCTCGGCGCGCTTGACGGACGACGCATATTCTGACTTTCCCGTCGCCTTCTCGATGAACTGCCGGAAGAGCGCCTTCGACTCGTCGTAGACGGGGATCGCCTTCTCCCCCTCGAAGTTCTTCGTCTTGAACTCCTCGACGAGAATCGCGTCGTTGTAATAGGACTCCGGGCGCGCAGCATCGAGCTTCCTCGCCTGGAGAATCTCCTTCTGGGCCTCGGCGACCATCTGGTCGAAGTTCGAGTCGTTCACGAGACCGCGGTAGCCGAGCCCGAGCCCGAGATGCGCCTCGAAGTCGTTCGGCCGGAGCGAAATCGCCGCCCGGTAAGCCTTCACAGCCTCCTCGAAGCCGCGGAACTGGAGGTTCACGGCGGCGTAGTTCATGTGGGCCTCGAAGAACTTCGGATCCATGGCGCGAGCCTTGCCGAATGACTGTGCGGCCTGCGAGAGGTCGCCGAGCTCGGCCGAGATCAGCCCCATCGTGTTGTACACGGGGGCGTAGTTCGGGTTCTTCCGGATCGCCTGGGTGCTCACGAGCTGAGCGAGCTCGAGCGCTTGCGAGTCTGCCTTTCGGTCGTCGTCCGACGCGACCTTGATGGCCGCACGGCTCCGAACGGCGCCCTTGCCGCCCTTCGACTGCTGAGCCTTCTTCTTGGCGCTCTCGAGGTAGAACACCGCGAGCTGATTGAAGGCCGGCATGAAGCCGTCGTTGATCGCGAGGGCGCGCTGAAGGTTACCCTTCGCGCGGTCGAAATCGCTGTCGCCGTCGTCATCCTTGACGTCGTTGTCGCGCTGCATCTGAAGCATCGCGAGGTGGACGAGCGCCTCTTCGTTCTTGAACTCGGCGTCTTCGATCGCCTGCTGCATCTCCTTGATGGCAGGCTCCACCTCTTTGTAGTTCGAGGCGACGTACTTGTAGAGGGCGACCTGGACGCGCGCGCGGTGGAACTTCGGGTTCTTGGAAAGGATCTCGTCGAACACCGCCTTCGCCTTCGCGTCGTCCTTGCAGCGCTGGTACGCGACGCCCGAGTCGTAGAGCGCTTCGAAGAACTCGCCGCCATTGAGCTTCGAAGCGGCGTCCTGGAACTTCTTGGCCGTCGCATCGCATACGGCATCGCTCCAATCACCTGCCGCGTCGTGCGAAGCGATCTCATCGACGGCCTTTTTGAAGTACTCGGCCGCCTCCTTGTTGATCACCTTGCCGTCCTGGGTTTTGACGACGTCGCCCGTCACCGGGTCCTTGACGGCCTCTTGCCCCTGGTGGTTGCAGGCGACGAGAAAGCTCGAGGCGGCGAGCATCGCGAAAACGGACGAGTGAAACTTCTTCATGGCCTTCTGTAGCTCGAGGCTCAGGTCAAGCTTGGAGCACAACGGTTGGAGACTCATTTCGACTCCTTCGTCTCGGCGTTGGACTTCTTGTTGGAGGCCTTGTCGCTCTCCTCCGACTCACGCGTGTCGAGCACGACCGGCTGGCCGTCGTAATTGAGCGCTTGCGGGCGCTCGTCGAGCGGCGAGTTGACGCGCGTGGGGGCGCCGCGGAATTCGTCGATGAGGTGGTACTCCCGACCGTAATTCTTCGAAAGCCACTTCTCGCAAGAACGCGAGGCCGAATCGAAGTACTGGAACTTCACGGAGTAATCGAGGCAAGTCGTGTAGGCGAGCTTCGCCTGGGCCTTGTAGCTCTTGCTCGCGTCCTCGAGGCCGGCTTGGTACTGCGCTCGGAGGTCCTGCCAGAAGATCGGCGGGTCTATGCCGGGGATTTCCCCCTCCTGGTCCCACTTCTTCGGGTACGGCGCCTTCAGGAAGTCATCGACGAAGCCTCCCCACATCGCACCGACCGAAGCACCAGACCTGATGACCCAGACCGGCGGTGGCACGGGTCGAAGGTTCACGATCTTGAAGTACTCGGCCTGCGCGGCCTTGATCGCCTCATCCTTGTTTTTGTACCAGTCGGCGACGCGGGTCTTGATGAAGTCGTCGATCTCCTTCTTCTCTTCGCCGGTGCCCTTGTACTCCGGGAACTTCAGCCGGTCTGCGTCCGCCTTCTTCTTCTCGGCGAAGTAGAAGAGTGCTTCGCCCACGGCCGTCAGCGTCTTACCAATGCGGCGGTCCTTCTGGCTCTGGGAGCCGCCGATGGCGTCGAGCTGCTTCATCGCAGCCGCAGGGTCATTCCAGGCGTCGCGCACGATGGCGTACTGCTGCTCCGCCCTGGCCTCACCCTTGCCGCCGCCGCTGGAGTAGATGCGGCCGAGGATCGCGTGGGCCTGGAGCTTGACATCGAAGCTCGCCTGCTGGTCGATCTTTCCGATCTCCTTGCCCAGCGCGCGCTCCGCGTTCTTCCAGTCCTCGCGCTCCGCGTAGTAGGCACCGATCGCGAACGCGATCTGGGCCGCCTTCGACGGGTTCTTCGCGCCGAACGAGCTCGAGAACTTTTGCGCGTCCTCGATGGCCTTGTTCTGGTCCCCGAGCCCAAGGCGGAGCACGACAGCGTCACTGAGCGCGTTCGCCGCCTTCTCCTGCAGCTCCTTGTCGCTCGCGCCCGCCTGCTCGGTCGCGAACTTCTCGTACCACTCGGCGGCCTCCTGGTAGACCGCGATCGCCTGGTAATTGCCGCCGATCTCGTAAACCGCAAGCTTCGCAGCCTGCGAGTTCTTCAGCGCGGGAGTGTTGATGAGGATGGTGCGGAGCTTGATCGCCTTGGCGATCAGGCGCGCGGCCTGGAAGGCACGAGCGCCGTTGTAGAGGATGAGGTCGTTCTTCTCGCACGCAGGCTTGCTCTCCTTGCATGCCTCCTCACCGTATTTCTTCCACAGGTCGTAGTAGAGGTTCGCGGCCTCCTCATAGAGCCTGATGCTGTCCGGCGTGCCGCCGTCGGCCTTCTTGACGAGGGCCTCGGCGCGCTTCGCCTGAATGTCGCGCTGGATGCGGAACAGGACTGAGCACTGCTCGTCGTTGTCCTTCTTCTGCTTCTCATCGGCGCAGAACAGCTCAATGTACTTCGGGACATCCGTCGCCATGTCCCGAAGGCACTCGGGGTTCGAGTCCGATCCCGACATGGTGCCGAGCACGTTCAGCGCGTCGAGCGAGAGCTGTGCCGCGTAGAGGCCAGCCTCGAGCTTCGGGTGGCTAAGCGCGATCTCGCGGAAAGCCTCCGCGGCCTCCTGCCAGTGCTGAGCCTCGTAGTAGGTCCGGGCGCGGGCATACTTGATCTCGACGTACTGCTCGAGGGCCTCCGCGTCGTTCTCCGGGGGCTTGATGTAGCAAATGTAACGGTCGAAGGCGGTGATCATGCCACGCTGCGAGGCATTGAACTCCTTCGGCTTCATCTTCGAGCCGTCATCCTCCTTGCCCTTCCCCTTGCCCTTGCCCTTGCCGTCCTTCGCCCCATCCTTCGAGGCGTCATCGGCGAGGTGCCCGCCCGTCTGGCGATGCGAACCATCGGCATGGGTCTTGGCGTAGATGTTCTGGTAGCAGAGCACCGAGGCGAACGCCGCCTCGGCCGCGTTCGGTCCGTTCGGGTCCTCCGCCACGACGGCATCGAACGCTGGGCCGCACTCGTCCCAGTTTTTCTGGAAGTAAAGAAGGTCCGCCATCGCATAACGAACCTTGGCGATCGACGGCCAGTCCTCCTTCACGATACGCGGGAACGTGAAGGCCTTGAACTGGTCGGAGGTGAAGTTGTCGACCACGAGCTTGTACAGCTTCGCGGCGTGGTCCATCGTCTTCAGGTCGCCCGTTCCGCGGACGCCGCCGGAGCCCACGGCCTCGAGGTGCCAAGCCATGGCCGTCTCGGAGAGAAGTCCTGCGGTCGTGTTGGCGCATTCGAGCTTGTTTTGATTGACATTGCCCGACTTCTGGTAGTCGAGGTAGGTCGCCAGCTGCTTGTTGAGCTCGTCGACGATCGCGGGTTTGTTGGCGCTTTTCGACGCCATGACCGCCTGTGTAATGTTCGCCTGGTATCCGCAGTGTTTGTCGCCGCGGTTCCGCTTCTTCAGGTCGCCGTAGAGCGTGATCGCCTCGGCATAATGGCCGGTGTCGATGAGGTTCTGACCGAGGTCCTCCATCATCTTGAAGGTCCGATCGCTGTCGACCCCGGAGTCACCGGAGAGCGGGCGGAAGAAGTCGTAGGCCTTTGCGGGGTCGCCCTTCAGAGCGTAGACCGGGATCACGTCGCGGCGAGCGCTCGTCGCGAGCCCCTTCGCGTTCGGCAGCTGCGGGAACTTGTCGGCGAACTCGATGACGCTCTTGAACTGCTGGATGGCGGAGCCGTACTCGCCGAGGTTCCAGTAGACGTAGCCGAGCTTGTAGGCGGCGTAACCCCAGAGCTTGTTCTCTGGCGGGTCGTACTTGAGCACCTCCTTGTAGAAGTTCTGCGCGAACGGCCACTTCCCGGGGTCCCCCTGCGCCTCCTGGAAATAGAGTTCACCGAAGGCAAGGAAGGCGTTCGGCACGAAGCGCGACTGCTTCCACTTCTCGGTGAGCTCGAGGTACACGGTACGAGCGTTGTCGAGGTCACCTGCTTGCTCGTACTCGTAAGCGAGGTAGTAGAGGACCTCGTCGATGCACCCCTTCTGGGCCTTCGCGTCCTGGCACCACTTCGGATACTGGTCTTTCAGAGTCTTGTAGTACGAGATGGCGTTCTTGCGGGCGAGCTTGATGACGTCGACCGACTTCTTCGCCAGCGCCTTCGCCTCGGACGCCTTCTTCGGATCTTTGGTCCGGTAGTCCTGCGCCTTGATTTCCGCCTCGATCTTGTCGCGGAAGGCCGAGGACTCGAGCTCGACGTAGTTCTCGGCGAGCCGGTGCATCAGCGTCGGCCGATCCTTGTCGGTCTTCGGCGTCGTCTTGTAGAGCCGCTCGACGTTGGCGATCTCGGTCAAGAGGAGCTTGCGGACCTTCGGCTTGAGGCGCGCCGACCGCTCGTCGCGCTGAGCCGTCTTCGTGATGTCGTTGGGATTGACCGGCTTGATGTCGGAGACGAGCTCTCGCTTCTTCATCGCCTCCGGGGCCGTCGAGAAGCTCACCTGAGGCTTCTTGTCGACGTTCGCCTGGAACCTCCCGCCGGGGCAGGTCGTCAGGGAGTCCTTCGCCTTCTGGGAGATGCACTGCTCCTCCGCGCGCGAGGCGTCGGCAAAGAACAGGGTGGACGCGAGCGCGGTCATGGTCGCCACGATGCCAATTCGGTTGGGTCGATTCATGGGTACCCTTGCTTGGTTCAACGAGAGGTCGAGCGGTCAGAAGCCTGAATGCGAAGCGAAAACCGGGAGGGACGACCGAGCCTGCTTGGCGGTCGTTCCACCCACGGAGGGATCGGAGGGAGGTCAGTTGCCGGCGGTGCCGCCGGCCTTGCCACCACCGCAAGCGGAGTTGACGACCTGACGGTAGTAACCGAGCTCGTCACGCCAGTACTCACCGCTGAACGGCCAGATGACGTGCTCCTCGTCAGGCGTGACCTGCCCGAACCGGAAAGCGTCCTCGGCCGACCAGCGACCAGCCTCGATCTCCTCATCGATCTTCTTTCGCTGGGCGTTGGTGATGTCGATGATGATCTTCTGCGCGCTGCGGAGGTGCTCCTGCAGCTCGCTGACGTTGCGCGTGTAGCGGCGGCGCGCCAGCTCGCCGGTCTTGCGAACGGCCTCGGTCCGAGCCGCGTTGATCCCTTCCTCGACCGAGGTGCCGAGCGTGCCGTTGCGGAACCCGCTCGGTGCACCCTTGAGGCGCTCGAGCTCACCGTCGAGGACCTTGACGTACTCGATGTTGCGAAGAAGCTCACGATCGCTGAGCGAGTACTCGACGATCGGCGCGACCGCAGGAGAGAGGTCGCTCTTGCCATCGCGGATCTTGAGGACGAAGTCGTAGAACGCTTGCTCGCTGCCCTCGCTCTCGAAGCGCTTCAGGATCTGTCGGAGCTCCTTCTCGACCGGCTCGTACTTGCGCTGGAAGCGCGCGACGATCGGGGTGGCGTCGTCGTACTGGCAGGTCGTGAAGTAGATGACGGCGCGGACGATGTCCGCCTCCGGATAGAAGGCGCCGGGGAAATACGGGGACTGGATCGTGTGGATGTTCCCGAGGGCGCGCGGGTAATCGCCTGCCATGAAGTACGCCCAGGACTGCTCGAACAACGTGTCGAGCCAGTACTCGCTACCGACGTCGACAAGGTTCCAGTGACGGACCGCCGCGTTCAGCTTCTTGTCGTCGATCTTCGGGACGTTGTTCTCGTCGAGGCGAATCGACGCCGAGTAAAACGTGCGGGCGATCGAGAGGTTTGCGAGGTCCCGCATGCGGTCCTCGTCCTCGACACCCTCGATGCCCTTGTCCATCGCTGCGAGGATCCGCTGGAAGGCGCGAATCGCGGGAACGGACTTTTTCTCCTGGACGTTCGAGATCCCCATGAAGAACTGTGACTTCACGAAGTAAGGGCTCGCCTCCTTCACGTTGGAGAAGAGCTCGATCGCCTCCTGCCATTCACGGTTTCGGTACATCGACCGGCCGAGCAGGTAATTGAGCTGATAGAAAACGTCGCGGCGCTGGTCGTTGTTGAAGTTTTCGAGGTCACCCTTCGAGTACTTACCGACTGCGCTCGTGATGTCCGCGGGCTCGGGCAGGTGAGTCGCGAGACGCGCCAACCAGTTGAGCGTCTCCTTGTACTTCGGGTGATCCTTCTTGTCGGCGATCTTGCGGAAGATGTCGTAGCTCGCCTGATAAAACTTGAGGTTGTAGAGCGAGCCCGCGAGGTAGAAGCCGGCGACGAGTTTGTTGCCCTCGTCGTCGCTGGTCTCGCCGTCGATGACCTTCTTGAACATCAACGCGGCTTCGCCGTAGCGCTTTTCGTCATAGAGGCGCTTCGCTTGAGCGGCTTCCTCGGAAGGGTCACCGACGTTGACCGGAGTCACGTCTCCACCCGAGCTTCCCGAGTCACCACCTTCCTCGTCGAGGTCGATGGGCTTGTTCGACTTCTTGGAGCCCTTGTCCTTGTCGGCGTCCTTGTCCTTGCCGCCCTTCTTGGAGCCACTCTGAGCGAGCGCCGTTCCGTCGCCTTCACCGATGGGACTCTGAGGAGCGAGGACCACCGCGCCGACGGTCAACGCGATCAACCAACGGGACAGCGGAGAGAGCAGCTTGTTCGACATGCTTCGGATCTTTCGAATGGTGCAAGAAGCGCGCAAAAATGCGCTTGGGCGGAGCGATGCTAGTGATCCGCCCGGCGATCTGTCAACGAGCGATTGCGCCCCCACGACGCGTCCCGCAGTCACGTCGCCCTCGCCCGCGTCGAAGGGTCCAGTGTGACTCGAATCGAACTTCGAGAGCGGAACTTTGCACGACCGTGGGCGCGCGGGCGTTGACGGTTTCGATTCGCTTCGACTACCGTGCCCGTTCGGAGCGAGCAACCTTCATGTCGCATAGTCATGCCTTCTGGCGCACGTCGCTCAAAGCGAGCGGCGCACTCGTGGTCGTCTCGAGCTTCGCCGCGCTGTCCCTGGTCGGATGTCCCAGCAGCGGCATTGGCGATCCGTGCACGCCCGAGGACGAGTACAAGGAGCAGTTCTCGGGGTTCACGCTCGAGTCGGCGTTCATCGAATCCCGCTCGTTCCAGTGCCAGACCCGGCTCTGCCTCGTGAACCACTTCCAGGGCCGCGTGAGCTGCCCGAAGGGCCAGGCGGCTCCGAAGAATTGCAACCCCGCCAACGGGACCGATGGGCCGTGCGGCGAGGGCGAGACTTGCAAAGCGGCCGGCGTGGTGATCGATGACTGCGATCCGACGCCCTGCGGCTCGCCGGGCGCGGACCCCGCGAACTGCAACGCGGATGGCGGCAAGAACAACGCGTGCGGTGGCCTCGTCTGCGACAAGGACGGTCGCTTCTGCCGGTGCTCGTCCGGTGCATGCGGTGACGGCTTTTACTGCGATCCGACGACGAATCTGTGCACCACCAAGGTCTGCGCGCCGAAGCCCACTTCGAAGGAAGGTCAGGAGCGCTGCTACATCCCCGGCACCGACATCCCGATCGCCGTCGCGGTGTGCGGTCAGTGCGACACCAACTCGAAGCGGAACGCCGACCAGTCCGTGTATTGTACGTGCCGATGCGCTCCCCCGGCCGACAACCCGAGCGCCGCGGACGACAACTTCAACTTCTGCGAATGCCCCGAGGGCTTCGAGTGCACGGAGATCAACCCGAACGTGGGTCTCGGCGATGCCCAGCTCGCAGGGAGCTACTGCATCAAGCAGGGTACCAAGTACGACGATGCGTCGACGAACTGCGGCAGCGTCGACGGGTACGTGGGAAGCGACGCGAACTGCCAGGGTTCGCAGAAGTGATTCGCGGCGGCGCCCGCCACGAGCGCCGCACCGACCCTCGTTGAGGAGACTGGCGTTCACCGCCAGGCGAATCAGGAGCCGACGTCCTTGGGGTGTCGGCTCTCGATTTTTTGTTGCGCTTCGTGGATGGCGCGCTTCTCTGATTCCTGGCGTTCGCCGGGCTCGAAGGCAGAATCGAGGGGCCTGAACCGGGGTTGGTTGAGATGACCGCGAAGCATGACAAGGGTCGCCTTGCCGAGGAGCTTGTGGTGCGCGCGCTCCTGCGTGACGGCTACGATGTCCTCGAGCAAAACGTGCGGGTCGGGAGGCTCGAGCTCGACATCATTGCGCGACGCGGCGAGGTGCTCGCGGTCATCGAGGTTCGAACCCGCGGCTCGGGCTCCTGGGGAACCGCACTCGAGA
>Ga0194129_10005347_pt1 | contig 16430 bp, 23 predicted proteins | sample TA2KigCa35mmetaG_FD_150862 | JGI IMG/M metagenome (GOLD analysis project Ga0194129, IMG submission 150862) | Freshwater microbial communities from Lake Tanganyika, Tanzania - TA2015038 Kigoma Deep Cast 35m | ecosystem: Environmental > Aquatic > Freshwater > Lake | place: Tanzania: Lake... | reverse complement strand
AAAACAAGTCGACCTGGCTTTCTTTCATCACGGCACGAAGACATCGGATGAAGCTCAGTTTTTTGCAGAGTGTTTTGCTTCCGAACGAAACCTGAATCTTCGCATCGGAAAGATCACTCGAGAAAAGCTGCCCGAAGAATCGCAAGAAGAATACTGGCGAAACGAACGGCATAAGTTCTTCGCCACCTTCGACAAGCCTATCATCACTGCCCATCACCTAGATGACGCAGTTGAGACCTGGATCTTCACGTCCCTACACGGCGAATCACGGTTAATTCCGTATGCAAGTGGGAACGTGGTTCATCCGTTCCTCATCACGTCGAAGGCTGAGTTTGTTTCTTGGTGCGAGAGGAAAAACCTACGGTGGATTGAGGACAGTTCGAACTGCGACCTGCGATTCATGCGCAACCTGATCAGGCATCGAATCGTACCCGAAGCGCTGCGAGTCAATCCAGGCTTACGCAAGGTCATCAAGAAGAAGTATCTTGATATGAGTATTTCATGATCAAACCGGGCGATTTGGTTTATTACGACAAGTGTGGTGGACCATTCCAGACCGTGTTTCCGTTTTCAGAAAAGGAAGCTCGTGGAATAGGCGTCGTCATTTCAAATGTGCAGTCGTATGACTACCAGGGTGAAGAAATCCAGTGGGCGTGGGTTCTGGACGAAAATGGAAATAAACTAGACTTCGCATTAGATTATCTAGAATCGGTCTAGAAGTCCACGAACAGAAAAAATTAATGAGCGAATCAGCGAAAAAAGCTATCAATGAAAGGAAGGCGTAAGTGCCTGAAGGCCCAGAACTTAAACATTCACGCGATAGGCTACGTCAAATTGTCTTAAATAAGTACATCACTCGATTGTTAGCTTCACCATCGGGTCGCTATAAGACAAAGATGCCAGAGGGCCTCTCAAAAATCTCTAAAGACTTGCCCCTGAAAGTCGAGTCCATTGATACCAAAGGTAAGTTCATGTGGTGGACGCTCTGCGGTGCTACAGACACATGGTACCTTTGGTCGACCTATGGTATGTCTGGACAGTGGTCACGGACCGCCGGCGATCACGTTGGTTTTATCGTTGAATATAACGATTGCGCTCAGCTGGTGACGCAGGACCAGCAGAAGGTTTTTTTTAACGATCAGCGCCGTTTTGGCACGATAAAGTTCGTTAACAATCCTTTCGAACACAAGAAGAAGCTAGCCTCGCTTGGACCAGACATACTGGGCGACCCTCTAGTTTGTTCAGAAATATTTACAAAAAGGATCTTATTAAAACCCAATCGAATAATATCAGAAGCTCTTATGGACCAGTCTTGTGTCTCAGGGGTTGGAAATTATCTACGCGCCGAGGCGCTTTATGATTGCGGGATCGATCCGTGGCGTTGTGTGGCAGACATTACGAGCGAAGAATACGTGAAGCTGTACGAATCGACGGTACGAATCGCAAAAGAATCATACGAATCTCACGGAGCAACGATCCGAACGTATCGAAGTGTCGATGGGCGCACCGGCGAATCGCAGTTTTATTTCAAGGTCTACGGGCAGAGCACATGTCCGTCAGGCCACGAGACGATTAGAAGGCAGGATTCTAACGGAAGAACGATGCACTGGTGCACGTCGTGTCAAAGCTAGAAAAAGCAGGGTGCAAAACCCGACCAAAGAAGTGGTAGGATAGAAACATGTCTACAGGCGTTTGCTGTCACTGGCTTGAAGAAAAAACGAAACCACGTTCTGGAAAGAAAGAGTTGGTTAACATCTTTGATGAACGTACGCTGCAACTCGGTCGGTATCGACAGGGAAAGTACTCGTCAGAGGCGATTAAAGAGACCTACGTTCACAACGTTCGACGGCTCTCTGAAATGTTGCCGTTTATGCACCGACGAGGGGTGAAGCTGTTCAGAATTTCTTCTGCTATGTTTCCACTAGCTGATCAGGTAGACAGGATCCTATGGGATAATCCTGAGGTCGAAAAGCACCTAAAAGTCGCGGGGGAGTACATCAGAAAGCATGGAATCCGCGTCTCAACCCATCCGGGTCAGTTCTGCGTGTTGTCTTCGGATTCTGACGCCGTCGTCGAAAAAGCTTTCGTGGAACTCGGAATCCACGGATGGATGTTCGATACGATGGGTCTAGACCACTCGCCCTTCTACGCGATCAACATCCACGGAGGTAAAGCGAACAGATCCTCGAGGCTCATCGAGCAGATTAAATCGTTACCAGATAACACACGTAAACGCCTTACTCTTGAAAATGACGAATCTTCGTACAGCGTCATCGACTTGTTGTCTGTCTACAAGGAAACTGGCATCCCGATCGTATTCGATTCTCACCATCACACCTTCAAACCCGATGACCTTACGATGGAAGATGCCTTCGCGGCTTCTTCAGAGACGTGGCCAAAAGGTGTCAAACCACTACAACACCTCAGTAACACTGAGCCTTCGCTTGTTAACGGTAACTTCATGGATCGTCGTAAACACAGCGATATGATCCACTACATACCCGATATTCAGCTCGCCGGACTGCGCGATGACACGATCGACGTTGAGGTGGAAGCAAAGATGAAAAATGTTTCTGTTTTCGAAATGATGAAGAAATTTTCAATTTCATCATGAAAGCTTATTATTAAGTTACTTATGACAAGAGCAATGGCAACAAACACTTCAAAAAATATTCCTGTAAGACCAGGGGAGTGTACAGAATTTCAACTGCACAAATCGCAGCAGACTATTTTCAACGGCATTCGAAGAAAGATTTATGATTATTCAGAGCACCGGCTTCGTCGGCACATCGAAACGATCAAAGACCCGCAGCAAAAAATGATCTTGGTGGCTCTTTTACACGACTACACCGTCGGCGATGTGGCGATTGCCTGGCGTCGTGGACAACCTATTTGGATTAAAGTTACCAAAGCTTAAACATTAGCTGCAGCATTGGCTATATTTTGAGCCATGCTGAACGGTTCTAATGAAAAATCTGATCAAGCCTTGACAAGAGTAGTTTTCTCACAAGACGCGAGAAAGGAGCTTTTTTCTGGTCTACAAACGACAGCCGAAGCTGTCTGCTGTACTCTTGGTCCCAAGGGTAAGACAGTGCTTATACAGAAGAGTGGTGGTGTACCGATCATCACAAAAGATGGTGTTACGGTCAGTAAGTCCATTAATCTAAAAGATCCTCTCAAAAGAATGGGTTCCGAGCTCATTAGAGAAGCAGCCAGTAGAACGAACGATGTTGCAGGAGACGGGACAACAACAGCGACAGTGCTGACCCACGCAATGGTAAAATCCGGCCTGAAGTTGTTGGAGGCTGGATACTCTGCTCAAGACCTGTGTGCTGGCATCGATCTTGGGACTAAGGTTGTACTGGAAAACTTGAAGTCTTCTGCAAAGCAGCTGACGACGTCAGAAGAGATAGCGCAGGTCGGCACTATCAGCGCAAACGGTGATAGAAACATTGGCGATCTCATAGCTCAGGCGATGGAAAAGGTCGGTAGGGACGGTATCATTACCGTTGAAGACGCGAAGGGCATGTCAACATCTCTAGAAATCGCAGAAGGTATGCAATTTGAAAGAGGCTATTTGTCTCCCTACTTCGTCACAAATTCAGAGAAGATGAACGTGGTGTTCAGAGACGCGAAGTTGCTTCTCACAGACAAGAAGATCAGCACATTTAAAGACCTCGTGCCGATCCTTGAGAAGATGACGCAAAACCGTACTCCTCTTCTCATCATCGCAGATGACGTCGAGGGAGAAGCTCTACAAGGTCTGGTTCTCAACAAGCTGAACGCTAACCTCGCGGTCGTTGCGATTAAAGCTCCAGGCTTCGGTCGTCATCGCGAAGAGCTCTTGAAAGACATCTCTATTCTTTCAGGAGCGAAGCTCATTTCTTCATCTACTGGATTAGACCTAAAGTCTGTCACTCTTCAAGACCTAGGTTCTCTGAAAAAAGTTGTTGTTGATGCAAAGTTTTCAACGCTCGTTGCGACAGGCGCGACAAAAGAGTCTATTGAAAAACAGGTAGAGGACCTAAGGTTCCAGCTGCATGACATCTCTCTTTCTTCTGAAGAAGTAGCGAAGTTAAAAGTCAGAATCGCCAAACTAGCCTCCGGTGTCGCTGTTGTCAAAGTTGGTGGAGCGACTGAGCTTGAAATGATAGAAAGAAAGTATCGAATTGAAGACGCACTAAATGCGACGCGCGCGGCGGCAGATGAAGGTATAGTTCCGGGCGGAGGTATGGCTCTTTTTGGAGCGCTAGACGGGTTAAACGATCAAAATGTCGAAGATCTTTCGCAAGGTGTCAAAGCAGGTCTGAGCATCATCAAGGACGCATGTCTTGCTCCCATACGAAGAATCGTATACAACGCTGGTGGAAACGGAGAAGTTATTATTAACGAGTTAAATAGGCTGAAACAACCTGGCTTAAGCCTCGGATATAACGCTGCAAATGGGTCATATGAAGATCTCATCGTTGCCGGTGTAATAGACCCTGTCAAAGTGACGAAGACGGCTTTAAAAAATGCAGCTTCTGTCGCGACGACTTTTCTAACTCTCGATGCCGTCATCGTAGAGGAGTCAAATGAAAGCTGAAGATTCTTCCGAGCTGAGCATTTTTGACATCGACTGGGCATCTTTGTCTGAAGAGGACAGGTTGGCTATCATCTCTGAGCACATTCACTACGTTAACCTTTCTAGAAAGGCGATAAACACGAAAGGGTTTCATTCAGCCAATTTTAGAAGTTTATTTTTAATGCTACTCTTTGGTCTGACGATGTCACTTTGGGAGGTCGATAACAAGACAATCATTTTGACGATGATCGGTGTTCAGTTCTTGAGGACAGTCGTTTCACAGTTCTTTGAAGCGAGTCTTTTTTCTGCGTTAGACATCGCAAAGAAAGATCTTGCGAATTTTATCTTTCACAGAGCTCAAAAGCATGATAAAATGTAGATATATACATGCAATCTTATCTTGGGCGCCTTGTGGTACTCAGGTCAAGATGGAATGTAAATTCAAGTAGACTTGGAATCGTCGTTGGATATGAAGATCCGCTGGAAGATAAGCTGTTGGTCATGTGGACTACAGAAGATGGAGTTAGAATGAGGTATCATCTACAGGATGCCTTGTTACCTGTCACGGAAGAATCTTTAAAACAAATAAGGAAAAGAGTTTGCGATACCATATAGGCGACCTTGTGATAAAAAGGACTGGGACAGACATCGGAGTCGTGGTCGCTGTCGACAAAGCAAACTCAAATTCTTTAAAACTTTCAAAACATTCTCAACAACACTTGAAAAACTCATCAGACATATATTATGTTTTCTTTCCAGAGGGTGGATTCAAGGGTCCTTATTATACCTCAGAACTATTACTAAAGCAGTCGACAAATGGAAATTAAGCTTGATGGAATGGAGATTGAACTTGGAGAAGGCTGCGAGTTTGAACTTCCTTCTTATATGGTTCGATTGCATCCTGAGAATGTGACCAAAGAAGTGAAAGACAAGAACAAGGTTATCATTGCAGCTGGCGCAGACCCAGCAGACGGAAAGATTACATTCATTACTTTATCTGGTCGTGTAATGACGTTTGATGCTAGAAAATTCTACATACCTGACGGTCCGGCTGTTCCGCATGATGGCGGAAATTCCATTTTTTTAGAAAATACAAACGGAAGATGGCCTGGGCCTTCGAGCGGGTTTTCGGTTGAAATCGATTTTCTTTTAGAAAAAAGCGTTTCAGCGTTCGACGGAGCGGTCCTACAGACTAATTACATTCATGAAAATAAGTCTCCGTGAATTAAGAAAAATTATCAGAGATCACGTCGGCAGAATGTATACCATCGACAACGCCGGGTTCGGCGGAATGGGCGGTGTCAGCATGTTACAAAGAAACAAAAATGTGCCCTTACCAGGATTAGGGGATGAAGGAGAAGAGGAACTAGAAACACATGGCGAAGAACAAGAAAAACCGCAATGGACGGTACGAGTACGAGACAGAGAACCTAGATCGTGATGATAGGATGGAGTTGGTAGGCGTCGTTGATGATGCTTTACCGGGTACGTGGTTTAGAGTGGTCACAGAAAGTAACGTTCAAATTCTTGCGACACTCTCGGGCAAGATGAGACAAAACAACATCAGAATTTTGCCAGGAGATTATGTTAGAGTAGAAGTGAGCCCATACGATACGAGCAGGGGCAGAATTACGTACAGAATGTAATTTACGCACAAGGAAACTTCAAACATGTTAGAAAACTGGTTTCATGGTCATCCTTGGATGACTTTTATTCTAGGTTTGATGGGGCTTTCGACCCTCAACGTATTTTTCATATCGATCGGAGGCGGATATAAAAAGTTTCCGCCGACCGAGGATAGAAAAAATGAAAGCGATAAAAACATTATTTCTGGATGATCGCTAATTACTGATCATGAAAATTTCAATTGGAGAACTTCGTCGTATCATTCAAAATGTGATCATCGAAGGTGCCGGCGGTACTACTCTGCCGCGTATGCCGATGATTCGTAACTCTATGGGACCAGATTTTGCAGATAGAGAGCAGCTCAGCAGGATCGCTTCTAAACAAGCAAAAGATGAAGACGAAATATCTCCGCATCTTTTAAACCCTCTCAATCCAGAAGAAGAGTGCTGGGGTCCTGTGCCTCCTACCGGCGAGGACCCATACGCTCTACCCGACCCCTACACTAAGGACACGGGAGTTCTTCCAACTCCGCCGATAAAGAGATAAAACCTTTTGTTTTTAGAGAGTTTCTCTCTTCTATCAGCAGACGATGAACTTAATTTTGAGCGTGCCGTTGAGCGCGTTTGATGCGCCGGCATTGTAGACCCTTATGCTGAAAGATCCATTGCTTATCGAGTCCACGTATAACAGCGGAATTCCATTCGTACCATAGGTACCGCTGTAATCTCCGATAGAAGCGAGGACGACCGAGGAAGTCGAAACAGTACTGTTCGTCACCGTGAAAGACTCGGATGATCCCGCGGACGTCGTCGCGGTGACAGTTGTGATGACTCCTGATGCGGAATTTATGGTGACTCCATTTGTGAAGCTGGTCGTCTGTGACGCAGCAGCTCGACCTAGATTGACAGATCTTCCTTGCGTAAGCGTAAGGTTGCCTGTCGTCAGCGACCCACTGACATAGGTGTCGCTATTAAAGATAGACTTTTTCGCAAGGAGCCCGGAAAGTCCAATCGAACCTGTAACGTAGAGGGCGGCTTCAGTCGCCGGGGTCGAGGTACCAACCATGATAGAAGAAGTCGCATACGTTACGGGGGTTGTAACGCTGCTTTCGCTGGAATATGCTATGACAATTCTACCGTTGCCGCCACCTGAAACATAGGCACTACCGACGCCGATGTCTGATACGTAGTATTGATTATCTGTTCCCGCCGGTGCGGTCAGAGCACCGCTTTGTCCATCTGATCCTGTTTGCAACGACCCACCGGTGACTTTATCAGTATTGTAGAAACCAGAACCGCCGCCGCCGCCAGACCCGTCAGAGGCGCCACCACCACCACCGTAATAACCAGAACCGCCGCCGCCACCATCATTGACGCCTGGCGTGGTTGGGTTGTCTTGTCCTGCACCACCAGCGTTACCACCTGTCAAGGCTCCACCGGCACGAGGCGGAGATGTATCACCATTACCAGCAGTACCGCCTGCAGACTGCGTACCGCCCAGCCCAGGATTTCCTCCGTTTCCGCCGGCGTTTCCAGTAGTACCGCCACCACCGCCACCACCTTTGTAACCAGTTCCGCCACCGCCGCCGCCGGCGATGAGAAGTGCGTTGACTTGTTCCGGAGTTGCAGAACCAGAGAAGATGCCAGAATAACCGCCGCCACCACCGCCCGAAGCGTCGCCTTGCGTACCGAAGCCTGCATTCGGCCAACCACCAAGTCCACCAGGACCTGAAGCACCACCGCTGTTATCGCTACCACCACCACCAACGACGATGTACAGCGTGTCGCCTGGTGTCACCGCTATCGATCCTGAAGAAAAGCCTCCGGCACCGCCCCTAAAAGACGAGAACGCTCCCGTTCCACCACCGGCGGCCCAGACATAGGCGGCGACGCTAGTTACTCCCGCAGGAACAACAAAGCTTTGTACTGTGCCGCTGACGTAAGAGAAAGCCGTCGACGTTGTGGTGGTTTGAGTCGCGATGCTTGAAGTCAATTCCCAGCCGGCGCCCGTAAGGGCTAGCACTTTTCCATTTGGGCTCGAGCTATCGAAGAACGTCAGACTATTGTTGACTAGAGATATCTTTGTCGCGGATGTACCAAACTGAACGTCATTCGATGTTATGATGACCGAACCTGTTCCTACAGCGAGGCTTCCGCTTATCCTAACATCTCCGCCGAAAACAGCGCGCTTATCATTCTCTTCGCCGGCTCCAATTGATCCGGATACGAAAAATGATACGTTTGAACCAGGGAGAGATGGAAAGGACGATCCAGGAACATTAGCAAATATCACGCTACCGGTTATTCCTACACGCGAAGCATTGCTCGCTGACCCAGAAATATTATTTGCTATTAGTGCCATGGAATCGTCCTCTCCAAATTTACGATTTAATTAGTGACAAGAATCAGAACTTGAGAGCAGGTTCTTCATCCAACTCCGGAACTGCTTCGAGCAAGAACTTGTATCGTTTGCCAGTCTTGTTGAAGCGAATTGTGAGCATCTCTTCTTCTTCGATGAGGGTATAATCGCCACGATCGTTTCGTAGATGTAAGTCGCCCGTGTACACGTTAGCCCAACGAAGCGTCTCTGATCCGAGGTTATGGGTAGCGTCTGATATTGGTAACAAATCAGAGTCCATTCTTCCCGTGAACGTGATCGAATCGGTGATTGCATTGCCGAGGTCGACGTCACCGTTCAGCGTAGCTGCTCCGCCGACGTTAAGAGTGCCGTCTGCTGAAATGTTACCAGCTGAAGAGATTGTGACACCGGTGTCTCCGAAACCGCCACCGACCGTTAAGTCACCGGCAACACTCACGTTAGCACCGGCAAGTGTCAGCGCAACTGTATTGTCGGAAGCCTTGATATCGTTGCCACCGACCTTCAGGTCACCGGCAACAGTTACATCAGCACCGGCAAGTGTCAGCGCAACTGTATTGTCGGAAGCCTTGATATCGTTGCCACCGACCGTTAAGTCACCGCCGATGGCTGCGTTACCATCAACACTGAGAGTGCCGTTTGCTGCAATGTTACCAGTCGAAGAGATTGTGACACCGGTGTCTCCGAAACCGCCACCGATTTTAAAGTCTCCAGAAGTTTTGTTGAAAGTTAAATCGCTATTTCCGCCGAAAGATGATCCGCCATCGTTGAATTGAACGAACGTATCAGATCCTCCCGGGGATCCGCCGCCACCAGCTGAAGAGACCGTAACTTGACCATTGGATGCTGAAGTGATTGTTATGTTCGAGCCTGCGACGAGGTAAGATGTTCCGTTGGTGAGCTGCGTTAGCGAGCCGCTGAGACCTAAGGCGAACGTCGCGGCTCCGACAGAACTAAAAGTTCCACCGACGGTCGTGTTGCCGCTGGAAGCGACGACAGCGAATGAAGGCGAACCAGCGCTGTTTTTGACTGTTAAGCTGCCTGATGAGACAACAGTCGACTTAAAGAGGCTTGCCTCATCGACCAAAAATTTGATACCGGAGTCTAGAGACGGGAACTGCATCGCTGGTTTTGAAGCAATGACGAGCGATCCTGTGACGCCGATTACCGAGTTTGTTTGTACGCTACCTGATATGTGACCGACAAATGCCATTGATATTTTCTCCTGTGTTTAAAGGGGACCAGGAGTAAATATTATCAAGATTCGTCGTCGATTAGTTGCAACATCATTTTATACTTTTTCCCGGTGATATTGTTCACAACGCAGAGATAGTCTCGCTCTTCTACGATCGTCCAGTCCCCGCGGTCGTTCCGTAAGTGTAAATCGCCTGTATACACGTTGGCCCAACGTTTTTCAGAAGACCCAAGATTATATGTCGTGTCAGCATTGGGAGTGATGCTGCCTAACATTCCAAAAGATCCCGTCAGCGACAGTAAATTGCTCGTAGAATCAAAGTTAAGGTTTGTCGAAGCGCCGAAAGATCCAGCGCTGTTAAACTGGATTTGTTGGTTGCTGCCTGCCGGGGTGCCGCCGGCCGTTGAAGCGATCGTAACTTGACCATTTGAAGCTGAAGTGATTGTTACGTTGCTGCCGGCGACTAAGTAAGACGTCCCATCAGTCAGACGAGTAAGAGATCCTGAAAGCCTTGTGACGCTCAACGTATCAGTTGTCTTGTTGAACGTAAAATTGGAATCTCCACCAAAAGCCCCAGAATCGTTGAATTGAACGGCTCCGCTCGAGCCTCCGGGGACGAGTGGACTACCGACTAATGGCCCAGACTCATAGACAAAATTGGACCCGACTTGTTTGATTCTGATGGTCATGTTAAGATCGTACTAAATTTAACATCTATAATATATTCAGTTTGCTGTAAACGCAACCTGTATAAAAGTCGTATACATATTAGTATGCGGGGTCTACGATCGTTCGTAAGTTGGAGAACTTTTTTAACGGGCGTGATCTTGGGTTACATTCTAGCGTGGAGAGTACACTGGGCTACTCAAGTCTGGACATTCGATATGGGCTGGAAAGACGAATACGTTCCCGTTATTACTCCCACGTTTGGACGCCATGATTGATGAATGAAAGGAAGATAGCTGTATGTCGGAAGCAATTGATCAAAGCCAACTCGATGCGCTAGCGATAGAAAATTTTTTGAAGGCTACGAAAGATTTCGACAGAATTCTTCTGGAGACCATCGACGCCGGGATAGAGTCTGGTCGCAGCATGGGTGTGATCGAGTCATACAATTTTTTAATCAGAGAAGGTCACACTGCCGCGGCAGAAGTCTTGATGCAGTTAGTCGAAGAAGAAGCAGAGTCTAGAAAGCAGATGGGCGACGCCTAACACAAAGAGTTCCAAGCCTGCTGAAAAAACTTACGTTCGTCCACATTGACGTGCAGCAACCTGCCCGATTCATCAAACAATCTGTATACCCACTGCGCGTTGCCGTCATACCCAACCTCACGCCAGATGCCTACAACAGTAGAGATTTTTGACGACGCTTCGTTCTCAAACCTGATTGCTAGTCGGTCTCCCGGAGAGACAGAACACCACAGCAAGAATTCATCGTCATCTGTCACACCGCCGGCGGCGAAAAATCCCCATGCTTCGAGAGAGTCAGACCATATCCTCTTTTTTTTGTCGGGACTTTTTTTCAATCTTTCTTGAGCGATAGGTCGAAGGACCTTCATGCCCGTCGACTCTGCAGTGTATCTTCCCATTTGCCGGTGCTACATCAACATCGCGAGGAGCTCGGCTAACTCTTGGTTCGTCAATTCTTCTCCAAGCGCAATCTTCGTTTTTAGTTCTTGTTTTCTCGCTTCCCGAGCGTCGATCACAGATTGTTCAATTCTTACTTTGTCTAAGGTGATTGTGTTTGGTGTAACATCAAGAGGCACATTTTTCTCCAATTAAAATTACGTTGTTATGCTTTTTTGAATCTAAAAGAGAGCCTGAACTGATTGTTCGCTACTGTCATGAGGTAATAAGAGCTTCCAAGGTAGGCGTATTGTGATGGACTATGGGCTATTATTCTAAATTGTGTGGATGAATAAGGCACCACGTAGTTATTGAAAGATGAGTTGCCCTCCTGCGAAACGATGCCCGTGGCACCTATCATCTTATTGACTTGTTCCCATCCGCTTAAGGTGGTTAACTGAGTGTTCGTGGGGTGTATTGTCGTGTCGAACTGGTAGCCCCCAGGCAGCGTGTACAGGTAGTTGCCACTTCCGCTGCCGGCGCCACTCGGGCTAGCTGCGAAGTAAGACGCTTCCACATGACACCATCCGCTTCCGTCATCGGTGAGCTGTATGAAATCTTGAACTCTCGTCGTGGCTTTGGTTGGCGCCGTGGTGGTAGCGCCAATTGTAAGAGCCTCTGTGACGTTGATCGATCCGCTATGAGACACCGTGACAGCTCCCGTTGAACCCGTCGTTATCATCATCCTGGTCCCGGCAATCAGATAAGATGTGCCATCAGAAAGCTTCGTGAGAGAACCACTGAGACCTGCGCTGTGTTTTGTGACGCCTACAAACCTAGAACCTGAAACAGTCGCTACGATTGAGTCATTGACACCAAGAGTTACATCACTTCCTGCTCCGGAATCGATTAGGTTGAGACCGGTTCCGGCTTTCAAAGCTCTTTCATTTGTTAAGAAATCGTTCGTCGTCAATGTGACGTATGTAGCAGATGCCGGCGCGCCGCCGGCTCCGCCCGAGCTAGATATCGCGAGAAGTTGCGCTGACCCAGAGACGCCAATTACGTTTAGAGTTATATTATCTCCAGCGATTATTTTAGAAGAAAGAAAATCCGGAGACGAATCACCCGTCGTTACTCTCGCTTTGGTAAAATCTTTTTCAAGAGAATCATCTACGTCTGCTGACTTGATGGTTCCGTCTTGGATCTGGTTGCCTTTGATTTGTGTCGTACTCACGCTAATATTTATTCGACGCAGCATAATCGAAAAAACATAGTGCATTTTCATACAAAAGTGTGATATCATTTTTTTGGGTTAGACAACAAATCACGGTCACAAAATGAAACCACACACGAACTGGACTTTTGATCCTCCTTTCCCTATCGAGTATTCTTCGTCTTCGGCTCGTAATATTCTTGTTGGAGCAGAGCCGAATGGCGATGCCGATCGTCCTCATGCCAGAGACATGGGAGAGTGGCTTAGATTTTTTCCGAAGTCTGGCACGAAGTTCTACAGAGCGATCATCTCCATCGTGTCATCTTTTGAAGGGACCGAAGTAGACTTGAAGAACGTCGTTGAGCATAAACCTTTGTTGCAAAACTGGAGATTCATCGACCTCGTTTCGGAGGAAGCTGGTCCCCAAGTCGAAGGAGATTTTATTTCTAGAGTTCGTTCCGACGCGCACAGAACAGTTACAATCATTGAGAAAGACGAGCCTAGTCGCATCGTCCTTCTTGGTTCTCATGCGCAGCGCGGGTTTGAGGATGTTATTTTACCGCTGCTGTCGCAAAGATATCGAAGGGTTGGCTTACCACATCCGTCTTCTCGGGGCGGATATGTTACGAGAGCTTTAGTTGGAAACCCCAACGAAATGCTACGTGCCACGGGAGAAAAGATGTTAGCATATTCTCATCTAAAAGGATGGCGCTGATTTTTTGCTGAAACCTATTATATTTAAAAAGGAATATGCAGAAAAGTGAAGAACAATTATTAAGGGAAGCCATCCGCCTCCTCCTCGAAAAAGGTAAAGGAAAACCAGGGGGTGGGTTGACAGACCTCGGCGCGCAGAAGCGTTTAAGTCGATTAAAGTGGTCAAGCCAAATATCTGCTGCAATCGACGCCGCAGACGGAGACATCGAAAAAACCGCAGATCGTCTGGAAGTTTCTCCGAGAACTGTCTATGCCGCGTTAGAAGATGAACCTGCTCTGCAACGCAAAAAAGACTCCGCAGACTCTGATGAAGAAGAAGGAAATCGGAAGTACGGAAAAGACACGAAGCCGTCGTCTTCTTTAACGAAGTAGGGGTTCAGCTGCTTCTCCCAATTCCGACAGGATCATCACTCCAATAGATCTTTATCTGCGGTAACGTTTCTCTGAGATGGTTCAACATCTCATTTTCATTTGAAAAAGTTTCTAGGTTCTTACCTCGATAGAGCCGCCACACGCCTATTTGTCGTAGGACATCGACCTTGCTGATGATCAGATCAGTAACGCCATTGACATTAACAGCCTTTGTTAGGTTGTCTACGTTGAGCCAATTGCACTGTCTAGGTCGACCAGTCGTTGACCCGTATTCGTTTCCCGCTTCTCTGATCTTCTGGAACACGGTGTCCTCTGGTTCGAATTTTTTCGTACCGACGTAGGTTTCATATATCTTGGCCGCGCCGTATACTTTTCGAATCTTTTGGGGCGGAACACCATTCATCACAGCCGAGCCAACTGTACAGTGGCTGCTCGTGACATACGGATAATCGCCCCAATCAACGTCCAGGTAAAACCCTTGCGCTCCTTCAAATAATATTCTGCAGCCCTTCTCGTTGTACAGTTCATCGTACATTTCTATCAGGTACGGGCGTAACTTGTCGACGTCACTAGCTCGTATTCCTTTTCTATCGTACTTGTCACGGTAGGCCGGCCCGTTTCCTCGACGGGTGGTACCGACTTTCGTGTCTGTACCGTCTTCTTCAAGATGTTTTGAAGTGATGATGTGCACGTTAGAAGCGATCTTCACGAGATTATCGGCGTCAATTCCTATGTCTTTCAGCGTTCTGAGCTCTTTAAAAAAGTGCTCAACATTGAGTACGCAGCCAGGTCCGATGACGCTTCTTATACCGTGGAGAACGCCGACAGGTATCGAATGAGTGACGATTTTTTGTTCACCCAGATAAATCGTATGACCCGCGTTGTTGCTTCCGTTGTAACGAACAGTGTGGGTATAATCGCCTTTTGAAGCCAGTAGGCTAGCAATCTTTCCTTTTCCTGAATCACCTTGTTGAAGGTCTACGATGACGTCTGCATAATCGATCATGCGTACATTATACTATACACAAGAGTATAGAATAAGAAGAAGTTTTATCCTCAAGTTTATTGCAACGTATACTTATAGACCAATGCTCATCAAGTCAATTTTTCAACGTTTGTTGGTTGAATCAAAGCTGGACTTCTTGGCGAATGACGTCAATCGTTCGACCATTAGACGACTGGTTGACCTCATGGACAAAATTAACGAACTTCCGAGAAGAAAAGAAGGAAACTTTGTAACTCGAACAGGAAGCTTCGTCATTAGAGTAGAGAACGAAAAAGTTGCGGTGGCTCCCAGGACGTTCAACGTCAACATTCAAACCAAAGTATTTCACACCAAAGAAAAGAACGCTGCGATTGTAGAAGCCTCATGGGATTGGGCAACAAAAGAACTAGACGTTTTTTTAAACATCCAATCAGTCACAGGAAAAATTGAGACGCTTCATTTAAGTATGGTCCGCTCAAGGCTGTACAACGTTATTCGACACGAACTTGAACATTCGTCACAAGGATCTGATCTAGCTGCTTCTTCAATAGAGTCAGGTCATGAAATGTCGCAAGACAAAGCTAATCTAGAAAAAAAGAAAAGATACTACACAGACGCGTCTGAAGTACCGGCATTCGTAGCTGGCATTCGTAATCAATCGAAAAAAGAACACCGGTCTTTCTATGACGTCATGGAAGATGATCTCGATAGAATCAGGAAATCGATCTTCAGAATCGGTACGATCGATGAAAAAACAACGGAGTCTGTTGTCGACAGCATTAGAAAAGTGTGGATTGATTATGCAAAAGATCGATACCCAGGACTGAAGTGATAGTAAAAAGCTTCGACGTCACGCATTTAGCTTTTCATTGAGCAGATCATAGAGCGCTGCTTTTACAGACTCGTAGAGGTCAGACTCAAACTGGACTTCTTCAAAATTTGTGACGTCATATTCTCTTGGAGAGTATGTTCCGTTCTCTTCGCTTCCTCTTGAGTAATGGATCATGACAGTCCCCGTCTGCGGTGAAACTGTGAACTGTTCAACTCTAACTTTGTCTAAAACTGTCGTGATCGGTGTATTGAGCGCTAATGGCATATATGGTAAATATTCACGTTAAACTTTTTAAACTAAAGAAGTAAACGTTCTCAGACGTCGTTAACATTTTCTAATAGCGCAAAAATTGTTGAAAGAATATTCGATCAGATCTTTCTGCAATCTGCGAGATGTTGTTTATGGCGTCTTTTGTTTTTGACACCATAAATTATCGTAGTTTACTCTGCCACAGAAGCCCATGAATCAAACCGTAATTGGTTTCGAGGACTTAAAAGACTAATCGTGTTGGCTTTCGTTTTTGAAGAATTTCCACCGTAGGTATTACCTGTGTTTCCGGTTTGAAAAAGAAGATTGAACTTAGGGGCACTGGAATTTGATATCGCAGTATGCGATCCAACATACGAATCGTTGACTGATGTCGTTTCTACGCAAGACGGTTCCATTTGTACAGCAAGTCCAAACACGACCGTCCCACCGTCCTGTTTCACTTCATCAGTATACGCCGTCGTCGTAGAATCAGGGTCTTTTGGTATACGAGCCAATGGGCGAGGTCCTGCTCCTTTATCTTCATTGAGTTTATAAGATACGCCCCACACAGAACCGTACCCAGAAGAACAAGCTTCGTTGGAATTGTCATTTGCCGGTGTGTAGGTCGCGAAGTAAGCGACGCCATCGAACACGGCAGTCGGGCCCATCACGCGCTTGCCATCCTCGAACGGCAGGAACCAGTTCGGCTCGATCGTGTACTTGTACTTGCCGATCGGC
>Ga0194129_10005345_pt1 | contig 16431 bp, 16 predicted proteins | sample TA2KigCa35mmetaG_FD_150862 | JGI IMG/M metagenome (GOLD analysis project Ga0194129, IMG submission 150862) | Freshwater microbial communities from Lake Tanganyika, Tanzania - TA2015038 Kigoma Deep Cast 35m | ecosystem: Environmental > Aquatic > Freshwater > Lake | place: Tanzania: Lake... | reverse complement strand
GCGGGTGCACGCCGGAGGCGTTGACGGCGTGCACGCTCGAAACGCCGGGCAGCACGGTCGGGATCACCGGCCCGGTCAGCTCGTGGACGAGCCAACCGAAGAGCGTGTCCTCCTGGGGCGGCCGGCCCACGACGGTGACCGGCCAGATCGCCCCCTCGCGGTGCCAGACGTGATCGACCCGCATCACGGGAAAGTCGTGCTTGCGGGCGTAGTAGCCGAGGTGGTCGCCGAAGGGACCCTCGGGTTTGGAGGCCCCCGGTGCAACCGTGCCCTCGATCACGAAGTCGGCATCGGCATAGATGGCCGGACGCTGGCCGCGGCGGATCATCGGGATGCGGTGGCCGGCGAGCACGCCGGCGAAGGTGAGTTCCGAAAGCCCCTCCGGCAGCGGCATCACGGCCGAGACCGCCATGGCGGGCGAGCCCCCCACGAAGATCGCCACCTTGAGCGGCTCACCACGAGCCAGGGCCGCCGCGTGATGGAGGCCGATACCCCGGTGAATCTGGTAATGGAGGCCGACCTCTCGATCCGGCTCGTAGTCGTTGCCCGCCAGCTGCACGCGGTACATACCGAGATTGGAGTGTCGGAGGCCAGGCTGGCCTGGGGCTTCGGTGTAAACGCAGGGCAGCGTGATGAAAGGCCCGCCGTCGCCAGGCCAGGAGACGACCTGCGGGAGGCGCGAGAGGGGCGTCGAGCGGGCCATCACTGCGCCGCTTCGCATGCGGCGGGGCAGCATCGAGAGCGCGTCGAGCGGACTTCGCCAGTAGCGGCCCGGTCGCCGCAGCGCCGCCGTCGGGTCGAGCTTCAGCTCTACGAGCCGTCGCACGCGGTCCAGGCTGGCGGTGAAGATTCTTTCGATCCGGCGTGTGGTGCCATAGAGGTTGACCAGCACCGGGAAGCCGCAGCCGCGCGGCCGGGCGAAGAGCACGGCCGGACCGCCCGTGCGAAACAGCCGCCGCTGGATCTCGGCGATCTCGAGGCGGGGATCGACCGGATGGTCGACCACGACGCACTCCCCGCACCCACGGAGGGCCTCGACGCAGTCCCGGAGTGAGCGAAAACCCATGCGCAGCGATCCTGAGGCCAGCCTCCATCCTAAGCTGGCCCGCGAATCCCGGCCCGGGGGGGGCTCTACGCGCTGGAACGACAAGGCCGCCGCCGGATGTGACCGCGGTTCGCCCAATCGTTTCCACGCTCGGACCGCGGGCAGGAACGTCGGTTAGACTGCCGCGGGTTCGGCGTCTGTTCCCCTTAGGAGCGATCTCCATGGTCACGCTCACCGCCACCTATCAGAGCGGCCTCCGCTGCCGCTGCGTGCACGGCCCTTCCGGTGCCACGCTCGACACCGACGCGCCCGTCGACAACCACGGCCGTGGCGAGAGCTTCTCCCCCACCGACGTGGTGGCCGCGTCACTCGGCGCCTGCATGCTGACCGTGATGGGCATCGTCGCCGAGCGGCACGGCATCGATCTCGGGGACGCCAGGGCCGAGACGGAGAAGATGATGACCACCACGCCGCCGCGGCGGATCGCCTCGCTGCGGACGCGGATCACCGTGCCACTCCCGGCCGATCACGAATACCGCGGCCCGCTCGAGCGGGCGGCACTCGCCTGCCCCGTCCACGAAAGCATCCACCCCGAGATCGACGCCCCGGTCGAGTTCGTCTGGACGGGGTGACGCCATGCCCGACCTGTTCGCTGGTTCCCGCGCCGCCAACGTCGCCCGGGCCGCGCCCTTGGCCGCCCGGCTGCGGCCCCGACGGCTGGCCGACTACGTGGGGCAGGAGCCGATCGTCGGCCAGGGCAAACTGCTCCGCCGGCTGATCGAGGCCGACCGCCTGGGATCGGTGATCCTGTACGGACCACCCGGTGTCGGCAAGACGACGCTCGCCGAGATCATCGCGACCGAGACCCGGCGCCGATTCGTGGAACTCTCGGCCACGGCATCCGGCGTGAAGGAGGTCCGTGAGGTCATGGAGGCGGCGCGGCGACGGCTGGAGGACGACGGCGGGAAGACGTGCCTCTTCATCGATGAGATCCATCGCTTCAACAAGGCCCAGCAGGACGTGCTCCTGCCCGATGTGGAGAACGGCGTGGTCGCCCTGATCGGCGCCACCACGCAGAATCCGTTCTTCGCGCTCACCAGCGCCCTCGTCAGCCGCAGCCGCATCTTCGAACTCGCGTCCCTCTCGGCCGCCGACATCGGCACGATCCTCGACCGGGCGATCGCCGACCGCGAGCATGGCCTCGGACGGGAGGCGATCGAACTGACCCCCGAGGCGCGGGCCTTTCTCGTCGAGACGTCCGACGGCGACGCGCGTCGGGCCCTCGGGGCCCTCGAGGTGGGCGTGTTGTCGAGTCCCGACCGACCGCTGTCGTTCACGCTCGCGTTGGCCCGTGAAAGCGTGCAACGGAAGGTGGTCGCCTACGACTCGGGCGACACGCACTACGACTGCGTCAGCGCGCTCATCAAGAGCATCCGCGGCAGCGACGCCGATGCCGGGCTCTATTGGCTGGCCCGGATGCTGGAGGGAGGGGAAGACGTCCGCTTTCTCGCGCGACGGCTGGTGATCCTGGCCAGCGAGGACGTCGGCAATGCCGACCCGCGGAGCCTCGTGATCGCGGTGGTGGCGATGCAGGCGACCGAGTTCGTGGGCCTGCCCGAATGCCAGCTCACCCTTGCCCAGGCCGTCGTCTATCTGGCACTCGCGCCCAAGAGCAACGCCTGCACGCGGGCCATCGCCGCGGCCCGCCACGACGTTCGCACGCAGGCGGTGATCCCCGTGCCGAGGCACCTGCAGGACAAGCACTACGCCGGCGCGAAACGGCTCGGCCATGGGCCGGGCTATGCCTTCGCGCACGACCACCCCAACGGGATCGCCGCCCAGGATTACCTCGGCGTCGAAAAGACCTACTACGAGCCCACCGACCGCGGTCTGGAGCGGGACCTGGCCGAGCGGCTCACCGAGATCAGGCGGCGGTTGCGGGAGGGGCGTCAGGAGCCGCCGCCAGCCTCCTGAGTTCGGCCGCGATCGGTCCGGTCATCACCTCCTCGAGCCGGGCCAGCGCCCGGGCAGCCGTGACGCCGTCGAGCACGCGGTGGTCGGCGATCACGGTCACACGGCAGCAATCGGTGTCGTCGAGCGGGCCCTGGCAGAGGCTCGTGGTGCAGAGCGTGGGATGGAAGTGATTGCCCGCCGCGAAGCCGGCTAGCGACGACATGCTGAAGGTGCCGATCCGCCCCGGTCGCTTGGGAGACAGCGAGCGATGATTCCAGCGGAGGATCGCCCGCCGCAGCCAGGCGGGCGCGCGCTCCAGTTCAAGTTGGCGGCGGAACACCTCGCTGACCGGGGCCGTGGCGTGGCGATGCACGAAGGCCTGGATCGCGGGCAGTGGCAGCAGATCGGGCGCGGTGAGCCTGGCGAAGAAAAGCCGGTCGACGCTCGCCTCGACGCGGTTGACGGCGAGCGTGGCCACACTCGTGTCCGAGGTGGCCAGGCGGGGCGGGAGCCGGCCGGCGAGCCAACTTCGCAGCGGCGGCATCTCGCGGGCGACCAGCGCGTAGCCCTTGAGGAACATGGCCGCCCAGCCGATGCGCCGCGGCGCATCGGCGCGGGCCGCGGCGACCACGCCGAGCCGCATCTCCCGATCGACGGGAAACAGCGGTGCCTCGTGGGCCAGCAGCGCCACGTCGTTGACCACGCCGCGGCCGGCGGGCAGGGGCGCGGCGGTGATCACCGGGAGTGACATCGGACCGACGGGTGGGCGTGGGGTGGGCGCGGGGCGGACCGGACGCCCCCGGGGCAGGGATGGTAGGGAAACGAGAGCCTCGCCGGTAGGTGGTTTTTTCACGGCGCATGGGCGACCGAGGGCGTGCTCCTCGTCCGGCGGCGTGGCCCCGGCCGCGACCGCCGCGGATAGACTGGCCCGCGATGCGAGTGGTCGTGCAGCGCGTGAGCGAGGCGGCGGTGGCGATCGACGGCAGGGAGGTCGCGCGGATCGGCGTCGGCCTGCTCGTGCTCGTGGGCGTCGAGACCGGCGACGGGCCCGCCGACGCCGCATGGCTGGCGACGAAGCTTGCGGCCATGCGGATCTTTCCCGACGACGAGGGAAAGATGAACCTCGACGTGCGGCAGATCAGCGGACAGACGCTCGTCGTGAGTCAGTTCACGCTCCATGCCGCGACGGCCAAGGGTAACCGTCCTGGGTTCAGCCGGGCCGCCCGGCCCGAGGAGGCGGTCCCGCTCTACGAGGCCTTTCTGGCCGACCTTGAGCGGGAGACCGGCCGGCGGCCGGAACGGGGCGTGTTCGCCGCCGACATGCGGGTCAGCCTCGTCAACGCGGGACCGGTCACGTTGCTCGTCGATTCCCGGGCCCGCGAATGAGGTTCACAAAACGTCTGGGCGGCGGCGTTTCTCTCTTCAGAATGCTTCCTCATGGTGCACTCCGACACCGATTGGCAGCCATGGTACGACGCGCATGCCGCGCGGCTGGTGCTCTACGCGCGGCACTGGCTGCGGGAGCGGGCCGACGCCGAGGATGCGGTGCAGGCAGGCTTCGTGCGGTTCTGGAAAAGCTGCCCGCGACCGGACACCGGCGAGGTGCCGCTGCTCTTCGCGGCGGTGCGTACGGCAGCGCTCGATCTGGCCAGGTCGAGGCGTCGACGGGTCGCCCGCGAAGGGCGGGCGGCTCGGGACTCGTCCGCCGAGTGGTGGGATGCCGACTCGTTAGTCGAGCGGGAGCGGGCCGAGGCGGTGCAGCGAGCGCTCGAAGCCTTGCCGAAGGAGCAACGAGAGTCGCTTATCCTGCGGGTCTGGGGAGGCCTGACCTTCGCCGAGGTGGCCCGCGTGCTGCAGGCCAATGTCAACACCGTCGCCTCGCGGTACCGTGCCGCGCTGAGCAGCCTCCAGAAAAGTCTGCCGGAGATCGTCCATGACGCCGATCGATGACGAGCACGAAGCCGGAGCCGGGCGGATGCCCGATGAGCGGCAGGCGGCCGAGTTGGCGACACTGCGGCCCCGCCAGCCTTCGGCGGGACTGCGGGCCCGGATCGCCGCGGAGTTGCCGGCGCGGCCGGCGGTGGCCGGCCGCCCGTGGGCGGGATTCGGCGAACGGCTGGCCTGGGCCGTCGCAGGGGCGGCCGCGGTCGTGATCCTGCTGCCGCGCGGCGTGACGCCCTCCGCGGCGTCGCAGGTGACTCGCGTCGCGCCGGCTCCGATGGCGGCGTCGCAGCCGGACGCTCCGCCGGCCGTCACGGAGGAGTCGATCGCCTGGTCCGACGAGGGCGTTCGGTTTCTTGACGACGTCACACCGGCCCGCATCCTTCGGCGGCGGGTCGTGGAACGGCATGCGGCCGGCGACGGCCGCGCCACCGTTCGCCTGCCGCGGGAAGACCTGATCCTGCTACCCGTCGCCATCCGGTGACGGGTGATCAGCCACGACGTTTTTCCAACCAGAACCCCCGGGAGTCCATGCCATGTCCAGCGCGTCGGAACGGTCCATCCTCGCCGCTTCGGTGGTCTGGTTTCTGGCCGCGTCGGTCGTCGTCCGGGGTGCCGATGACGTGATCGTCGAGGAGACGGCGCCAGTGATGCCGACGCCGCCTCCGTCGGTGCGACTGGTGCCGCCCCGCCTGCGGATCGAGATGCGACAGCAGCAGGGGCCGCTCGCCGGAGCCGCGGGGGGTGCGGTGCGGCGGGCGCCCTACCTCGGCGTCGTGACGGCGCCGATCGTCGACCAACTCCGCGCCCAACTCGATCTGCCCAAGGGTGTGGGCCTGGCGGTGGAGGCGGTGGCCGACGATGGGCCAGCCGGCCGCGCGGGCGTCCGGAAGTTCGACGTGCTGCGACGTTTCGACGATCAGATCATCTGTACGTCGGAACAACTCTCGGCGCTCGTGCGAGCGGCGGGCAAGGGCAGGCAGGTGAGACTGACCGTGATCCGTGGCGGCAAGGAGAAGCAGCTCGACGTCCTGATCGAGGATCGGGAGGTGCCGATCGCCGGGGCCGAGGCCGGACCGTTCGCCGGCCTCCCGGGCGTGCCGCTGGAACTGGAGACCCTGTTGGCCGACGGTCTGCCGGGCTTCGCCGGTGACCTCCGGGGCCAGGTGCAGCGGCAGGTTCAGGAAGCGATGGCCCAGGCCCAGGGGCTCGGCGGCAAGGCTGCCGGCCGCCTGCTCCAGATCTATCCCGGCGCCGGGGGTACGCAGAACGTGGTGGTCGTCAGCGATCAGCGGGGCACCGTCGAGATCCGCGAGAACCACGGCAAGCGAACAGTCTCGATCAAGGATCCGGCCGGTCAGCAGGTGCACGCCGGGCCGCTCGACGACGAAGCCGATCGTGACAAGTTGCCCGAGTCCTATCGCGCGATGGTCGACGAGGTGGCAGGCTGGCTCGCCGTGCCGGCGGCGGAGGACGCTGCCGACGCCGAGGAGAAACCACCCGCCGCCGAAGCCCCCGAGGCCGACGACGACATCTGACTCGGTAACCGGTCGCTCATGGGGGGCCGCCGACACCGGCGGCTGGCGGCTGCTATACTCGCCTCTGGCATGACGCGGTGGTTGTAGCTCAGTTGGTTAGAGCACCGGTTTGTGGTACCGGGGGTCGCGGGTTCGAGTCCCGTCAGCCACCCTTCGTGGGACGCCTGCGGCCCCGGGCCTTGAGCCCTCTTCCGACCGTTGGGGTCTGTTGCAAGTCGGCCCGACGGGAGGATAGTCTCGCACCTTGCGGTGCGTGTCGCGCAGGCGACGGCCCGACATCGGGCCGTCGCTCGCGTGCCCCATGCGGTGTCCGCCCTCCGGCACCTCCCGTCCTCCTTTTGGAGCCTCACGTCATGCCCTCCCTTCGCCCGTCCGCCTCGCGTCGCACCTTCCTGGTCACCTCGTCGGCCGTGGCCGGCTACTGGGTCGCACCCGGTCTGCGGGCCGAGGACAAGCCCGCCACGAGCGTCAACGAGGAGATTCGATTCGCCTGCGTTGGTGTCGGCGGCAAGGGCCAGAGCGACTCGGCCGACGCGAGCCGCTCCGGCCGCGTCGTGGCCGTGGCCGACGTGGACGCGAACCAACTCCGACGGGCGGAAAACGCCTTCAAGGGAGCCAAGCCGTACGGCGACTTCCGCGTGATGCTCGACGAGATGGGCAAGGAGTTCGATGCGGTCACCGTGAGCACGCCGGACCACGCCCACGTGATCGCCGCCGCCCAGGCGATGAATCTCGGCAAGCACTGCTTCTGTCAGAAGCCGCTCACCCGGGCGATCGCCGAAGCCAGACTGCTCGGTGAGTTGGCCCGCGGCAAGGGGCTGGCGACGCAGATGGGCAACCAGGGCACGGCGGCCGACTCGCTCCGGCGGGCGTCGGCCTTCATCCAGTCCGGTGGACTCGGCGCCGTCAAGGAAGTGCATGTCTGGACCAACCGTCCCGTCTGGCCGCAGGGAGGCGGTCGGCCCGCCGAGTCGCCGGTTCCCGGGCATCTCAATTGGGATGTCTGGCTCGCCCCGGCGCCGGTCCGGCCGTTCGGCAACGGCTACCACCCGTTCGCTTGGCGCGGCTACTGGGATTTCGGCACCGGGGCTCTCGGCGACATGGCCTGCCACACGTTCAACATGCCCTTCATGGCGCTCAACCTCCGCGACCCGGCGAGCGTCCAGGCCACCACGAGCGGACACAACCGGGAGACCTACCCCAAGTGGTCGATCATCGACTTCGAGTTCCCGACCCTGGGGGAGCGGGCCGCGGTGAAGGTGAAGTGGTACGACGGTGGCAAGCTCCCCGATCAGGCGCTGTTCGCGAGGTATCCCGAAGAGCAGGGACGGCCCTTCCGACCGGCCAATGCCGGCGTGCTCGTGGTGGGCGAGAAGGACACGCTCTACGCCCCCGGTGACTACTGTGAGAAGGGCTTCACGCTCGAGAGTGGCGCGGCGGCCAGCGAGATTCCCTTCGAGAAGTCGCCCGGCCACTTCCAGGAATGGATTCGCGCGATCAAGGGAGGGCCGGCGGCCCGCAGCAACTTCCCCGACTACGCCGGCCCGCTCACCGAGACGATCCTGTTGGGCAACCTCGCCGTCTGGGCCGCCGAGGCTCCCGAAGCCCCCGGCAAGAAGGTCGAGTGGGACCCCAAGGGCCTAGTGGCGACCAACGGCCCCGAGTTGGCCGAGATCGTGCGGCCGAAGTACCGCGAAGGCTGGAAGGTCTGAGCCGCGGGTGGGCTGCGGGTCGCTGCCGGAGGTGCGGACGATGACGACGTGGCGAGACTGCGCGTTCGCCTGCGGGCTGGTCATCGGTGTCGTGGTCGGTGTCCGGGCGGCTGAGCCAGTGCCGGCCGAGCGGGCGGCTGCGGAGGCCGTCGCGGAACTCGGGGGCACCGTGGACTACGGCGCCGACGGCCGCATCGCGGGCGTGGGGCTGGCCGAGCGGCCCACGTCGGATGCCGACCTTGTGCTCCTTGCAGGGCTGCCGGGGCTCGCCTCGCTGGAGGTCTGGGGAGCCGAGATCACCGACGCGGGCATGGAGTCGATCGGCCGGATGGCGACCCTCCAAAAGCTCGTGCTCGAGAACACCGACGTCACCGACGCCGGGGCCGCCCAGTTCGCCGGACTCGCCGGCCTGAAGGTGCTCAACCTGCGGCGGTCGTCCAACATGACCGACGCCGCGCTCGTGCCGGTTGCGAAGCTCGCGGGCCTCGAGCAACTGATCCTGCTCTACAACAACTTCACCGACGCTGGCTTGGCTGAACTCGAGCCACTGGCGCGGCTGCGGGTACTCGACCTTCGCGGCTGCGTGCTGGTGAGCGACGCCGGCCTCGAGCGCGTGGCGGCGATCCGCAGCCTCGAGCGGGTCAAGCTCCGCTGCCCGAGCGTGACCGACGCGGGCCTGGCCTCGCTGGCGACGCTCCCGAAGTTGAAGGGCTTCGCCGCCGAGGATGCGCAGGTCACCGATGCCGGCCTGGTGCCGATCGCGGCCCTGCGGGAAATCGACGAGGTCAATCTGATGCGGACCTTCGTCGGTGACGCCGGTCTCGTTCATCTGGCTGGGCTCGACAAGATGAAACGGCTCGAACTCCGGGGCACGCTCGTCGGCGACCGCGGCCTGGCCCACCTGGCAGGCATGTCCAACCTCGTCCTGCTCGACCTGGCGGAGACGGCGGTGGGAGATGAGGGGGTGGCTAGGCTGGCCGGACTGTCGCGGCTGGCGACACTCGACCTGTGGGACACGCGGGTCACGGACGCCGGCCTGCCGGCGGTCGGCCGGCTCACGGGACTCGTCTCGCTCAACCTCCAGAACACCGCGGTGGGCGATGCGGGCGTGGCCGCTCTGGGCGGGCTCGAACGGCTCGAGACGCTCGTGCTCTCAGGGACAAAAGTGACCGACGCGGTGTTCAAGACCCTCGTCCGGCTGCCCCGGTTGCGGCAGGTCGCCGTCGCCTTCACCAGTGTCGGCGACGACGCGGTGGCCGCGTTCTCCAAAGCGCGGCCGGCCGTGACCGTGGAGCGGTAGACGGCGCCGCAGCCCTGCCGGTTGTCGCGGTCCTGCTCCAGCGGTATCACGACCGCTCAAGGGGGGCGGGGTGCCACCCTCCGTCGCCCCACGTCTCCTGTCATCGACCACGGAGTCCTCCATCATGATTCTCGGCAGGATCTGGAAGGCGTTCGCCGCTCAGATGAACAAGATCGCCAACTTCTTCTGGACCGCCGATCCGATCGCCCAGCTCCAGTACGAGGACGACAAGGCCGTCGAACAGATGAAGGAAGGCCGGGAGGGGCTGGAGCAGTACCGGGTGCTCGTCGAGAGGGTTACCCGCCAGGTGGCCGGCGACCAGCAGCACGTCGCCTCGCTAGAGGCCAGGATCAAGGCCCATCTGACCCCCTCCCGATTTCTGTACCAGGGCTCATGAGAGAGTTGGGGAACACTCCGCGTGGTGTGTCGGAGGGAGGGGCGTAGCCCCGACCGGAGACACACCACGCGACGCCGCCGGGACCGCCCCGGAGGGCGTATCGTCCAGCCCGGCAACGAACGCCGCCGGGGTCAGCCACTTCAGGCCACCGTGTGGCCGCCTGTGGTTGTAGTCCATCCGCCACTGGTCGAGAACGACCCGAGCCTCTGGCAGGCTCAGGAACAACTCACGGTCGAGCAGCTCGTCCCGAAGCCTGCCGTTGAAGCTCTCCACGTAACCGTTCTCCCAAGGGCTCGCCTTCTGGATGGAGAGCGTGCGAACGCACGCCCTCGCCAGCCACTCCTGGATCTCCTTGGCCACGACCTCCGGCCCGTTGTCGCTCCGCAGATGCTCGGGCGCACCTCGCACGGCGAACAGGTACTGGAGCGTCATGATCACGTCCCGAGCGGTGAACGACCGGGCCACCTCGATCGCCAGACACGCTCTTGTGAACTCATCGATCACCACGAGGATCCGCAGCTGCCTTCCGTCCTCCGTCCGCTCTGCAAGGAAGTCGTAGCTCCACACATGGTTCCGATGCCTCGCCCGGTGCCGAACGCACCCATAGGCACTCGACCCCGGTAATCTGCGGCGTTTTCGCTGCTTCTGCGGCACCTGCATGTGCTCCTCCTTCCAGATCCGATGCACCCGCTTGATGGTCACCTTCCAGCCTCCGAACGCTTCCGGGCCGGTCAGCACGCGATGCGTGCGCTCGCTCCCATGCCTCGGGAACGTCTCTACCATCTTCCGCATCACCCCAACTCACTCATGGTCGCCGTCTACCTTCCTGGGACGGTGCCGCTGCGTGCCTCGGTTCTGGCCGAGCACCCGACAGACCCTTCTGTCCGAGATCGTTTCCTGCCCCAAGGTCCGCCGGACGGACTCCACCGTCCGGCGGCGACGCTCGGGGCAACTCAGTTTGGGCGGGCGGCCTCCTTGAGGATCAGCATGTCCAGGGCTTGATCCGCCACCAGCTTCTTCAGCCTCGAGTTCTCCTGCTGGAGTTCCTGAAGCTGCTTCGCCATCTTCGGATCCATCCCGCCGAACTTCGTCCGCCACCGGGAGTACGTCTGCTGGCTGATACCCGGCCGTCGGCAGACATCGGGCGCGGTCGCACCCTTCCCAAGGTCTACATCAGCCTGCCGAAGCAAGCCCACGATCTGCTCTGCACTCAGTCGCTTCTTCATTCGAGAACCCTTTCCAGCCCTACCAGGGGCATGAGGATTCTCTCACCGGACCTGGGTCAGGATTTGGGGAGGGGTTCGAGGAGGCGGTCTACCTCGGTGACCGTGTCTTCCTGATGGACACCACGCCCGGACAAATCGCCGAGGAGATCCGGTTGCCAACCCCCACCGCGGCGGCCCGCGCCGCCCAGTCGGAGCCGTGGTTCAACGAGCAGGTCGACCACATCCATCGGGCGATCGAACGCATCGAGGCCGGAGCCTGGCGAGCCTGTTCACCAACGACCGTTTTCGGGCCGCGGTGGATGCTCGGGACGCCAAAGCCCGCCGGCAGGCCGAGGCCGTCGACAGCCGGGCGGCCTACGACCGCATCCGCGGCGAACTGCCGACCCATCTGGTGCGGCGGTTCGACCAGTTGAGGGCCCATTGCCAGAAGCTCACCGACCTTGCCGGCAGCATGCGGGGCCCGGCCGTGACCGGGCTGGACCGGGCGGCGGTCGAGTCGCTCGAACGACTGCTCTGGGAACACCTGCGCATGATCTGGAACGCAGCCAAACTGTAGGAATTTCCCGACCACACTGACGACGCAGCGCTCCGGGAGCGCATCGGTGAACTGCAGACGCGGCTGGCGTCGCTGCCCACCGACGCCGCCTCGGTCCCGCTCCGCACGGCCATGGAGGACAACCTGCGGACCACCCAGGAACGCCTGGCCAACGTCGACGAGGCACGCCGAAAGCTCGATGTGGTGGCTGCGGAGGGAGCGCGACTCGAAGCGAAGATCGCCGTCCTCGCCGCGGGGGCGGTGGCCCGTCGTGACGTCAGCGAGATCGCCCAGCGGGTCGACGAGGTGGCTGAGGGTATGAAGCGCACTGATGAGACCATGCGGCAACTGCAACTGTCTTCCGACCTCGAGGAACTCGACGACCCGCCCGCGTTGCTGCGGGAAGAGGGTGATCCCGGGTCGTCAGCGGTCGCCCTCGAAGCGGCGGCTCGGCCGGCAGACGAGGTAGCACCCGAGGCCGATGAACAGGGCCATTAGGGCGTAGGAAAAGATGTATTTCGCCATGGGTGCGGAGCGGTGGGGGGAAGGGTAGGATTTCGTCGTCCGACGATCCTCCACGACCACGAGAGCCTACCGCGCATGGCCACGAAGTCGAAACGCCCAGCCAAGAGTCCGGCCGCGAAACTTCCGGCCGTCGACCTCAAAACCCGCACGTTGATCATCGGATTAGCCGACGCAGTGGCAACCGCGGCCGAGCGGCGCCGGGATCCCTGGCTCGATATCCCGGCCCGCAGCCTTTCGAACGTTCGCTTCAACAAGGCCCGCAAGATCATCGAGATGGGGGGGCAGAAGAACCGCCGCCAGCTCTTCAATCTGGCGCAGGCCAAAAGCTACATGCAGACGCTGTTGGTCGCCACGGGCTGCAAGCAGCTCGTCGACCAGCAGAAAACCACCAGTATCCGAGGCCTCTACTACCTGCTCAAGCACACGATCGAGGGCACGCGGGAGGAGACTTTCGCCACGCAGGAGGAATGCGATCCGATCATCGAGGATTTGGAGGTGACGCTCGAGAGCCTGCGCGAGGAGCTCCACGTCTATGCCAGCAACCGTGGCGGCATGGTCGGCCCCATCATGCTCGTCGATTCCGGTGACGAGATCGACTGCGCGCGGATGGGTTCCGGGGGCTACTCGATCCCCTCGATCGTCGAAGCCGACGTGATCAAGTTCAAGTCGTGTGACGCGACGTTCATCCTCCACGTCGAAAAGGACACGGTCTGGCGGCGGTTCAACGAGGACAAGTTCTGGAAGAAGCATTCCTGTCTGCTGACGCACGGGGGCGGTCAGCCGCCGCGGGGCGTCCGGCGCATGCTGTACCGGCTACACCACGAGCTCAAGCTGCCGGTCTACTGCCTGCTCGACAACGATCCCTGGGGCTACTACATCTACTCCGTGCTCAAGCAGGGATCGATCAACCTGGCCTACGAGTCGAAGCGGATGGCCATCCCCGAGGCCCGCTTTCTCGGTCTGCGAAGCCGCGACTACGACCGCTGCAAGCTCAGTCAGAGCGTGCAGATCGCCCTGGCCGACGCCGACATCAAGCGAGCAAAGCAGATCGCCGCCTATCCCTGGTTCGCCGGCAAGAAGGCCTGGCAGAAGGAGATCGGGACCATGCTCTCAAACGGATTCAAACTCGAGGTCGAGGCGTTGATCTCCAAGGACATCAGCTACGTCACCGACACCTACACGCCGGAGCGGCTGGAGGAGAGGGACTGGCTGGACTAGTGACACGCGACGGCTCGGCATCCTGCCGACCGTCCGTCTCGCGTCTGGCACGGCGTTGCCCGTGCCCCGTTGCCGGAAGCTTGCTACGGCCTCCTGGTCTCCACTCGCTCGATGCTGGCGGTGCTTCGGCATCCCGCCTGCCCTTGCCATCAACGCCGACGACGGGTCACGGGTAACCCCTCGGAGGGCGGCCGCAGCGAGGCGAGGTGCACGTGAGCTGTGCCTCCGCCTCGCCAAAGCTCGCTGGGGGCATGGATGGTCCAGCCAGCGCTCAACTAATCACTTCGTCCGCTCGCCCCACGATGCGACGCAGAAAATGGGGCGGCTGGAGCGTGGCCGCCTTCGGCTTCCCGACGGGCCGGCGAGCAACGCCGAAGAACTCCGCGATCCGAACCACCACCGTGTGCTGCTCGTCGACGCGGAGCTCGGGGAAGATCGGCAGGGCGAGCGTCTCGTCGGCCGCCCGCTCGGTCACCGGCAGGTCGCCCGGCCGCCAGCCGAGGTGGGCGAAGCACTTCTGCACGTGAAGCGGAACGGGATAATAGATTTCGGTGCCGACGCCGTGTGCCGCCAAATGCTTCCGCAGTTCGTCGCGCCGTCCGTCCGCGACCCGGATCACGTACTGATTCCAGACGTGCCGACCGCGGCTCTCGTCGGTCGGCACCGTCACCTGACCGCCGAGGTCGTAGCTCGCGAAGAGTTCCCGGTAGCGGGCGGCGTTCGCCTGCCGCTGCGTGGTCCAGGCGTCGAGATGCGGTAGTTTGACCCGCAGCACCGCGGCCTGGATCGAGTCGAGGCGGCTGTTGATGCCGATCAGTTCGTGGTAATACCGTGGCTCCATGCCGTGCACCCGCAGCAGCCGCAGCGAACGGGCCAGGTCGTCCCGCGTCGTGGTCAGAAAACCGCCGTCACCCACCCCGCCGAGATTCTTGGTGGGGTAGAAGCTGAAGCAGCCGATGTCGCCGAGGCCGCCGGTGCAGCGACCGTGCCAGCTGGAGAGGATCGACTGCGCGGCATCCTCGACGAGCGGCACGCCCGCCTCGGTCGCGATCGGCAGCAGCGCGTCCATGTCGGCCGTGCGACCGAAGAGATGGACCGGAATGATCGCCCGGCAGCGGCGACTCACCTTGCGACGCACGTCGGCCGGATCGACGAGGTAGGTGGTCGGGTCGATGTCGGCGAAGATCGGTGTCGCTCCCAGTCGGGTGACGGCGCTGGCGGTGGCGAAAAAGGTGTAGCTGGGCAGCACGACCTCGTCACCAGGACCGACACCGATCGCCATCAGGGCAAGCAGCAGGGCGTCACTGCCGGACGCACAACTGATCGCGTGTGGGACGTCGAGGGCACGGGCGAGTTCCTCCTCGAGGGCGGTCACGTCGGGGCCGAGCACGAAGCGACCCGAGTCGCAGACCCGTGCGATCGCCACCTGAATCTCGTCGCGGAGCACGGCATACTGGCGATCAAGCGCCAGCAGAGGGACGGCGGGCAGGAGGTCCTGGCTGGACTGGGTTGATGCGCTAGTCGTGCCGCTGCTCATGGGTGTGGCCTGAGAGATTCCAAGGTGTGGCTGTCGGCGGATGGGCGTCGCCCGTGCGGCACTCCCGCCGAGTTGTTCCATCGACATCGACCGCAGGGTCGCTCCATGCAAAGCCGAGCCGCGGCGGGGTGCCGCAGAACGGCCTTGCACAGCGGCGCAAGGCGGGGAAATAGGGCTGCTCGCGGCGCACCGTCAAGGGCAGGGCGCGACGGCGTGGCTGGGCAAACGTGGCGGTCTGGAGAATGGCCTGCACCGCGAGAATGCCGCCGTGGCGACGGCCGCTGATCCCCAGCGTTCGCTCCCCCAGTTTGACACCGCCACCGCGGCCCCCCTAGATTCCCGGTTGGCAAGCCAGGTCTTCCCAGGTGACGGCAGCATCGTCGTCGGCGAGAAGATCCCGGAGGAGGGGCTGCGGGCCGAGACGCCGCGCCGCGTCGGCACCGCTCAGAGGATGGGATCCACGGCGATCACTCCTGTCATCGATCTCGGACGCATCGCCCGACGGCTTGGCCTGCCGGCCCCCGGCGTGCAGGCGGTGGTGGAGTTGCTCGACGCGGGCAACACGATCCCGTTCGTTGCCCGCTACCGCCGTGACCAGACCGGCGGCCTCGACGAGGAGGCGGTGCGGCAGGTCCAGACGGCGATCACCAGGGCCAGGCAACTGGCCGACCGCAAGCAGACGATCCTGCGAACCATCCAGGGCCAGGGGAAGCTGACCGGTGAACTCGAGGAAGCGATCGTCACGGCGGAGAGCCCCAAGCAACTCGAGGATCTCTACCTGCCCTACAAACCGCGGAAACTGTCGCTGGCGGAGGTGGCCCGGCAACGCCGTCTGGAGCCGCTCGCCCGCGAGATCCTGGTAGCCGCTCCCGCGGCGGCCGATCTCGATCACCGGGCCGCCGACTTCGTGGATGCCGAGGCCAACGTCCCGACCGTCGCCGACGTGCTGCTGGGTGTCGGCCACATCATCGCGGAGGACTTCAGCGAGCGGGCCGACCTGCGGCAACGGCTGCGCGGGATTCTGCACCGGGCCGGACAGCTGCGGAGCCAACGGGTGGAGACGGAGGGCAAGGCGCTCTCCAAGGACGAGAAACATTTCCGTGATTATTTCGCCTACAGCGAACGTCTCGAACGCGTCCCGGCGCACCGGCTGTTGGCCATCAATCGTGGCGAGCGGGCCCGGCTGCTCAAGGTCCGGATCGAGGGGCCGGCCGAGGACCTGCAGGCCGCCGCCGACGAGATGCTCGTGCCGGCAGGGCATCCCCATGGCGAGTTCCTGCGCGGGTGTGCCCGCGACGCCCTCGCCAGGCTTGTGCTGCCCAGCCTGGAGCGGGAGATGCGCCGGGAAATGACCGATGCCTGCGAGTCGCACGCCGTGGAGGTGTTCGCCCGCAATCTCCGCAATCTGCTGCTGCAGCCTCCGGCCGGCGGGCGGCGGGTGCTGTCGCTCGACCCGGGCTTCAAAAGCGGCTGCAAGGCGGTGGTGATCGACGAGTGCGGCATG
>Ga0194129_10005343_pt1 | contig 16436 bp, 17 predicted proteins | sample TA2KigCa35mmetaG_FD_150862 | JGI IMG/M metagenome (GOLD analysis project Ga0194129, IMG submission 150862) | Freshwater microbial communities from Lake Tanganyika, Tanzania - TA2015038 Kigoma Deep Cast 35m | ecosystem: Environmental > Aquatic > Freshwater > Lake | place: Tanzania: Lake... | reverse complement strand
TTTTCACTCGGGGTCCTTCATTGGCGTTTTCCTCTTCATTTTCAATTTCGTTTTCATCTTCTTCTTCATTTTCAACTTCAACTTCGTTGGGCATATTATTCTTCTTGTTCTTAACACTGGGACCATCGGGCTCGCCATTCTTTTTGGTCTTAACTCGCGGACCATTTGGCTCGCCATTCTTTTTATTCTTAACTCGAGGACCATTTGGCTCCTTATTTTCAATAATGTCAAAAGTGAATGCCGTAAATTTGGCGTCTTTCAATCGATTTCCATAGGTTTCTTCAAAGACTTTTTCACCATCTTTATATGATTTTGAACGAGGGAGAATAGATTTCAGCTTCATTTCTTTCAACATTGTTGGGATATCCTTGAATTTTTTGATATCTTTGACTTTTACACTTATTTTTTCACTGGAGTTTTTACCTACATCTTTAAAAATGACTACATCGCCTTTTTTGATTCCTTGGAGGTCCACATCTATTTTTCCGATCACGGTTTTTTTCCCGTTTTTAATATCCTGGAAATGTGCGTCTTCAAATGCTAATTCTATCATATTATAATAAGATAGAATAAAAAAAATTGGTTGATTTTATTAATCTACTTCTCCCATTATTCCATTAAGGAAAGGGTCTTTTTTATTTTTATTTTTTCGAGAAACTTTTGGAGCTTTTTTAGCAGCTTTTTTAGCAGCTTTTGTAGCAGCTTCTGCAGCCACTTTTTTAGCAGCTTCAGCTGCCTTTTTTTCATCAATTTCTTTACTTAATTTCTCTAATTTTTCATCTAATTCTCTTATCAATAATTTTCCGCTACTTTCATTTAGACTTTCTATTCTTTTTCTTATAGCTTTTGCCAACTTTGTTGGAATTTCGTACCCCTCTAATTTTATACGATTTATATTACTTTTTATTCCTTTTAATACTTCTTTAAGGGCTTTCTTTTGATTACTTTTTTGCTCTTTTGTAATTGCTTTTTTCTCTTTTTCAATTTCAGCTTGTATATCGGCTATTTGTTTTGGTGTAATACTTGGTAATTCTGGATTTGGATTAAATAATAATTTATTAGTTACTGTTGCTACTGTTAATGCTCTACTTTTAGCAGATGAATTAGAGTTTGAATTAAGGGCTGGTGAATTGCTTTGAGCAGATAAATTATTAGAGTTTGAATTAAGGGGTGGTGAATTGCGTTGAGCAGATGAATTAGAGTTTGAATTAAGGGCTGGTGAATTGCGTTGAGCAGATAAATTATTAGAGTTTGAATTAAGGGCTGGTGAATTGCGTTGAGCAGATGAATTTTGTATTCTAAGTAATTGTCGAAAAAAAGGATTTTCTTCAACTCTCTGATTAGATACGTTTTTGGATTGAAATGCAGTAATTAATTTGGGTAATTCTCTACTAGCTACTGTCACTACTTTCTGTTTAACTTGTTCAAATATATTTCTAAAGTGTTCATCTGGTAAATAATCTTCTTTTTCTATAATTTTGCATAAATTATCTTTTAATATGTTTATTAATTCATCTATCAGTATATCTAGATTATTTAATCCTAAAAATTGATCTATAAATAAATTTGGATATCCATGTTCATTTAGTAAATCTAAAATTAATTCTGATATTGTATGTTCAAATGTAAAAGAATTATTAGATTGTATATCTGATAATATTTCAGATTTTAATTCATTAATTTGATCTTTATATGCTTGTATTAAAAATATTTGTTCATATAAATTATTAATATTTTCATAAACATCTATAATATTTTTTACTATTATTTTTTTACCACTAATTGTAACTGTTAAATCTGATATACGTTGAGTTGGTGATATCATTAGAACTAAATTATTTCTTTGTTTGTCATTATTGTTATTTTCTTCTTGATTGTTATCTTCTTCTTGATTTTTTAATTCTCGTGATAATCTATTAATTCTTTCAGTTATTTTATTAATTTTATTTTGGCGTAATGGTTTATTTAGCCTTTTTACTAATTCTACTATTTTTTTTTCTTTTTTAAGTTTTTTAGCTTTTATTTGTGCTATTATTTTTGATATTGTAGAAAATTTTTGTGCATTATTTGGTTCATTTAAAGTATTATTTCTTCTTAAAATCTGGCTATTATTAGTATTCATAAATTGACGATTACTACTATTTGAACTATTTGGAAAATTTGGAAAAGATAATTCTTGACGCCTTACTTTGGTTATTTTTGGATTTACAAGATCACGATATTTCTCATTTCCTTTATTATTTAAATATCTTTTAATTCTATTTTCACTAAATTTTTTTTCTGTATTTTTACTTTCTTGTATCACTGCTTTGGCTTTTGCTTCTTCTGCCTCTTTGGCTTTTTCTTTTTCTTTTCTCGCCTTTTCAGCAGAAACAACAACATTTCTCCACGAAGTTTTAGTTTTTGTAGGAACACTAAAAGCTTTTGCATTTTCCCAATTTTCTTTATTATTAACTGTTGAACTAGCATTAGCATTTTCATTACCTCCAGCTTGAGGTTTTGTTTTATAATATTCTAATAAATGACCTAACATTGCAAGAATTTTTTCTTGAGGTATAGCCAAAATACTTCCAATTTTAGCTCTAACAGCTCTATTTTTTTCATTTTTTTCAAATTTTAATCTTATTTGTTCCTTTTTTTTATTTTCTGCTGTTAGATTTGCAGCTATTTCTTCATTTTTTTCTTCTTCACTATTTTTTATTATTTTATATATTTCATCTAAATTTTCTTTACTAAATAAGTCAAGATCTATAAGTTCTTCTATTATTTGTTTAAATTTTTTATTTTGTTGCGGATCTAGTAGTAGTCCAATAAGTTTATCTTCAGCATATTTGAGTAATAATCTTGTCGCTCGTTTTTCAACATCCTTCTTAAATGTCGTAGTATTAAAATCCCCTAATTCTTTATTTTTCTCACCAAGTATTTTTAAAAGTGTATTCAAATATGTTTGCAATTTACTAGGAGTTGGTTTAGAATCTATTTGAATCTCTAAATTTTGTCCATATGTTACTTTTATCCATTCTTGTACAGTATATAAAATTCCAAGCACTTTTTCTAAATCTTTAAAATTTAATTCACTTTTATCACGTAATTTATTTAAATGATCATGTATTTCTTTAAATAAACCATTAGATGCAGTATCAAATTCAGTACCATTCCTAAATATCTCTCCAAATTTTGCTAATTTTAATTTTAAACTACTAGTTACTAAACTTAATTGACGATTGTATGCTAATAATTCTAGAGCTTTATCACTTATTTTTTCTGTAAGACTATTATTTTGTTTTAGTTCATCTATTTCCTTAAAATATTCTAAAAATTTTTTTTTAAAAAAATTTTCAAACAATTCATTATATTTTTCTTTATTAGAACAATACAAATCTTTAATTAGAATAACACTTGCATCTGTCAATCCATTTTCTTGCATAATACTTGCAATAACTGCTAAACGTTGTTTTTGTTTTGCTTCATTTTCAGCTCTAATTTGAGCAATTCTTTCATTGCTCCTTTGTTTTTGTTTTTCAGCTTCTTTTTCAGTTTTACTTATACCTTTTAATGTACTTTTAGCAAAAGATAAATTTGGTTTATTTTCTTTTTTTCTTGAATTTTCAGGTGCTTTAAGTGTGGCAGAAGCTGCGGCTCTGGTGCTTGGCGAACTTGCCGTTGTTTTAGCAGTTTGAATTACAAAATTACCAAACTCTTTAGATGAAACGCCTGATGCTTTTAATAAACCCTGCAATTGCTGTTCTTCTCTTTCTGCTTCTCTAGCTGCTTCTAATTTTTCTCTTTCTGCTTCTCTAGCTGCTTCTAATTTTTCCAGTTCTTCTTGTAAATTACGATTTCTTTTTTTTATTACTTCCGGATCCATTTCAGATGCATTAACTGATGGCGATGTATCTATACTTCTTGCTCCATCTTTTATAAAATAAGATAAATCATATTTTCTTTTTTTATCTTTCATTATAAGTATTTATGATATAATTTTTTTAGTGAAATCCTTGTATCTAAAGAAAAGTAATTTTTCCATATCTTTAATAATTATTCTTTTACCATAATTAAAATAATATTTCAATATAAAAATGTCGGCTAAAGCTTTTCTGCTTTTACTTTTGCTATATCTATCTAATCTTCTAGTAATTTCATATTCTTTCAAATTTCCCTTAAATCCAAAATATATTCCATATTTTATTGGATTCAAAGTCATTTTTTCTAAAATAGATGCATCCAAAATATCATATCGACAGTCAATTTCTTTCTTTAATTTCTCATAATCTTTCTTATAAATCGCATAAACATCTACATCTCGAGAAGTTCTTAATCCCAATGAAAATAAATAAAAACTTCCGCCTAACATTATAAATTCACCAAATAATAACGAATATTTCTTATATAAGTAGATCTTTAAAAACTTAAATAAAAAAAATAAACGGATTGTATCGTTTAATTTATTACCGTATGCAAATTTTAATTGTTGCTCATAAAACTCATAATTATTCAAATGCAAAAATATTTTACTACCTTCCACTAAATCATAGAAGTCTTTGCTCTCGTATATTGGACTATATTTCCCTTCTATTTTACGCATCACATATACATGAAGATCCTGATTTTCGATTATCTTTCGTGTATGAACCGGTATTAGCTCAACTTTTTTATATTCCCCCGATTTCTGGAATAAATACTCAATTATTTCATTAAATTTTGACTGTGAAAACATTATCTGTAGCATTATCCCATCCAATGCATGTTCTGATATCTTTTTATGAAATTCATACAAACAATTCTTCTCATCTTTCTTCTCCAGTTTTTTCCCGTTTAAAACTAATAACTTCACATCCAGAAAGCTGCAGCAGTAATATCTCCAAACCATCATCGTATATGCTTCATTCTTTTTGTCATTTGGATTATCCAGTGGCATATGTTTCTCTATTTCTTTCTCCAGTGCCGCCTTAGTTTTCACATCAAACATTGGGCTCATCTGTGGTTTTCGCATAAGCATCACATCCTCTATAATATCTTGGTGTTCATTTATAAATCTCTGGCATAACGGAATTTCTTTTTTATTCACGATGCCCTCAACTAAGTATTCCATTGTTTTTATGAATATAATAAAAACATTAAACAAAGAATAAACCGACCACAAAAACAAAAATGTCTATTAATACAATAATCTCGTATGGCAAATAGGGCTGACTAAAGTTAACATGATTGTTAAAAACCCAGCATATTCTGTGATCAACCTGATGGTCAACAGTAGAATCAATATATCGTAAATCAATTATTCCATTTGTGCACATTGTTTTCGTGTATCTAAAATCCGGAACTTGAATATGTGAATTTTCAACCAGACTATGAATCGTGATATTCAAAATAAAAAGTGATAAAATGCATAACAATCGGAAGTTCATTGCCTAACTTTTTTGGGTATTTCCTTACACTACTGTTCAATAATTAATCATTTTTTATACATCTATTCGCGCCCAAATACAACCCTCCTGCCTAATTTCACTTTTTCACGTTCCACCATTATTTTGGAAATCCTCCAGAACAAGTATAATTTTATTTTCGCATATCGATCATACATTGGAAGATTATTTATATAATCATATGCCCTTTCCATTTCAATTCTTAAAACAATCGGCTTATTATGGTAAATATATGATACTTGAAAATACCCATAACATTCGTCAATTTCTTTGAAGTTATCCAATAAATTAATATTACTCGCCGTCATAAAGCCGGGAAAATTGGTCTTAATCCATTTTTTATACGCTGCGTATCCCCCCAATTTTGTTCTATAAAAAGGATGTAAAAAACTATATAATAATTTTATAGACTGTTGTTCCGTTTTCTGTGTTATAATTTGTAAAATAATCGAAATAATTTCATTAGCGTCCATCTGTGGCTCCTGTTCTACGCAAAATAATTTTCCATAACATTTTTTACAAAATTCTTTTATCATATTTTATAATATACTTAAAAGAAAATAAATAAAATACAAATAATGATTCCATACCTCCCAGAAATAGAGTATTTTTTTGCTAGCCTTACATTTTATGCATTTGGTTATTTATTTGTCGACTTCATTTTCAAAAAAAATGTAGCATATGACCTCCTTTTTCAAGATCGTAAATACTATTTCCAGAAGAATCTCGTAAAAACATTCGCCCTTGTGGCAATATCACTTTATGGCACAAGTGTTCTATTTGATGGGCTATATTATAATAATTGGAATAATCGCAGAATTCATCAAATCGGATATATTTATTCAGCACTGGATGTAATGGGTTTATACTATGTCAAAAATCTTCCACTCAATAGTAAAATTCACCATATTGGAACATTCATATTCTCTTATTTGAATACGCATATAGATTATTCAACGGATACATTCTGGATTGGGTTACCGGTCTACTGTATTTTTAGTAGTTACGCATGTGGCGTAAATTTATTCCTAGCACTTCGCCTTATTAAACCCCTTTCATCCCTGAAATCCTTTATTCGTTTTAATCTATATTCCTATGGGCTCTTATTAGCTGCAAATTGGGGCTACCAAATCAATACTCTATTTTTTAAAAAAGATATGAATTGGACGAATGACGCCTATTTATTCGTATTTCTCATGCTTTTTATTGCCAATGACGACATTAAACTAATGAGATTTTTACATCATCAGCTTCAAAAGGTGAATAATTTATAAACTCCAATCAACAAGACAACAATATAGAAAACATAGGAACCCCAGTTATTCCAGAAATCGTATTTTTTCAGCCCAATAATATAAAAGAAATCCGGGAAGTAGTGGGTGTCCGGGAAATCACAAAGGCGGTTCAATTTCTGCGTTGCTAAACATCTATTACCGTTTGTAAACCAATGAATAATAATAGATACAATTGTCACACAAAAGAGAATTAGAATTATTTTGGAGGAAAACAGCCAGCCAAAATTGGCAAGAGTTGCTATAATATGGTGCGAAATAATAATTGTAAGTGCATGCCTTTTCTTCTGTTTGTCCAAATTTACCATACATTTCCCACTGTAATTATTTAAATCGATTGCTACAAAAATGAGTGAAATAAATATCAGAAACAACGCCTCAATAATAAACTGCATTTATATTATCTTTGCATATTTTATTTCCCGGGCACCTTTCGCAATTAAATAGTGATCTGGAAATACAGCGACCAACTCCGTCTACTCCTATACAATAATTGCAGTATTGTTGGCAATTATTGCAACTCTTTTCAACATCGCCGAATTTATCATGGATCCCACACGGATCCCTCAGCAGCCCCTTCTCATCGTAAAAAGCGTAGCACATCGTTTTCGACTCATTCGAGCATGCCGGGACTGTCCCGGGATGACACTGTGATTTTTCATCTAAACAGCCGTCGCAATTATAATAGCATTCCTTTGTCGTCCTGCGGAATCCGAAGATAACCAATGTGAATATGAATAATACGCATAAGACAATAAATACGCCTCGCATATTATATGCTGGAATAAAAATCATTGTAAAATTCTTCTCTTTGATTTTTCATAAGAAACTGTAAATTATCGTCCACGGATTCATATTCGGGCGTTGACTGCCCGAAAATATCCTCGTATTCCAGCGCCTTCTCGTCCATAATCGACTCCGAAATGTTCAATTCTGGCATATATTTGCGCAGATTGGGAGATTTGGCAATTTTTGCCCCTCCTTTTTGCCCTAGATATTCTAGGTGTTTCTTCATAAACCCAACTGGAATATTCCATTTTGTCAAATAATGCGAGATCATTTGAATAATTTGCTGGATATTAGGGTGATCACCGCGAATAAGATAGTGAATTTCAATGACTCTTGTTATTCTCAGAAAAATCTTCGAATAATAGATGTAGATTTTGATTTCCGGTGATATGGTCAATCGATCAATTTTCTCCAGGCATCTCAGCAAATTCTCCAAAATATTGGAGAATATGTCGTTCGCATATACGAACAAGTGCTGACCCAAATAGAGAAAATCGTTGTCGGCGCGGTTGTATTCCACACCATTGGAATACCGAATGGTTTGGATAGTCTGGTCATACATCATAAAATAGGTCTTGTCACAGTTTATCACCATTCCATAGACCGCAAATATACGATTCATAACCTCCATCCGCGCCTCATTTTTTTCGTCATTGGGTAAAATCATCAAAATATCATCCACGAATGCATATGTGTTTTCCTGGAGGTCATACTCCAATTGGACAGCGCCGGACATTTTCATATCCCGGAACATGTGCTTCAGGATAAAGTCAATGTAGACAATGAAAAGAACCAATGAAAGTGCACTCCCCTGGAATAATCCATTGTTCCATTTGAACTTCCGTTTACGATAAAAACCGCAAATGTTGGTGTAATATCGGCGGAAATAGGCGGTGAATTTGGGAGAGAAATTGTGGGCTTCCAATATATATAACATTGTGCCGTAATTCACATTCCCAAAAGCATTCGCCAAATCAATAAAAAAGAATATTTTACTGGGGTCCTCTGCGTCCATCATTTTGCACATTTTGAAATTCACGTCAAAAATATTCTCCCAGAGCCCACTGGAATTCCGGAGAATAGCCTTCTGGACACGGGTGTCAATAATGTTGTATTGGAGTAGAATGGCGTGCAATTTGCTAGCCAAAATACAGTCCATAATGCGCACTAATATGGGCAATACAGATATTGGGCGAAAACGGTTAATTTCCGCTGGATTTCCACCTTTGAATGACGTGTGTATATTCGAAGAACACCATTCGTCACAAAGGTCTCCATCACCATCTAATATTTCATTGTATTTAGATACAATGAAATTCGAAAAGGAATTGTCAACATCGTTTTCCACAATGGACTTCAATTTTTCATAAGATAATTTATACATATCTTTGCCATTTGTATTCCGATTCATAACAACTTCACGGAATTCTTCTGCTGTTATTCTAACCCAGTTTTCGTCAAAATCCGGGATTTGAGATAATTGAAATCTAGGTAAATAGTCCGGAATCTGAAAGATCTTGTATCCATTCGCAATCGATGTCAAATACTCAATATAAGCCCCTTTTTTGAAAGTGGGTGCCAGATACTTGTTTTCATCTTTTTTGCACCAAGAAATTGGAAATTTGTTGACAAGTGTCTTAATATTGATACGATGTATTTTTTCATTTTCTTTGATGGAGCGACCCAAATATCGATTTAATTGAATAAGTGCAATATCGGCGGGGACATCCGCCAAAGATGTAATAAAAAGGTTTAGACTGTCTTCCGTCATTTTGATATGTCACGTTTTATTGCGAAAATAAATCAATTTTTAAATAATAAATATATTATGTCTATTTTCCGGTATAATTTCAATGGTGTTCAAAATCAGGAATTAAGAAAATATTTGCATTCAAAACTGGATTTTGAAAAATGGGAGGAAGCTATTGCACAAGAATCAAATATTGCACATTATAGTTATTTTTCTAAAATATCCTATGGTTTTCCTATGGCAAAAAATCATTTTGTTATAATAAAAAGATTATTGAAAAAATATTCAAAAGATTTTGAAATGCCGTATATTATTTTTGATAAAAAAAATGATAGAGAAGTTCTAATGAAGAATGTTGATTTTATTGAATCAAATGGTTCAGTTTATTATTTACGCAATGGAGAGGGGAAAAAAGAAATTTTTAATTATAGCTTAACAAATGTAAATAGTTTGAATAAATTAGTCATTGAAAAATATAAAGATGCAGACGAAAATATGCAATTTATTTTAGAAAAATCAAAAAAAAGTCCAATTTTTTTTCAGGGTAATTCATTTGAATTGCGAACATATGTTTTAGTTGTGCAAATTGATAAGAAAATATATACCTTTTTATATCCATTATTAACCGCACATTTTGGAGTTGAAAATATAAATATGGCGGAATTCCTGGATTTTCTTGATATTGGCTATGATAATAATTCAAATATAAATTCATACCATGTTTTACTTGATAAAATATATCAATTAGTTCAAAAAACTACAACAGTTATTGCAAATATTTGTAAATTAACGAATAATATATATAAAATTGAAAATGATAAAAAATATAGGAATTCAGTAAAGCCACAAATGCAATATCATTTATTCGCACTTGATATTATTTTAAATGAAGATAAGCAGCCTTTTCTAGTAGATATTATACATAATCCTGTTTATAAGCCTTCTAAAGAAGAATCCAAAACAATCCGAGAAAAGAATAAAATGTTCGACGATATATTGGAAAATTTTGTGATTGCTTTTGCGAAATATTCTTACATATCATATGATAATAGCCGATTTATACTTTTGACAGAATCACCGCAATATTTTGAATATAAATTAATCATAGCAAAAAAAATAAATGACAATTTCATTGAAAATATTGAATATATATCAAATGATGGGGAAAAATTTTTAGTGAAATGTTTGAATGATTCTGCGACTGATTTAATAACGAATAATTCAAATTTTTTAAGTGGTGAAAAGCAAAAACAAAAGGAAAAAGAAAAAGAAAAGGAAAAGGAAAGGGAAAAGGAAAAGAAAAATGAAGGATCTGATGAGTGTATATTTGAGGAAATAAGTGAAAAAAAAGAAGTAATTGTTGAAAAGAAAATTGAGGATTTATTGAGTAAAGAAAGGAATGAAAAGATTGTTGGAATTGCTAGTGCAACACTACCAATATTTTTAGCAACATATTTGGCGAAGAAAACATATGAAACATTAACTAAGAAGAACTAAGCGAATTTATCTGTTCATCTAACGCCAAGAAATTATCAAAGTATTCTTTCTCTACACTAGTATTATAATTGAATGAAAAAATGGCGACAATAAGCAATATTGTAATAACTAATCCAAAACAATATGCAACATATTCTTTTTCTCGCATTGCTAATATAATGCGAGAATAATTTTTTATCACCTAAAATTCACTTGCTGGAAAATATATTTAGACATTGCTTGACTTAAGTCTTCTGTCTTCCCTCCTACCCAATTTGGGCGTTCGCTATATGGCACTCCTATTTCTGGATCATATTGTATTGGAGCAACATATCTAGAATGGGGCTGATATACATTGTTGATGTATTCTTTTTTGGCTGGCATATTATAACAAATATAAAAATTTAAAACATTCTTAATAATGCCTCTTCTGAACAACTCTCTGATAAAATACCATCATTAATATAAACACCAAAATGAGATTTTGGTTCATCACTTTCTAATGAAAAATGGTAGAGTTCATATTCTTGGTCATCATCTATCTTTTCAAATTTATCACTTGAACAGGCTAGCAATAGTTTCTTATCTTCAATTGTTTGATTAAAGCGATATTTTTTATTATTTAATTTTTCTTCTTCAGTAAATTCATCGACTAATATACTATGACCAGCGGTCAATATTACACCATTTTCTTTATGTTTATATAATAAGTTCAAATCATTATTTTTATCAAGTGGTTTATAAGTAAATGATCGGAGTAAATTTATCTTCTTGTAGCCTTGTTTGTATGTTTTAACTAAATCACCAACTTTCAATTCACTAACTTTCTTATACACTTCCTCCTCATTTTCTAAAACTAAAATAAGTGTATTTGCCTCATAACATAGTGGGGAAGATGTATAATAAATACCAGAACTTGTTCCAGAAACCCCCCTGTTTCCTGATAAATTTGCATCATTAATAGTAATAGAAGTTAAACCAGGAGTTTGGGTCCAAGCTGCACCTTGATTTGTAGAATAATATAAATATCCAGTAGAACTAGTATCATTTAAAGATGCTAGACCATTATTTCCAGATACTGATATTGCAGTGAATGTATTTGTATTTGCCAAAGATTGAGAACTTTCTGTCCAATTTGCACCACTATCTGTACTATACCATATAAAACTGTTATTAGTTGATGTATTTATTCCTCCTATCATTGCTACACTTCCATCTATGAAAACTTTTTTTGTTATATTATTAAATGTTAAAGGTGTTGTTGTTGGAATATTCCAAGTAGTGCCATTATCTGTGGAGTATCTAACTAATCCATTAATACCATTTTGACCACAAACTATCGCATTAGCGCCTGATAAAGATAATGAAGGCTGTAGTACATTCACTAAACTCAAAGTGTTATTCCAAGTTGAGCCATTATTAGTAGAATTCCAAAATATTGTATTAATTCCTTCTCTTGTTACAACAATCATTGAAGAAGAACTTACTGATACATTCGCGACTGATTCAGCAGTGACAGCTGATGCAGAAAACCCAAGAGTCCATGTATTTCCTCCATTATTTGAATAATATACTTCATAATTATTTGTTATTGAATTTACACCAACTACAGCATTTGAGCCATATATAGATATTAGAATACTACCTGTTGATACTCCTAAAAAAGAGAAAGATAAAAACCAACTTGCACCACCATCACTCGTATAATATATAGATGAAGAGCCGGTAATTGTATTAATACAAGCAGCAACACCATTATTGCCTGATAAAGAAATTGAACTTACACTTATATTTGCAAGAAAAGTAGATTGAGTCCAAGTTGCACCAGAATCGGTGGAATAATATAATATACCAGAACCTCCACTATTTTGGCTTGCTATACCTTAGTTCCTGATAGAGCTGTGATAAAACTTCCTGAAGACTGATTGCTTACAGAGAAAGACATATTATAATATAGATATAATTTTTGAATATCTATATTATAGATTAAACGCACTAAACATTTTATATTATATAATCCAGCAATTCCTTCTTATTGCAGCTCAAAATTGGAACCTGGGATAATTTCAGTTTTCGGCACGCACCTTGGCTAGAATTCATAATATCCTTAATTTTCTTTCCTTTCACTAAAAACTTATTTATGCAATGGGTTAATGCCCCGCAAACCCGCCCATTTATTGCCAATTCCTCCGAATATTGAGAATCCATGCAGCCACTTATTTGCCAAATATTGGGAATTAAATTGTCTACTCTTGTTTTCGTATTTTTAATTTTTTTAGAAGAAGAATTATATGTCCAACTTAAGTCCGCCATGCTACCACTGTGGCAACTATCGGATATAATTAAAACATTCACATTAGAATCCAATTTATCCAGAAATAGATTTTTTAATTTATCGTCCGTATAAAATCCTTTGCTTTTATAATCGGATGGAACCCAACATTCATCTTTCCCATCAATTTCAAAATCTTTACCAATCTCATCCGGTGTTTGAGTGCCATGACCAGAATAAAATACAACAATGAATTTTGCATCTTTCGATTTATTAACTAAATGTTTAAAAGCAGAATCAATATTTATTGTATTGGATTCTTTCGTAATATCTGTATTATCATCAGTCAAAATTGTGATGTTCTCATTTAAGAATCCGAATCTATTGAGCAACATTTCCTTCGTATTATATGCATCTGTGCAACATCCATTTAGTTTTATTTCAGGTGTTTTGACATAATCAATGCCAATCACTAAAGCATAACACTCATTTGGTAAAAATCCTGTTATCGTTTTTTTACTCATAATCTTAGTTTAGAAATTTTTGTCTAAATTTATTCCTAAGCTGTTTTGTATCACGATATATTTTTTTGCGAATATCTAAATTATCTGGCTGAATTTCCAGAAAACGATGGTTTTTATCATATAGTATTTCACATAATTCAGCCTTTTTAGAAAAATTAAAGAGTTCTATATTCCGGTTCTTATCAATTATAAAAAATACACGGAAACTCTGATTACCAATTCTACCACTTACTTGGAATACTCCACAAGATGTAAATGGTTTCTTCCAAACCATGATATTTATATCATATTCTTGATTCGATGGTTTTAATCGCAATACAATAAATTCATCTTTTAGATTTTTTGAATACTTCACTTCTTTTGTAAAACCAGATGCGTCTGAATCTTTTATTGATTGGAATAAGTTTTGAAATCCATTGTTCATTTATTTTCTATAAAGATTATTTTTATAGAAAACTCCTGGGAAAAAATCCTAATTTTGTAATTGTAATGACTCTAAATTGATTTCCGGCTGAGGTGGCTGTGTAGTTTGTGGCACACAGCGGATTGAATCCTCCTTGCAAGTTGGTGGACTCAAATATAGCCATTTCGCAAATGATGTTTGTTCATTGGGAATAGTAGTTGCCGGCATTGTATAATACTGCCGCTGAGAATTCCTCTTATTGTAGAGATCACTAACATCCCTGTATAAATTATTATCAAAATTCTTCTCTACTTTCGCGGCAACATCTGGATTATCATAATATTGGCAAGCTGGGTCTCGATCTCTTCTATCTGTTATAAGGTTAGCATTCATAAAAGGATTATTCACTGTGGATTTTGAACATTTCGCCTTCTTTAAAACTAGATCATCTAAAGAAGTCGATAATTGAGCCGCATTGGGGTCAATATCTCGAATAGATTGCTCATTATCAATTGAGTTCAGGAGTGACTTGTAATCCATTAAGCCCTCCTTCTTTTCTGGATTGTAGTTTTTAAAGATTAAAAATGTAAAAGCCAAAACAACGATTGGAATATATAAATATAAATAATTTCCGTAAAACACTATTAATATAATGCAGATATAAATTGATAACCGGACTAAAGCATTCAATTTCTCGGCAAGTGATAATTTTGGGTTAGGAAAAAACTCAATAAACCGATCAAATTTCCATAAAACTTTCGGGTCATTATACCAAAATTCATCTGAATTATTTTCTATTGTATTTTCCATTTATCTACTAATATAATAAAATATTAATTTTTATGCGGCTTCTTACTCTTCTTCTTTTTTCCACCCCCACCACCCATCATTCCACCCATCATTGAAAAAAGGTTTCCCATGCCGCCCATGCCGCCCATTCCACCACCTCCTGCCATCTTACTAAATGCAGGATTCAACATACCCATCATACTTGTTGCTTCTTTCATAAGTGCTTCTTCATTTAATTCACCATTCTGCATTTTGTTCTGCAATTTTGAGCTTACTTTCTGAATAATATTTCCTAAACCTCCGCCTTCTCCACTCAAAAGATTCTTCATAAGGTCATCCGGATTGTCCATACATTTCAGATCATCACCATTTAGTTCTTCACTAATCTCTTTTGCAAGATTTCCAATCTTTGAATTAAGAAATTCTGACTCAAATTTATTTTCATCCATACCGTTCAAGAAAGATGACATATCCGGGATTTTACCATCTTCTGTGGGCTTGGCTTGCTCTTTAATAATTTCCTCTGCAAATTTTGCACTAGAATTCATAATATTTCGGAGGTTCGCATCATGATTTGCAAGACTATCCTTAATTTGATCAATGCTTTCATTATCTTTGTATTTTTCAATAATACGATCTAATTTGGGATAACTTTGCACTAAAAGGTAGAATGTGTGGAGATAGCGCCAAATAGCGTGCTTCGATGTAATTGGAAAATTTTTCTTATAAATGTCACCGAATTTTACTCCATGAAGGACGTTCATATCAAGTAATGCAGAATCATTGCAACTCGTAATTTTGTCAGCATGAGGTAGACAATGGCGGAAATAATATTCTAAATAATATTTTGTAGACGGATTCTCTTTGATGCGTTTTCTGGCATTATCTATATACTCATCAAAACCAGATACAACATTTTCCAGATCGTCGCACAATTCTAAAAAAACTTTATTTAAATTTTCAACAGAACTCATATTATATAACAATATGAGTTTTTTAAATCGTAGATTAACCGAATTATTTTTCAATTTTATCAAGTACATATTTTTCAGCTAAAACAATTAAAACTTTGAAATAATTGAACAGAGTTTTCTTCGTATTATCATCCATATCTTTATCAAATAGCTCTTTAATTTTCAAAACTTTCACTAAATTGCCTTCATTTTTCGTATCACTGTCATAACTTTTTTGCAAGAAAAATTCATCATCTTCATCCATAATTTGTTTTTTATATGGGTGAACTTTGACTAAAAAACCTTCGACAACTTTAGCTGGATTCATTTTTCGCAGTAATGAGAATTTTTCCTTAATTAGTCCTAACTCTTTATTAAAATATTCATGATGAGAATATCTTTCAATTAGACTGTCAATAAGGCAATCAATTGTATTATTGAAACGGGTGAGGGTGGAAACTTGGTTCATTTTTGGATAAGTATATATATATTATTAAAAATTCTTTTTAAATGGGGGGAAGCGCGCTTCCCCCCTTACCCCCCCATGTGGGGGGAACTGCCGTTCCCCCCTTACCCCCCATGCTTATTTAGAAAATTGCCAATATTGGAAAATGATTGGGAAATTGGATTATAAATCAAATTTCCCCGAATAATCGCCGCAATTTAGCAAAATTATTTATAAAATAATTTTTACATATCAAATATCAATAAGTATTTTTGCCATAATCCGGCAATTGCGGGGGGAACTGCCGTTTCCCCCTT